>OJJZ01000461.1_pt1 | contig 9345 bp, 6 predicted proteins | sample 1596481 | NCBI WGS metagenome assembly OJJZ01 (sample SAMEA4350110, study PRJEB24818) | metagenome | biome: human; feature: gut; material: faeces | place: Denmark | collected 2013-09 | reverse complement strand
CCGGAAAGTCCCGATTTATATGACATCTCCATAAGAATACGGGAAGATGGAATCGTATGTGATGAAGTGCAGTCCTATTTTGGAATGAGAGAGATCCGGATTGACCGGGGCAATATCCTGTTAAACGGAAAGCCGCTTTATCAGCGTCTGATCCTGGATCAGGGATATTGGGAAGATTCCCATTTAACCCCTCCCAATGAGGAAGCCCTGGTGGAGGACATTGACAAGATTATGCAGCTTGGATATAACGGACTGCGCAAGCATCAGAAGGTTGAAGATGAGCGTTTCCTCTACTGGTGCGATGTAAAGGGGATGCTGGTATGGAGTGAAGTGCCTGCGGCTTACCGCTTTTGTGATGACGCCGTAAGGGAGTTTACGGAGGAATGGATGGATATCGTAAGACAGAATTATAATCATCCCAGTATCATTACCTGGACCCCCTTTAACGAATCCTGGGGAATACCCAAAGTGGAAACAGACAGAAAGCAGCAGCAGTTCACAGAGGCTATTTATTATCTGACGAAATCATTTGACCTGTTCCGTCCGGTAATTGTAAATGACGGATGGGAACATACCATATCCGATATTATTACCCTGCATGATTATGAGGAATATGGAGAGCTCTTCTACAACCGTTATAACCGGTATAAAGATGAAATATTCACCACTGATGTTTATCACAGTAATCATAAATCTGCCATGGCAAACGGATATGCATATAAAGGGCAGCCGGTTATCATCAGTGAATACGGCGGAATAGCTTTTCAAAATGGGGAATCCGGATGGGGATATGGGAATAAAGTCGGCGATGAAGCAGAGTTTATTAAGCGATTTGATTCGATTACAACAGCAATAAAAAAGACCCCTTATATCTGTGGTTTTTGTTATACCCAGGTGACAGATGTACAGCAGGAAATCAATGGATTAATGAACATTGACCGTAGTTTTAAAGTAAATCCCCAAGCAATCAAAGAGATTAATGAACGTCCCGGTGGATGCTGGAGAGCAGAATAATAGAAAATTTTGTGCTGAAAAGTGCATGGAGAAAGATTTGATTCTCCATGTTCTTTTTTTTGCCCTTATGTTAAATTAAATACATCAAAACAAATAAACAAAGCAAAGAAAACGGGAGGAAACAAAATGAAGATCAGAAAGGTAACAGCACTTTTACTTGCAACAGCCATGGCGGCAGGCAGTATTATAGGATGCGGAGGAAGCGATACTAAGACAACAGAAGCACCAAAAGCAACCGACGCGGCAACTGAGGCAAAAAGCGAAACAGCAACAACGGAAGCAAAAGACTCAGAGACAGAAGCAGCAAGTAAGGAAGAAGGCTCCGAAGCGGCTACAACCGCTGCAAAAGCAGACGGAGAATGGGAATATAAAGAAGCGGATCTGACCATGCTTATTGACACGGATATGACTTTAGCCGGTATTGAGGCGGTTTGTAATCTGGCAAAGGAGAAATTAGGCATTACCGTAGAAATCGAAACGAGAGCCGGCGGTGCAGATGGTGATAATATTGTGAAGACAAGACTTGCATCCGGTGATATGGCTGATTTGTGCGGATACAATTCAGGATCTCTTCTGGCAGCACTTAATCCAGCAGAATATTTTATTGATATTTCAGGGGAAGAATGGGCAAATAAGCTGGATGATACATACAAATCATCCGTAACCGTGGATAACGCAGTATATGGTGTGCCCGCAGCTTCTACACAGGCAGGCGCTATTCTTTATAACAAAGAATTATATGAAAAATACAATCTGGAAATTCCCAAGACATGGGACGAATTTAAAAAGAACTGTGATGTATTAAAAGAAGCTGGTGAGACAGCGCTGATCGGTACATTTGCAGACAGCTGGACATCACAGGTGTTATATCTGGGCGACCACTATAATGTTCAGGCAAAAGAACCAAACTTTGCAAAAGATTTTGAGGCAGGAACAGCTAAATATGCTACCACTCCGGCGGCACTGAGAAGTTTTGAGAAATTAGCGGATACGACTCAGTATTATAATACCGATTATCTGGCAACTACCTATGATGACGGCTGTGATATGATCGTGAACGGAGAAGGTGCACACTGGATTATTCTGACACAGGCATTGTCCAATATCTATGAACTGTACGGAGAAGATGTAAATAAAGTAGGCGTATTTGCAGTACCGGGTGATGATGCAAATGATAACGGATTAACCGTATGGATGCCTACATCCTGGTATGGAAATAAGAATTCTGATAAAGTAGACGATATCAAGAGATTTATGGAATTCTATATCTCTGACGAAGCATTGGATGCATACACATCAGCAATTTTACCGGACGGCCCATACTGCGTAAAAGGATACGAACTTCCGGATAACGCATATGATGCAGTAAAACAGGAACAGGAATATTTTGATGCAGGAAAGACATCCACGGCTCTGGAATTCCAGACAGCAGTAAAAGGCTCTAACTGCCCTGCAATCTGTCAGGAATGCGGTTCTGGACAGACAACAGCAGAAGAGGCAGCGACAGCTTATGACGAAGATTGTTTGAAACAGGCAGTTCAGTTAGGTCTGGATTGGAAATAGTAACTTGCGGCAGGGGCGGGAGTGTGTTAGATATTCATTCCCGCCATCTGTATGCTCCCGCACAAATTAATTGCAGCCCTTTCCAAATTGATAAGCATGTATGACATGCTCTGGTATCAGTATCAGGCTGTATCCCGTGCATGGTTATCAGTCTGGAATTACATAAGTACTGCAAACAATATTTTTAAAGAGAGAAAGGAAAAATGTATGAATAAGAAGAAGATTTATACAAGCTGGTTTATGGCTCCGGCACTGATCATTTTTACTATTTTTTTCATTATTCCAATGCTTACATCGCTGTTCTTCAGCCTGACAGTTTGGAACTTTAAGGATTTCACCTTTGTAGGACTGGACAACTTTAAAATGTTTTTTTCAGAGAGGTCACTGAATATTGGTATTAAGAACACCTTGATTTATGCTTTTTTAACCTGTAGTTTGAAAGTTGTAATCGCATTTTTTATTGCTGTTTTTCTTACAAGCAAGATTAAGAGTAAAAATATCCTGCGTTCCATCGTGTTCTTTCCAAATCTGGTGAGTACCGTTGCAGTAGGTATTGTATTCAGCGCTATGATGCACCCCTCCAAAGGCCTTATTAATACAGCTTTGCAGGCAATTGGATTAAACGGGGTAGACTGGCTGGGAAATACCAGTCTGGCACTCTTTTCGGTCATTGGGGTTGACGTCTGGAAAGGTGTTGGTGTGGCTACGGTTATTTATATCGCAGGAATGCAGTCCATTGATAAAACTTACTATGAAGCGGCATCCATTGACGGTGCGACTAAAGTACAGCAGTTCTTTAAAATCACAGTACCTATGATGAAACCAACAATTTCTATGTGTATCTTACTGGACATCATCGGATCTGTAAAAGTATTCGACCTTGTATTTGCGATGACTGGTGGCGGACCAAACGGACTGACCAATCTGCCGACTACACTGATGTACAACGAGGCATTCAAATACAGTCATTACGGACTTGGCAGTGCAATTGGTATTATCATACTGATCATTTGTCTGGGCGGTACTTTGATCAGTAATAAGCTTATGAGCAGCAAAGAGAACTAGGAGGTATACCATGAAAAACAAAGTGAAAAAAGAACGTAAAAAAATAACAGTGGGTACCGTGGTAATGTATTTATTCCTGATTGCAAATGCAGTAATGTTTGCAATGCCAATGGTTTTCACCTTGCTGTCTTCTGTAAAAACAAAAGTTGAAATCTTCTCTAAGCCATTTGCACTTCCGGAGGTATTCCAGTGGAAAAACTACGTAGATGCATGGAACGGCGCCAACATGGGCCAGTATTTCTTAAACAGTATCATTCAGGCAGGTGCAACGGTTATCGTACTGGCAATTGTAGCATCCATGGCAGCATTTATGCTTTCCAGATTTGATTTTAAAATTAACGGATTTTTAAGTGTATTCTTTATGGTAGGTATGATGATTCCAGTGCATACGGTACTGGTTCCGGTTTCTTATATTATCGGAGCATTGAATCTGAAAAATAATATTCCGGCACTGATTATGATCTATGTTGCATTCAACCTTCCATTTAGTATTATTGTAACAACAAACTTTATGAAGGGTGTTAATAAATCCCTGGAAGAGGCAGCATTAATTGACGGTGCAACTTATTTCCAGATATACCGCAAAGTTATGCTTCCCTTATCGGTACCGGCTTTGTCCACAATTTCCATTTTCAACTTCCTGGGTGCATGGAACAACATTTTATTCCCTCTGTTGTTCATCAATGATAAAAATTTAAAACCAATTGCATTAGGGTTGCTGAACTTTAACGGAGAACGTGGAAGTGAACATGGTCTTTTAATGGCTGCAATCGTTATCACAGTAGTAGTTCCGCTTGTATTATACCTGTTATTCCAGGAAAAAGTAGAGAGCGGTTTGTCAGCAGGAGCGGTAAAAGAATAAGGATTGCTATCGGCTGAATAATCAGATATAATTCTAAATATATGCCCGGCAGTATTTTAAACGAGATGATAAGGGCGGAAAACATCAGGAGGAATGGTACGTGGGAAATATCAGATACAGACAAATTCATTTAGACTTCCATACCAGTGAATATATACCAGAAGTAGGAAAAGATTTTAATAAAGAAGATTTTGCAGACACCTTAGTGAAAGCAAACGTAGATTCAATTACCTGTTTTGCAAGATGCCACCACGGATGGCTCTATTATCCGTCAAAGAAATTTCCGGAGTTAATTCATCCGGACCTTACAAACCATAACCTGCTGTTAGAGCAGATCGAAGCATGCCATGAAAAAGGTATCAAAGTGCCGATCTATACAACAGCACAGTGGGATGGACGTATTATGAGAGAACATCCGGAATGGCTTGCTGTGGATGAAAACGGGGAATATATTGATACCCAGCACGTACCGGCACCTCATTTCTACCATACGATCTGCCTGAACAGCGGATATCGTGAATTCTTCAAGGAACATTTAGAAGATATGATTGACGTTGTAGGGGCAGACAACGTGGACGGTATCTTCATGGATATTCTGTTCCAGGTGGACTGTAAATGTGAGCACTGTGTTAAGAAGATGGAAGAACTTCATGTGGATGTGGAAAGCAAGGCTGCACGCCTTCGTTATTCCATACATATGCTGGAAGAATTCAAGTCTGAAATATCAGCATTCATCCGTGAAAGAGCACCAAAAGCAAGTATTTTCTATAACAGCTCTCACGTTGGTCCTGCTTATAAGGACAGTTTCAAGGATTACAGCCATTTAGAGCTGGAGTCATTGCCAAGCGGTGGATGGGGATATGATCATTTCCCGGCAACCAGCCGCTATGCAAGAAACCTTGGAAAAGAGATGATCGGAATGACCGGTAAATTTCATACTTACTGGGGAGATTTCCACTCTCTGAAAAACCGTGCGGCGCTGGAGTTGGAATGCTTTAGTATGCTGGCAATGGGCGCAGGCTGTTCTATCGGTGACCAGCTGCATCCAAATGGAAAATTATCGAAAGGTGCCTATGACCTCATCGGGCAGGTTTACGGCAGCGTTAAAGAAAAGGAACCATATTGCCGCAGTGCATCATCCGTAGCAGAAATAGCAGTGCTCACACCGGAAGAATTTTATCCGGAAGAAGAATACGATCTGGGTATTTCTCCCTCCCTGATCGGTACGGTTCGTATGCTTCAGGAATTGTCTTACCAGTTTGACATCATTGACAGCCAGATGCCGATGGATCAGTATAAAGTAGTGATCTTACCGGATTGTATTTACTACAATGCGGATTTGGATAAGGTTATGAAAGATTATATTGCAAAAGGCGGAAAAGTAATTGGTTCCTTTGATTCCTGTATTCCGAAGGATGGAAGTGACAATATCTATGGCGTGAAATACCTGGGAGAATCTAAGTTCTACCGTGAATTTGTCATGCCGAACGAAGTAATTGGCAAGGATCTTCCAAAAGAAGAATTTGTCATGTATTTAAGAGGATTTGATGTGGAACCGGCAGGAGCACAGGTGATTATGGATAAAATAGAACCTTATTTTGATCGTATCGGTAAGACTTTCTGCTCCCACCAGCATGCTCCCTCATCCGGAAAAGCAGGTTATCCGGCTGTTACGAGAAATGGAAATGCCGTATATTTTTCACATCCGATCTTCCACCTCTATCGTAAAAATGCAGCGAGATGGTGCAAACTGATGGTGAAAGATGCCCTGGATTTATTATTGGAAGACAAGCTGGTTAACCATGATGGTCCTTCTACGCTGATTTCCTCACTGAATCATCAGGAAGCAGAGAACCGTGATATTCTTCATTTATTACATTATATTACCGAGAAACGTTCCGAAGATATCTATACGGTAGAAGATGTTATTCCGCTGTATATGGTAACAATGAAGATTTATGTAGGAGATAAAAAGGTTCAGTCCGTGTCTCTTGTACCGGAAAACAATGCCGTCTCCTTTAAACAGGAAGGACCGTATATTACCTTTACTTTGCAGGAAGTGAAGGGGCACAATATGATAAGTATTCAATACTAATCAAGGGTGTGTTTTTCGCAAAGTGTGTTGCGGTCAAAATCAAAGAGCAGGAAGCCGGGAGAAATCCAGAGCACAGCATTGCGCAAATTATTTGTGCAATGCTGTGCCGGCTTCCTGCTCTTTATGAAGTCATAATAAAAGGGAAAGGAATGCCAGCCGTTAATATGTCAGGACAGGGCAGGCAGATGAGGTATGATTATGATAAAGGCAGTTGTGAAAAGCAGCGAGGCTTTTGCAGTAAAATTTATAAGTAAAGAGGCATGGGGACAAACAGAAGGCCCGGATTATGCGAAAAGGCTTTTTCAGGGGGATTATCTGCAGGCGTTTTTTTTGAAAAATTCTAATGAACAGATTGATTTATTGATCGGTTTGGGTGATAATGAATGCAGCAGTAAGGAGATCAAAGAAGTTACTGCAAAGGCAGTAAAAGAAATGAAACAGCACAATATCTGTGAATTTTCCATTGATATCGCGGAATTTATAGAAAAAAGAGGAGTTTTTGCCATCCGTGAAGCAGCAGAGGGAATTCTGCTGGGTGATTACGAAGGCCCTTTTTTTGGAGAAAAAGAAAAGAAAGAGCTGCAGGTATCGCTTACCGGAATATCAGAATCTGAATTAGAGACGGCAAAAAAAGAGCTGGAGGCAGGCATACACATCGGAGAATCTGTTACATGGGCAAGAGATATGGTAAATATGCCCGGGAATCATTTTAAGCCTCTGGATTTTGCCGGGGAAATCAGTAAAAAGATGGAGAACACCGGCGTAGACTGCGAACTGGTGAACCTGAAACAATTGAAAAAACTGGGGATGAAAGGCCTTTTGGCAGTTGGGGAAAGCAGTTCTAATGAACCCTGTTTTTCATATTCCGTTATCTGGCAGATCCCGAAAGTAAAGAAATTACGGCTTTGGTAGGGAAAGGAGTCACCTGCGATACAGGCGGATACTGCTTAAAACCTTCCAATTCCATGCTTGGAATCAAAGGAGATATGGCGGGAGGAGCTGCAGTTGCAGGCGCGGTACTGGCTCTTGCAAAAAATAAGGTAAAGGCCAATGTGATCGGACTCATACCCATGTGTGAGAACCGGATTGCGCCAGGAAGCCTTGTGCCGGGAGATGTGATATCTTCCTATGGCGGCAAGACCATCGAGATCTGCAATACAGATGCGGAAGGACGCCTGATTCTGGCGGATGCCGTTGCCTATGCAGTGAAAAAGGAAAATGTGACACGGGTATTGGATATTGCTACGTTAACGGGAGCCGTTGTCAATATGTTTGGATTCTCTACTGCAGGGGTGGTTTGTGATCATGAAAGTCTTTTCGCAAACTTCAAAGAGGCATATCGGTTATCCGGAGAACGCTACTGGCGTCTGCCTGTTTACGAAGAACAGGAGCGGATGATTGAAAGTAAGATCGCGGATATCAAGAATATGGGAGAAAGCCACTGCGGTACCATTACAGCAGCCTTATTTATAAAAGCATTTGCCGGTGGAAAACCTTGGATTCATCTGGATATTGCAGGTACTGCCTGGGTAGACAGCCCGCTTTTTGAATATCAGTCTAAAGGTGCTACCGGAGCCGGTGTTACTACCCTCTATTATTTATTCCCGTGAGATCGAATGGACTATATTACCGTTATTAAGAAATGATTTACTAAGAAATCATTGTTTACTACTTGATACCCCGCTGTCTGCGGCGGGATATTGTCTGGACAGAAAGGATAATGAATATGTTTTCAGTAAAATGCGAAGAACGAATCGAAAACGGATTTGCAGTTGCGGCATCAGCATATCCGGAAGTATTTGAAAAAATAAAGATAAAGTTACAAGAGTGCACTCCTCAGGAGACTCTTTTGATGAAATATTTATACGCAACGATGCCCCTGAGTGATCTGGGAAATTACTCCTTTGAAGTCTTTTTGGATTATGCAAAACAGGGTGCACTGCTGTGGGAACAGGGACCATTTGCCGGAGAGGTTCCGGAAGATATTTTCCTGAACTACGTAGTTTACCACCGTATAAATGAAGAGGATATTTCTCCCTGCAGGACATTTTTCTATTCCTGTTTATCCGGACGGATAGCGGACAAAAGTGGGAAAGAAAAGCACTTTCACACCATGGAGCAAGCGGCTCTGGAAGTAAATTACTGGTGTGCCGAAGAAGCTACATACCAGACTACCGATGACCGTACCGTGTCTCCTATGACCGTTTATAAAAGTGCCTTCGGACGCTGTGGGGAAGAATCTACTTTTACCACCAGTGCACTGCGAAGTGTGGGGATTCCGGCACGTCAGGTCTATGCACCAAAATGGTCCCATTGTGATGACAATCATGCCTGGGTAGAAGTATGGTGCGATGGTGAATGGCATTTCCTTGGAGCTTGTGAACCCGAAGAAATATTAGATAAAGGCTGGTTTACCAATGCTTCATCCAGAGCCATGCTGATTCATTCCAGGTGGTTTGATTCCAGCCCGGCAGAGGAAGAAGTTATTCAGAAGGACGGTATGGTAACTGTTTTGGGACAGCTTAAGCGCTATGCCCTGACAGAAAAACTGACGGTGCATGTAACCGACTGTAATGGTAAGCCGGTACCGGGAGCACTTGTTAAGTTTGAAATTCTCAATTATTCAGAGTTTGCCCCCATTGCGACTATTTTGACTGACGAAAAGGGACAGGCGGGATTTTGTACGGGACTTGGAAGCTGTCATCTGCATGTAATAAAGGACGGGCTGTTTGTCGAGAAATTATTG
>OJJZ01000459.1_pt1 | contig 9371 bp, 8 predicted proteins | sample 1596481 | NCBI WGS metagenome assembly OJJZ01 (sample SAMEA4350110, study PRJEB24818) | metagenome | biome: human; feature: gut; material: faeces | place: Denmark | collected 2013-09 | reverse complement strand
GTGTTGCTAAGACACAGTACAGTCTGACAGATGACCAGACAAAGCTTGGCGCACCGACCGACTTTGAAGTAACGGTACGTAACTTAAAGATCTCAGCAGGAGCAGGCTTTATCGTAGCTCTTACCGGAGAGATTATGACTATGCCAGGTCTTCCAAAAGTACCGGCAGCAGAAAGAATCGACGTAGACGAGACAGGAAAGATTTCCGGATTGTTCTAATTATATAAATGCAGGGCAGGTGGGGACCTGTCCTGCATTAAAAGGATCAAAAGGAAAGAGGAGGTATTTGTTATGTTTCAGGAAGAATTTCAAGCAGTTTGTAATTCAGGAAAGGCAAAATATGGATTGTTGAAAAATAATCCTCTTGGATATTTTGTTTCCTCGATGGTAGCTGGAATGTTCATTTCATTTGGTTCCTTTGTAACCTTTGTTATGGGAACGCCTCTGAAAGAAGCGGGAGATCCGATGATGAAGGCTGTAATGGCTTTCTCATTTGCAGCGGCTTTAAGTCTGGTGGTAGCAGCCGGAGCAGAATTGTTCACGGGTAATAATTTTGTAATGACCTCTGCATCTCTTAATAAAGTTGTAACATGGGGTAATACAATTAAACTATGGATTATATGTTATATTGGTAACTTCCTGGGTTCTATCGCATGCGTTTTTGTTTTTCAGCTGACCGGTGTGCCAAAGGGAGCAGTTGGGGAAATGTTTGCTTCTACCGCAGCAACGAAAATAGGACTTGGACCGGTAGAACTGCTGACACGGGCAATTCTGTGTAATATCCTGGTTTGTCTGGCAGTATGGTGCAGTATAAAATTAAAAAATGAAGTAGCAAAACTGATTATGGTTTTTTGGTGCATCTACGTATTCATGATTTGCGGCTGCGAACATAGTATTGCAAATATGAGTATTATTGGGGTAGGCTTACTGAATAAAGGAGATGCTGCAATTTCCATAAGCGGTTATTTATATAATCTCTCTTTGGTAACGGTTGGCAATATGATAGGTGGAGCTGTATTTGTGGCAATACCATATTATTTAATTTCCAAAAACAAAAAAGAAGTGCAATAAACTAAACAAAATCTTAATAAAATTGTAAAAAATAGAAGTTTCTCTTAAAAAATAGTTGAGACTTCTATTTTTTTGTGGTATAGTGGTACAGGTAGCAAGGAAATAATTGGTCATGAGAGGTAAAGAATGAAGAAGATCAAAATCTCAGTTGTAATTCTCACACTGGCATTAATTTTTGGACTTGCAGGCAGTGTACCATCTATGAAAGCGGATGCTGCTGTAAATGTAGTGAAAAAGGCAAAAACGGTTAAAAGTACATCAGGAAGCTGGAAACAGGATTACACAGGACGCTGGTTTCAGTATAAGAACGGCACATATCCAAAGAATAAATGGATAAAGATAAAAAATAAAATTTACTTTTTTGATAAGAGTGGATATGCAACAACCGGTTGGAAGCTGTACAAAAAGTCTTATTATTATTTAAATGAGACAGGCAGTAATAAAGGTGCACTGGTAAGAGGTTGGAAGACGGTTAATGGCAAACGTTATTATCTGTCTAAGACAACAGGTAGAATGTACACCGGATGGCATACCATTGGCGGCAAAAAGTATTATTTTGATAAGAAGAATTCCAATCTGGGCGCGATGGTTAAAAAGCGCTGGGTAAATGGGCGATATCTGCAGAAAGACGGAACGATGGCAGTCAACTGCAAGGTAGGAAAGTATTATGTGGGAGCTGACGGTAAGAAAACAGCAGAACCACAGATACCGGAAAACCAGAATCCTGAAACAGGGAATTCCGGTCAGACAAACCAGGGACCAAATGAAAATGCAGGCAGTTCCGGTGTAAACCAGTATCATACATATATTTTTGTAGGCGATTCCAGAACAGTAGGAATGGAAAGTGTAATTGGCACAAAGAGTGGTAATGCACAGTATATTGCAAAAGTAGGAGAAGGCTACAACTGGCTGATGTCTTCCGGGCTTACAAAGCTTAAGAAGAAATTGGATTTAAATCCTTATGTGAAGGTTGTATTTAATCTGGGAGTCAATGATTGTGCAGGCAGTACGGTTCAGCAGTATATCAGTGTATACCAGAATTTGATTGCAAGCTATCCAAATACGAAGTTTTATATGATGTCCGTTAATCCGGTTAATGATAAAATTGCATCATCCGTGGGATATCTGGTAAAAAATAAGCAAGTGATAGCGTTTAATAAACAGTTATATGCAGCATTCCCTAGTCTTTATATTGATACCTATTCATATTTAAAGACTAATGGGTTTGGTACGGCAGACGGCGTTCATTACGATAATGATACCTATCAGGCTATTTATGATTATACCATTACTCATTCCTAGAGCGTGTTATAAAATTGCTTTCTGACAGCTGTGCGTTCCAGTTTGTGGGGGGGTGCAGATGGCAGGAATGAATAACAAGATTAAATATAGAACAGTTTAAAAAAGGGTATTTGGATAATTTTCCAAATGCCCTTTTGAAATGATTGAATGAAAAGTGAAAAAATTGTTACTCTTCCCAGCCAGGAATGCGCTGAACTGCGCATTCCGTGAGAACATGATTCAGGAGTGAGGGGCGATTTTTGCGTAGCAAAACTTTAAATATCGCCCCGAATCGTTACTATGAGCGGCCTGTATGGCCGTGAATAGTAATAAAAATCTGCATCTGCTGTTATTTATCACTCTGGAAAACGGGATCAGCAGGATAGCCGCCGCCCAGTTTCTGCATACTTCTTTGAACGCTGTCACGGGAGTTGCCCCAGTCTTTGTCCTTATTCAGGTAGTCGTATTTGGCGGTGAACCAGGTTACCTCTTCTTCCAGACGCTTCATATTATCCTCCATAAGTTTAAAAAGCATGGGATAATAAAGGTTTTTTTGCTTGTCATTTAATTTATCTTCCGCAGTTTCAATGACATCTGCAAAATGGTGGAGACAGAAGCCTTTGCTGTTTTTCACTATCTCTACAAATTCAGGATTGTTTTTTAACATTTCAAAAAAGGTATCCAGATAGCGGTTATAATTATCGTTAAAATGATTGCATACGTAGCATTCACTTTCTTTTTCTGTAATCCAGGTACCAATATTGGTTTTACGGATTTCAGGTTCAATGGTTGTCTTCTTAATGCGTTTTAACATGGAAGATTTACCTGGTGAAAATGCTTTAATCTGAGCCTGCAGTTCTTCGTTTAATTTGTGGAGATGGGTGCTTAATATCAGCGCACTTCCAAGGCGGTTGCCATAATCAAACATCATTTTGTAGTGATGGCGGCAGAACCCGATCTTGTCTGTTTCCATGCGCACATCATCTTCCATATAGGCAGATCCAAGAATAAAAGAAATTGCATGCTGTTCCAGTTTGCGTTCTATAAAACAGAATGGACATTCGTCATTGGCATTAAATGCATCCATTAAGGGAATGGTATATATGGTTTCTTTCATATAGAGAGGCCTCCTTTAGCGTCGTTATGTATACTATAGCACAGAAAAGAAATTTGGAATACAAAATTCTTGACAAATTATTACTTCGAGAGTAGAATTAAAATATACTTCGAGGAACGAAGTAAAGGAGTGATTACCAATGAGTGAATTTCCGGCATCCGTAGAAGAATTGATATTTGAAATTATGGATAAATGTAAATTTATTTTTTATCCGGAGCAGCAGTTCGATCTGTTTCTAAACTGTTCTAAGAATGAAATCTTTGCATTGCTGTTTGTTTACCGGCAGAAACAGGTCAATATGAGTGAAATAGCGGAATATATGAATATTCCCCTGAATACAGTTACCGGAGTGGTCAGCCGCCTGGAAAAAAAGCATCTGGTGCGCAGAGAGAGAAGCGAAGAGGATAAGCGGGTAGTAACCATTTCCCTCAGTGAGGAAGGAAAAGGCTTTATGGAGCATGAGGTGATGGAACTGGGAAGCCATTTTACCAGGGTGATGGAGAAATTTTCAGAAGAAGAGAAGAAAACCCTCTTTGGTATGGCTGATAAGATCTTTGACGTATTGAACAGGAAGGAAAAAAACGGTGAGAAGACAAAGGCGAAAAAAGTCCGAAAGATTGTGATTGAGTAAAGAACAGAGCTTTGCGGCTCTGTTTAAAAATGATAAATAGTTCGATGATCGAATTATTCGAAAAAGGAAATAAAATAAAAAGGAAATAAATGCAAAGTGTATTCAAATTCAAAGTAAGAAACAACTTTATTGTGCGAAATAAATGTAAAATGTAATGCAAATTCAAAGTGCAAAACAAATATTATAAGTGGAACCGGAAAGTGAATGCCGGGAAAGGAGATTTATGAATAGAATTATGATTTTTACGGGAAAAGGCGGTGTAGGCAAGACCAGCGTCGCAGCAGCACATGCCAGAAAAGCATCCAAAGAAGGGAGAAAGACTTTAATCGTCAGTACGGATATGGCTCATAATCTCAGCGATTTATTTGAGTGTCCCCTTGGTAAAGAGGAAATGCAGGTGGCTGAAAATTTATTTGCCTTAGAAATAGATCCCACCTATGAGATGGAGCACGACTTTTCATCAATGATGAATGCCTTTGCCAATATGCTCCCGGCAGGAACCGGAGAAGATCATATCATGGATGATCTGGATATGATACCGGGCATAGAGGAATTGTTTTCCCTGTTAAAGATTCAGGAGATTTATAACCAGAAAAAATATGATCTGATTATTGTAGACTGCGCACCGACCGGTGAGACACTGTCTCTATTGAAATTTCCGGAACTGCTTTCCTGGTATATGGAAAAACTGTTTCCCCTGGGAAAAGTGGCGGTTAAAGTGATGCGGCCGGTGACGAAGAAATTCTTCCAGATCCAGTTACCGGATACAAAGGCTATGAATGATATCCAGCGCATGTATCTGAAACTGGCTGAATTGCAAAACCTGATGAAGAACAGGGAGATCAGCAGTATACGGCTTGTGGCAATACCGGAAAAGATGGTTGTGGAAGAAACTAAGAGAAACTATATGTATCTGAATCTCTACAATTTTAATGTGGATGGACTCTATATCAACCGGATATTGCCGGCGGATGTGAACAATCACTTTTTTGATGAATGGCTGGAGATCCAGCAGCAGTATATCAATGAATTAAAGGAAGTCTTCCAGGGTGTTCCGGTGTATGCCGTGAAATGGTATGATATTGATTTAAACGGGCTTACATCCCTGGACCGGGTATGTGATGATGCGTTGCAGGAGGAAGATCTCTTTGGGGTGAAGCGGACTATTCCAAACGAAGTCTATGAGAAGAACGAAGATGGTTATCTCCTGAAGGTGTATCTGCCCTGTGTGAACAAAGAAGATATCGTAATGCATGAAGCCGGGCAGGACCTTATTGTGAAGATCGGGAATTTTAAAAGAGCCATTCCCATGCCGTCCTCTCTGCGGGGACATTATGTGCAGTCTGCAAAGATGGAGGATCAGTCCCTGCTGATACAGTTTGTTAAGGAGGAAGAAGATGAATAAGACTTTTATTGGGAAAATGGTTCAGGCGAAGAAATTAGAATTAGAAGCATTTCAGGAGCTGCTGCCGGATGAAATAAAGAAACGTATGAAATCCTGGAGGACAGATGCAGGAGACTGGTTAAAAGAGTGTGCCGTTGAAATTTATCTGGCGGGAAAAAGGGAAGGCGGATCGCATACAGAAGCCTGGGAAGAAAGCAGCGGCGATAAAACTGAAACATCAGATACAGAAGCAGGAGCGGGATCTGCTGAGAAGTCAGAACAGAGGAAGCGGACGAAGAAAGTAATCATCGAATAGGAGGAACGGACATGAGAATATTACTATATACGGGTAAGGGCGGTGTTGGTAAGACCAGTATAGCGGCGGCAACTGCCTGCAAAATTGCAGAAAACGGAAAACGGGTGCTGATCATGAGCACAGACCAGGCACACAGCCTGGGGGATTCCTTTGACAGGAAGCTTGGAAACGAACCGCTGGAGATTACCGAGCATCTGTATGCCATGGAAATCGATGCGGTAGCTGAAAGTGAACACGCCTGGGGGAATATTAAGGATTATCTGAAAAAACTGCTGACTTCCAGATCCGGGGAGAGTATAGAAGCGGAAGAACTGCTGGTTTTTCCTGGATTTGAAGAGCTGTTTTCTCTGTTTAAGATTCTCGATATTTATAAAGGCGGTAATTACGATGTGCTGATTGTGGATTGTGCGCCTACGGGCGAGACGATATCCCTGTTGAAATTTCCGGAGATGTTCGGCGATTTATTAGGAAAAATTATGCCTATAAAAAGAAAGGCAATTAAAGTTGCAGGACCGCTGGTGGAAAAAACTACGAAGATACCCATGCCGAAGGAAACTCTTTTTGATGAGGCAGAGGTCTTGTGTTCCAAAATAGAACAACTGCAGGATCTCATGTCGGATAAGGAGATTGTAAGCCTGCGGATCGTAACGACACCGGAAAAAATTGTGGTAAAAGAAGCAAAAAGAAATTTTGCGTATCTCCATATGTATGATTATAATGTGGATGCCATTATCGTAAATAAAGTGTATCCTAAGTCGTCTTTGGCGGGATACTTTAATCAATGGATCGAGAACCAGCAGAAGAGCCTGGAGGATATCAGACAGAGCTTCTTTGGAATTCCGGTTTTTGAGATGGAGTTTTTAAAGCACGAGTTGAGAACCGTTGAGCGGCTTAAAAAGGCTGCGGATATGGTGTACCGGGATACCGATCCAGGGGAAGTACTGGCTGTTCAGAATATATTCGTTCTGGAAAAGGTACAGGACAGGTACTGGTTAAAAATAGCAATCCCCTTTGTGGATAAGCAGGAATTGGAGCTGGAGCAAAAGGGAGAGGAACTGGCACTTACCATAAAGAATGAACGAAGGAATCTGTTGCTTCCTCCCAAACTGCGGGAGTACGAAGTTGCTGGAGCAAAATATGAAGAAGGGATGCTTAAAATTGAATTTGAACATCGTTAAATGATTTGTATCAGATAAGTTTATCGTTACTTTCACACCATTCGGATGCTCACAGTAGAAGTTTATCCGCTCAGTTTCCCATCCGGCTTAAATCTTACTTGCAGTTCATTTGGAATTACCATATAATAGTGAGGACATGTAATAAAGTGAAAGAAAGCAGGCTTTAGATTATTTATGAAAAATAGGATGCAGGAAGAATTTTCAGGGAAAGATAAGAACGAACCGGTCCGCCTGAACAAGTTTCTGGCGGAATCAGGCGTGTGTTCCAGAAGGGAAGCGGACCGGCTGATTGAAAAAGGCAGTGTAACTGTGGACGGGCAGACGGCCGCCATGGGGCTGAAAGTTCTGCCCATTCAGGATATCCGTGTCAATGGAAAAAGAGTGAGCAGAGAGGAAGAAATGATATTACTGGCTGTCAACAAGCCGGTAGGTATTATCTGCACCTCGGAGAAAAAATGGGGCAGTAATAATATTGAAGAATTTTTACATTATCCCAAGCGGATTTTTTCAATTGGAAGGTTGGATAAGGATTCCGAAGGTCTGCTGCTGATGACAAATAATGGTGAAATCCTGAATAAAATTATGCGGGCGGGAAACTATCATGAAAAGGAATACGAAGTAAAGGTGAACCGTCCTGTTACGGATGATTTTATTAGGCAAATGACAAAGGGAGTTCCCATTTTGAATACGGTGACCAGGCCCTGCCAGGTGGAGAAGATGGGAGAAAAGCAGTTTCGCATTATTCTGACCCAGGGACTTAACCGCCAGATCCGCAGAATGTGTGAGGCGCTGGGGTTCAAGGTGACCAGGCTGGTGCGGGTACGTATTATGAATATTCATCTGGGACATCTGAAGGCAGGCACATACCGCAAACTGACGGATAAGGAAATTGAAGAACTTTACCGGATGATTCAGGATTCCAGCAATGGACCGATACGATAGTAAGTAGTAACAGTAACAGTAAAGAGAGGCCATAAAATGAAACAGAGAATTGACGAACTTAAAGAACAGATCAATTACCATGCAGACCGATATTATAACATGGATGCACCGGAGATTACCGACTTTGAATATGATCAGCTGATGCAGGAATTAAAGCAGATCGAAAAAGAGCATCCGGAACTGGTGACCCCGGATTCCCCCACCCAGAAAGTGGGAGGAAGCGCAAAGCGGGAAGCTGGTATTCTGGTGAAGCACCGGGTCCCCATGTTAAGCCTTCAGGATGTATTCTCCAAAGAAGAGGTAATCCAGTTTGTAGAGGATATGAGGCAGCAGCTTCAAGATCCGGAATTTGTGGTAGAAACGAAAATCGATGGTCTGTCCATGGCACTGCGATACACGGATGGAGTCCTTACAACCGCCATAACCAGAGGAGATGGCATCACCCAGGGAGAAGATGTCACGGAAAACGCCAAGGTAATCAAAGATGTGAAGAAAAAGCTGAAACATCCCATTCCTTATCTGGAAATCCGGGGGGAAGTTTATATGACAGGTGCCGCTTTTGATGAGGTGAATGAGAAGCAGGAGATTCTGGGCAAGAAACCGTTTGCCAACCCAAGAAATTGTGCAGCGGGTACGTTGCGTCAGTTGGAGAGCAAGGTGACGAAAGAGCGGAATCTCTCCATGTTTATCTTTAACATCCAGGAAACCCAGGGCAGGACATTTGAAACCCACACGGAAGGATACGAATACCTGAAAAGCAATGGTATCAAGGTTATTGATCAGTATACGATCTGCCATACCGGGGAAGAAGTCTGGGCAGCCATTGAGAAAATAGGAGAGCTGCGGGGATCTCTGGCATACGACATTGACGGAGCGGTTGTGAAAATCAACCGGCTTTCTGACCGGGAAACCCTGGGCAGCACGTCAAAAGTGCCAAGATGGGCAGTGGCTTACAAATATCCTCCGGAGGAAAAAGAAACTGTGCTGCAGGAAATTGAACTCTCCGTTGGAAGAACCGGAAGAATCACGCCTACGGCAATCTTTGAACCGGTAAGATTATGCGGTACCAGTGTAGCCCGTGCAACGCTGCACAACCAGGACTTTATCGATGAACTGGACATCCGGATTGGGGATACCATCGTCGTATATAAATCGGGGGAAATTATTCCCAAGATTAAATATGTTGTAAAAGAAAAAAGGCCGGAAGGTGCCATGCGTTATGTACTTCCCGATGTCTGTCCGGTATGCGGCTCTCCGGCCGTCCGGGAAAAAGACACGGCAGACATCAAATGCACTGGAGCCAACTGTCCGGCACAGCTTGAACGGCATATCATTAACTTTGTAGGCAGGGATGCCATGGATATTAAAGGATTTGGGGAAAGTTATATCATAGAACTGGTCCGCCAGGGATATCTGAAAAATGTGGCAGATATCTTTGTGCTGAAAAACCAC
>OJJZ01000457.1_pt1 | contig 9403 bp, 7 predicted proteins | sample 1596481 | NCBI WGS metagenome assembly OJJZ01 (sample SAMEA4350110, study PRJEB24818) | metagenome | biome: human; feature: gut; material: faeces | place: Denmark | collected 2013-09 | reverse complement strand
GTGTGGAAGTTGCAAGATTACCAAAGGACGTCCTGATTGAAATTGAAGCAGTTGCTGTGAAATAATAAAAAATATTTGATTTTAGTCCGTAAGTAGTTTATAGTACTAGTAACACCTTTGTGTAAAACTAGTAAATACAATATAGTGATTGGAAAGGAGATCTGGGGATGAAAGTACAGAATATAACCAACATTGAAAAATTTTTTGAGGTAGTAGACAGCTGCAGCGGTAAAGTTGAACTGGTAACAGGTGAGGGCGACAGACTGAATCTGAAATCAAAGCTTTCCCAATACGTATCTATGGCGAACATTTTTTCAAATGGCGAGATTCCGGAATTGGAAATCGTAGCTTATGAAAAAGATGATACCGACAAATTAATCTCATTTATGGTTAATAACTAAGTTTTGCAGAGCTGTCTCCAACGGGGACGGCTTTTTTTAAATGGATTTTTATAGAATGTTTATTGTTATTAAGGTTATTATTTGATATAATGACCAAAAGAGTAAATAATAAATTTATCAGCAATTAAGAAAAGGAGAAAAATTTTGGATTCATTAGACTATTATGAGCGATATGCAGGCGTATATTATGAAAACACAGTAGATCTTGACATGCATGAGGCACTGGACAAGTTTCTTTCATACCTTCCTGAAAATGCAGAGGTATTAGACCTTGGCTGCGGGTCTGGCAGAGACAGCCTCTATCTGGAAGAAATGGGCTGTTATGTAACGCCTCTGGATGGCTCGGAGGAAATGTGTAAGCTGGCAGAGATTAACACGGACAAAGAAGTCTTACATATGACTTTTGAGGAGATGGAATTTGACGAGGTGTTTGACGGAATCTGGGCATGTGCTTCTTTGCTTCATGTGGAAGAGAAAGATATGGACCGCATTATGAGGAAAGTGATCCAGGCGCTTAATCCGGGAGGAATCCTGTATGCTTCATTTCGCTATGGTGAATCTGAGGAATTCCGCAATCAGCGTTTATTTCATGACTACACAGAGGATTCTCTGTACCGCATGTTAAAGCGCCAGAGAGGCATTAAAATTATAGAGATCTGGAAGACAGAAGATATTCGAAACAGTCATCCGGACACAGAGTGGATCAATGTATTAGTGAAGAAAAAATTGACAGAATCAGGCGAGGACTTCTATGAATAAAATTAAAAATATTAACCGGCTGTTCCTGGGAATGGTGATTTTTGCTTTTCTGTTTTCCTTTGGTATCGGATTTTTTGTAACAGGACTTGGCACAGAGATGGCTATGATTTTAGGACAGCTGATGTATTTGATACCAATCTTGTTTTATATTCTGGTTATGCGCGTACCTGTAAAAGAGGAAATTCCATTCAGGAAAATTAAATGGTCAACAGCTTGTATGGTTGTGCTGTTTGTCGTATTGCTGATGCCGCTGGTTTCATTTTTAAATTTATTTTCCATGCTGTTTGTAACAAATCATGTCAACGCCAGCGCTCAGGAACTGAATACCAATCCTTTCTTGGTGAACCTGCTTCTGGTTGGTGTAATGCCGGCAGTTTCAGAAGAATTTATGTTCCGCGGTGTATTTTATGGCAGCTACCGGAGGAAGAACCATATACAGGGAGCTGTTCTGTGCGGTCTGGTCTTCGGTATGGCACATTTAAATGTAAACCAGTTTTTATATGCATTTGTGGCAGGTTTTGCGTTCTGCCTGCTTATGGAGGCAACGGGAAGTATTCTGGCACCTATGCTGGCACATTTTGTAATTGATGCATGGAGCGTTGTGGTACTGGAGCTGCAGAAAGTGATGTTCCAGGAGATGCCCCAGATAGCGGATACGATTCAGAATACAAGTCTGACCTCCGATAACATTCTGGCAGCCCTTCAGGGCGTGGCAATTGCAGCGGTGATCTGTACAGCCTTAGCGGGATGCGTACTTTTCTGGATCAGTAAGCACTGCAAACGGGATATTCATTTTGTATCCATTTTCCAGAATGCATTCAAAAGAAGAGAACCGGAAATGCCTGCCATCACAGTGGACGGCGAGCTGCAGGCTGTCGGACAGGCAGAGAACAGAAGGCTGGTTACGCCTTGTTTCGTAATAGGCGCACTCATCTGTATTGTTCAGATGATTCGAATTGGTTAAATTAGATAAAAGTTAACAGCAACTATCATAGAGCGTGTTTGAAAATCATTCCCGCCATCTGCGCACCTCACTTTGTGGTATAGCTACCCCGAATTCAGGTTACGCAGTCCGGGGGTTGTTTTCAGGCACGTTTCTGGAATTGAGGTATAAATGAATTTTACACATTTACACGTCCATACAGAATATAGTCTTCTGGATGGATCGAATAAGATAAAAGAATATGTAGCAAGAGTGAAGGAATTAGGGATGAACAGTGCGGCGATTACAGACCATGGTGTTATGTATGGCGTAATTGATTTTTACCGGGCGGCAAAAGAAGCAGGTATTAATCCGGTGATCGGCTGTGAAGTATATGTTGCACCTAATTCCAGATTCGATAAAGAAGCGGCCGGGGGCGATGACAGATATTACCACCTGGTCCTTTTAGCGGAAAACAATATTGGTTACAGCAACCTTATGAAAATTGTTTCCAAAGGATTTGTGGAAGGTTTTTATTATAAACCCCGTGTGGATATGGAGGTTCTGGAGACTTACAGCGAAGGAATTATAGCACTTAGTGCCTGCCTGGCTGGTGAAGTGCAGAAATATCTTGTACGCGGAATGTATGAGGATGCAAAAAAAGCGGCATTGAGATATGAGGGCATATTTGGGAAAGGTAATTACTTTCTGGAGCTTCAGGACCACGGCATTCCGGAACAGAAGATGGTAAATCCCCAGCTGCTGCGTATGAGCAAAGAGCTGGATATAGGCCTGGTGGCAACCAATGACGTTCATTATACCTATGCGGAAGATGAATCCCCCCATGATATCCTGCTTTGTATCCAGACGGCAAAGAAGCTGGATGACGAAGACCGTATGCGCTATGAGGGCGGACAATATTACGTCAAATCCCCGGAGGAAATGGCTAACTTATTCCCCTATGCGCCGGAGGCATTGGAGAATACGCAAAAAATTGCGGACAGGTGCCACGTGGATATCGAGTTCGGAGTCACAAAGCTCCCGAAATACGATGTTCCGGATGGCTATACTTCCTGGGAATACCTGAACAAACTCTGCTTTGACGGAATGGATGAACGCTACCAGCCGGTAACGGATGAGCTGAGGACAAGACTGGAATATGAGCTTGGGATTATCAAGGAAATGGGGTATGTGGATTATTTCCTGATTGTCTGGGACTTTATTAAATATGCCAAGGACCACGATATTATCGTAGGACCGGGTCGTGGATCAGCTGCAGGAAGCCTTGTGTCCTATACGCTGGGAATCACCACCCTGGATCCCATTAAATATAGTCTGCTGTTTGAACGTTTCCTGAATCCGGAACGTGTATCCATGCCCGATATCGACGTGGATTTCTGCTTTGAAAGAAGACAGGAAGTCATTGATTATGTAGTGGAAAAATACGGAAAAGACCGTGTTGTGCAGATTGTTACTTTTGGTACCATGGCTGCAAGAGGTGTAATCCGGGATGTGGGCCGTGTTATGGATCTGCCGTATGCGATGGTGGATTCCATTGCAAAAATGATATCAAATGAATTAAACATTACCATAGACAAAGCGCTGATCATGAATGGCGAGATGAAAAGCCTGTATGAATCGGATCCCCAGGTGAAAACCCTGATTGATATGTCAAAGAGGCTGGAAGGTCTGCCGCGGCATACTTCTATGCATGCTGCAGGGGTTGTTATCAGCCAGAAGTCCGTAGATGAATACGTACCTCTTTCCCGGGCATCTGACGGTTCTATTACCACGCAGTTTACCATGACTACGCTGGAGGAACTGGGGCTGTTAAAGATGGATTTCCTAGGGCTTCGAACCCTGACAGTAATCCAGAATGCAGTGCGCCTGGCTGAAAAGAGTGCAGGTAAAACTCTGGATATGGATCTGATTGATTATAACGACAAAGAGGTACTGGATTCCATCGGAACCGGAAGAACAGATGGTGTGTTCCAGCTGGAAAGCGGCGGTATGAAGAGCTTTATGAAAGAATTAAAGCCCCAAAGCCTGGAAGATATTATAGCCGGGATATCCCTGTACCGTCCGGGTCCTATGGATTTCATTCCCCAGTATATCAGGGGTAAGAATAATCCGGACAGCATTGTATATGACTGCCCTCAGCTGGAATCCATTCTGGAGCCCACCTACGGCTGTATCGTTTATCAGGAACAGGTTATGCAGATCGTTCGTGACCTGGGCGGATATACCCTGGGACGAAGCGATCTGCTCCGCCGTGCCATGTCGAAGAAGAAGGCATCGGTCATGGAAAAAGAGCGTCAGAATTTCGTATACGGAAATGAAGCAGAAGGCGTTGCCGGCTGTATTCATAATGGAATTGATGAAAAAATTGCAAATAAAATCTATGACGATATGATTGATTTTGCAAAATATGCATTTAATAAATCTCATGCAGCTGCATATGGTGTGGTTTCTTACCAGACTGCCTATCTGAAATATTATTATCCGGTAGAATTTATGGCAGCGCTTATGACGTCTGTCATTGATAACCCTACCAAAGTATCAGAATATATCCTGACCTGCCGCCAGATGGGAATTGATATCCTTCCCCCGGACATTAATGTGGGCGAGAGTGCGTTTTCCGTAGATGGCAAATCCATCCGTTACGGGCTGTCAGCCATTAAAAGTGTTGGAAAGCCGGTGATTGAAGCAATTGTATCTGAGCGTATGCAAAGAGGGCCCTATAAGTCTTTAAAAGATTTTATAGAGCGGTTATCCGGGAAAGAAGTCAATAAACGAACCATTGAAAGCTTTATAAAAGCTGGTGCCCTGGACGGACTGGGAGGAACCAGAAAGCAGTTCATGATGATCTACATTCAGATCATGGACAGCGTAAACCAGGAACGGAAATATTCCCTTACCGGGCAGATGTCTCTGTTTGATCTTGTGGGGGAAGAAGAGAAAAAAGAATTTGAAATCAGGCTGCCGGATGTGGGTGAATACGAGAAAGAACAACTGCTCAGTTTTGAAAAAGAAGTGCTGGGCGTTTATATCAGCGGTCATCCGCTTCAGGAATATGAAGAGAGATGGCGTAAAAATATCTCCCAGGTAACTTCGGATTTTATGATTGATGAGGAAATTGGAGTAACAAAGGTGGCAGATGGTATAAAAGCCATAATCGGAGGAATGATTATAAGTAAAACGGTGAAACACACCAGAACAAATAAAACCATGGCGTTTATTACGGTGGAAGACCTGGTGGGAACCGTGGAAGTGGTCATATTTCCGAAGGATTATGAAAAGTTCCGGGATCTCTTAGTTGAGGACAGCAAGGTATTTGTAAAGGGGCGCGTTTCTACAGAAGACGACAAACCCAGCAAGCTGATCTGCGAAAAGATCTGGGCATTTGAAGAGGCACCAAGGGAACTCTGGATTCAATTTGAAGATAAAGAAACGTTTGCCAATTCAGAAGAGGCACTCTACGGGCTGCTCCGCCAGTCTGACGGAAAAGATGCCGTGGTCATTTATGTGCGAAATCCAAAGTCTGTAAAGAGACTGGAACGCAACTGGTCAGTGCGGATTGAAGAGCAGCTTTTACGGAAACTTGCTGAAAATTTTGGGGGGAATAACGTAAAAGTTGTAGAAAAGAGTATTGAAAAGTTGTAGAAAATGAATTAGAATGTTTAGGATGAGGAAATTGTATATAAATGAATTAAGGTGAACCTAAAATGAAGGAGGCACAAAAATGGCAAAGCAAATAGAGACAATCGGAGTGTTAACAAGTGGTGGAGATGCACCCGGAATGAACGCTGCAATTCGCGCAGTTGTACGAAGAGCAATTTCAAGCGGTAAAAAGGTAAAAGGTATTTTAAAAGGCTATAATGGTCTGTTAAATGAAGAAATTATTGACTTATCGGCACGTGATGTATCAGATACCATTTCACGAGGAGGTACGATTCTCTATACGGCACGTTGTGCTGAGTTCAGAACAGAAGAAGGACAGAAGCAGGGTGCAGAAGTCTGCAGAAAACATGGCATTGACGGATTGGTAGTAATCGGTGGAGACGGTTCTTTCGCCGGAGCACAGAAACTGGCAAATCTGGGTGTCAATACCATTGGAGTTCCGGGAACGATCGATCTTGACATTGCTTGTTCTGAGTATACGATCGGTTTCGATACCGCAGTAAATACGGCAATGCAGGCAATTGATAAGGTACGTGATACCTCTACATCCCATGAGAGATGCAGTATCATCGAGGTTATGGGACGTGGTGCAGGTTATATCGCATTGTGGTGTGGTATCGCCAATGGAGCAGAAGACATTCTGATTCCTGAAAAATATGATTATGATGAGCAGAAACTGATTAATAATATTATCAATAACAGAAAACGCGGTAAGAAACACCATATTATCATTAACGCAGAGGGAATCGGACATTCCACCAGTATGGCGAGAAGAATTGAAGCTGCCACAGGCGTTGAGACCAGAGCAACAATTCTGGGACATATGCAGCGTGGAGGAAGCCCTACCTGTAAGGATCGTGTGTATGCATCCATGATGGGCGCTTATGCAACTGATTTATTATGTGCTGGTAAGACAAACCGTGTAGTTGGATATAAAAACGGCGACTTTACTGATTTTGATATTAATGAAGCGCTGGCAATGCAAAAGGGTATTTCAGAATTTATGTTTGAAGTAAGCAGATCTCTTTCTGTATAAGATAAGGAGTAACAAAATGGCAGTAAAATCCTTTGTGGTTTTTGGGTTGGGTAAGTTCGGTATCAGCGTTGCAACTGCGCTCAGTAATAATGGATGTGAAGTTCTGGCAGTGGATATGGATCCGGACAAGGTTCAGGACATTGCAGATGAAGTGACCTATGCCGTTAGAGCGAATGTAACAGATCCGGAAATATTTAAAAGCCTGGGACTGCGGAATATGGATGGAGCGGTCGTTGCGATCTCCGGGAGTATGGAAGCAAGCGTTATGGCGACCATACTGGCGAAAGAAGCGGGTATCCCTTACATTCTGGCAAAGGCCACCAGCCGCATTCATGCCACTGTTTTGGAAAAGGTAGGTGCGGACCATGTCATATCGCCGGAAAGCGAAATGGGTTCCCGCGTGGCGAGGAATATGGTTTTCGGCAGATTCGTAGATACTTTTGAACTTTCTTCTACCTATAGTATGGTGGAAATGGAAATGCCGGAGTCCTGGATCGGAAGTACTTTACGGGAACTGGATATCCGGAACAAGTTCGGAGTAAATATTATAGCCTCAAAAATTGGGGATCAGGTGAATGTAAATATGGATCCGGATGAGCCGATGCGGGCAGAACAAACCCTGCTAACGGTAGGAGATAATGAAAAACTCAGAAAGATAAAGTAAATATAATAGACAAAGATCAAAAGGCGCTGATGAAAATTAGCGCCTTTTGTCAGAACAGGAGAAGTATGATTACCAGTACATCAAATCAGCAGATTAAGAATCTGCTTCAACTTCAGAAAAAAGGGAAAGTGCGGAAAGAACAGGATGTGTTCGTGGTTGAAGGGGTTAAGATGTATCAGGAAGCACCCGGAGAACGGATTGTAAAGACCTATGTATCCAGAACATTCTATGAAAAGCCGGAAAATAAAAGGCTTCTGGATGAAGACAGGCTGGAGGTCGTGGAAGACCGGGTATTTGCGGCTGCATCGGACACCAAGACGCCTCAGGGAATCCTGAGTATCGTAAAACAGTCTCACTATAACTTAAAGGAAATTCTCACCATATCCTCCGCGCCCCATCTGCTGATCCTTGAGAACCTGCAGGATCCTGGGAACCTTGGAACCATCATGAGAACGGCGGAAGGTGCCGGCGTAGATGGGATCATTATGACGTCAGATACGGTGGATATCTATAATCCCAAAACAATTCGTTCAACCATGGGTTCCCTGTACCGGATGCCATTTTTTTACACAGATAATATAGAAGAAATATTAAAAAAGTTAAAAGAAAAAGAGATAACAACCTTTGCAGCCCATCTGAAAGGATCCCGTAATTATTATGAAGAAGATTATTCCGGGGGTACTGCATTTCTGATCGGTAACGAGGGCAACGGTTTAAGTGAAGCATTGAGTGCACAGGCAGACTGCTATATTAAAATACCCATGTCAGGCAAGGTAGAGTCATTAAATGCGGCTATAGCGGCATCAGTACTGATGTACGAAGTGAAGAGACAGAGGGGGTAATCCGGAACCTGATTAACAAGATATGAAGACTGAATAATAAAAACTTAAGAAATAAACTTGACAAACTTCTCATATTATTGTACAATACATTCGTAACAAAATTTAATAGATTTGTAATAATTGTAATGGAATAGTAGTAAATATTTCATGCAACGCAGTTATTCAGGAGGTAAAAATGAAGGGTAGAATGAAACCTGCAATTTGCTGTACTGTATCAGCGCTTACACTTTCCATGGCAGTATCGATGGTGTCTATGGCGAAAGAAATGCCAAATGCAGGGACATCAAACATACAAGATCAGACACAAGACAGCGACTGGAATTATCGGGCGGTTGCGGATGTAACGGACGAATTATTTATCAGATCCATGGCTTCAGAGAACGGTAAAATTATTGGCTATCTGCCAAGTGCCGGCGGAGCATATGTTCTGGAAAAAGGGGATGACTGGACAAAGGTTCGCTCCGGAGAAGTAGTAGGCTACATAAAGACAGAATATCTTGCATTTGGACAAGATGCTAAGAAACTGGCTGAAGTTTATGGTACTCCGGGAGTTGAAATTTCTTGGGACGGTGTAAATATTTTTAATAATGCTGATCCTGCAGCGAAAGTTGTGGATACGGCAAACAGGGGCGAAGGATACGAGTACACATCTAATAATGGTACTTGGGTAAACATTCAGCTGAACGATTCAAAAAGTGCGTATGTTCCGGCTGAAGATGTAAAAGAAACACTGCTTCTTGAAACCGCGGTTCCGACGGACGACTATGTAGCACCGGTAAGTGCATACAGCAATGGAAATTATTCAAGCAACGGATCCGGACAGACAACGGACAATACCGCAAGCTCCAATACAGGTAATAATGCTTCTCAGAATGTAAATAACGTTCCTGAGACAGAAACCACCTGGACAGAGACAGAAACAACCTGGACAGAAGCACCTCAGACAGAGACAACCTGGACAGAAACGCCTCAGACAGAGACGACCTGGACAGAAGCACCTCAGACAGAGACAACCTGGACAGAAACGCCTCAGACAGAGACAACCTGGACAGAAACACCAGAGACAGAGACAACCTGGACGGAAGCACCGGCTACAGA
>OJJZ01000453.1_pt1 | contig 9516 bp, 10 predicted proteins | sample 1596481 | NCBI WGS metagenome assembly OJJZ01 (sample SAMEA4350110, study PRJEB24818) | metagenome | biome: human; feature: gut; material: faeces | place: Denmark | collected 2013-09 | reverse complement strand
GTACAGATCCTGGGTACTAATTGGTGCCCCCCTGATTCTACTGTTTAATGGAATTATGTTTCCCAACAATTCTATGGATATGGTACCCAAAGCAATTACCGCCTGTATTATCTATGCGGCTTTTTGTATCGCAACAAATATTGCTTATACGGGATATACTTCACTAAGCTCCTCTCTGACGGATGATCCGAAGGAACGTGTACATTTGTCTACTTTCCGTGGACAGGGCGGTGCGATTGGAAAAATCTTTGCGGGATTTTTCATTCTGCCTTTGATTGTATTCTTCGGAAACGGAAAAGAAAGAGTAGCTGGATTTACCTGGACTGCATTTTTGGGAGGACTGATCTGCTTCGTATGCTATATGAATCTGATTTATGCTTCCCGAGGAAAAGATATCCAGAATGAACCGGGAAAAGTAAATGCAGGAGCACAGGAGAAACTGAATTTTGGCCAGATGGTAAGCCTTGTATTCCATGATAAGAATTTAATATTACTGTTTTTTGCAGATATTACCAGAATTTTAAGTCTGCTGATGACTTATGCTATGTTCCCTTATTTTTTCCAGTACGTAGCGAAAAATAAGGATGCAACATCTACATTTTTTGGTATTGTAAATATATTGGCATTGGTGGGAGCTACCAGCGTTCCGTTTATAACCAAGTTCTTGTCAAAGAGAAATGCTTATATGGTGGGAAATCTGATCTTGTCTGTATGTATGCTGATTTCAATCGTATTTAGCAGCCATACTACTTTCATTATTATTATGATTTCAATCGGTTATCTGGGATATTCCTGGCCGAATGTTGTAAATATCAATATGTATGCGGATACGGTAGATTATTGTGAGTGGAAAACCGGGAGAAATGCCCGGGGGGTATATTTTTCACTATTCCAGCTGTCGATTAAAATCGCGGCAGTTTTCAGTACGGCAATTGCAGGTTTCGGACTCTCCATCGTAGGTTATGTCGGTGGAACAGAACCAAGCACCCAGGTAGTAACTGGCATTCGATTTATGGCAATGGGGCTGCCTGCAGCATTTTTGATCATTAGTACGGCACTCATGTTCTTCTACAAACTTACCCCGGCGAAGATGGAAAAGGTAAGGGATGAATTAGCGGTCAGAAGAGGCAAGGCAGCTCATTAGTGAAAGGGTCAAAGCCCAAGGAGATATTACTATAATGGATGGGAAGATGGCTGTAAGACCAATTGTAAATAGCAAGGGAAAGGAGGAAATTTAGACAGCCGTTGAAAATAGAACTATTAATCAGGAAATGACAGGAGGTTATATATGAATAACACGGAGGAATTAAGAGCGGAACGGAATCAGATATTTCATGATGTATTTGATAATAAAATTCCAAAAAGAGTACCAATCAAAGTAAATCTGGGTCTGGAAGTAATAGCGGGTTACGCAGGCATAGATGGAAAAGAAGCAATCTGGCATCCGGAACTTTTGGAGGAAGCAGCAGATGAATTGTGCCGTCTGGTGCCATCGGATGTCTGCATGTACGGCGGAACAATCCGTATGCCGATAGCTTATCAGGCATTGGATTCCAACAATTTCAAAATGAACCGGGCTGGTCTTATGCAGCATCCCAATACAGTTGGACTGCTCCCGGAAGAATACGATGAATTTATTCAAAATCCATATGACTGTATTATTGAAAAGGTATTGCCCAGAAATTACAGCGGGCTGGATTTTAAAAACAATCCAGGCCGTTCCATGATGGCACTGTACCAGGGACTTGCATCCAAAGACCGTTTTATGATGCAAAACGGAGCAATGATGGGAAAATTGATTCAAAAATACGGATTGTACGGAATGAGTCCGGTGTTTACTTCCATGTGTTATGCGCCACTTGATATATTGACGGATAATATGAGAAGTTTAAGTGACATGTGTATGGATATCCGCAGAAGACCGGATAAGGTTCTGGAAGCCGTAAATGCCGTATATGCTCTTAATTATAAGGCGGGGCTGCCAAAACAGATTTCGAATTACGGACATGTTTTCTTCCCCCTTCATCTGGCAACCTATATGAAGGAAAAAGATTTTGTGAAATTGTGGTGGGAACCATTCTTAAGGCAGGCAACGGATTATGCTTCTCTTGGACTGCATATCAATGCATTTTGTGAGCATGACTGGATGCGTTATCTGGATTACCTGAATGAACTGCCTACCGATACTTATCTCTCATTTGAAATGGGAGATGCAAAACTGGTAAAAGAGAAATTAGGAAATAAGCATGTCATTTCCGGGCTCTTCCCATTGGCACTGCTGCGGACAGGTACCAAACAGGAATGTATTGACCAGGTAAAAGAATTCCTGGATATCATGATGCCGGGTGGTAAATTTATCTTTGGATTTGATAAGGGTGCACTTACTTTTAACGATATTAATCTGGAAAATCTGATCGCAGTTTGTGAAACAGTCAGAGAGTATGGCGTATACCAGAATCCAGGCGGTCAGGCAGGACTACAGTTTAATAAAGATGACTATGTACATTCTGAACTTCCTCCGTTTGAAAGCAAATATTACCGCAGCTGGGAACAGTATCTGGAAATGAATCCATATACGCCGGAAAGTGCGAAGAATATTGTAATGGATCTGGAGGATGAAATACTTCGATATGTTTATCTGCTGTGTGAGTAAAATTGGCTTGAGATGGAATAACAGAACTGGAATAATTAAATGGGAAAAGGAGGTATGTTATGTTTGATTATGATAAATTAAAAAATGCAATGGCTGATTTAGAGGAAGACCTTGTTCTGGAAATATTAGAAGAGGTTATGGCAGAGGGCGGTGAAGAAGCCCCGGAAGCAATGAAAGCCTGCCAGGAGGGAATGAATCTGGTGGGAGAGCGGTTTGAATCCAATGAATATTTTGTATCGGATCTGATTTTTTCAGGAGAACTGATGACAGAAGCGATGGATATGATTAAACCTGCATTAGCGGCATCTTCTTCTGAAAAAGCAGGCAAAATGATTTTGTGTACCGTGGAAGGCGACCTGCATGATATTGGGAAAAATATTGTTAAGGCAATGCTGGAAGCCGGAGGATTTGAAGTGGTGGATCTGGGAATTGATGTAGGGCCAGATGAAATTATTCAGAGAATGAAAGAAGACAATATTAAGATTATTGGATTAAGCGGTGTTCTGACACTGGCAATTGATTCCATGAAAGCAGTTGTGGATGCACTGGAGAAAGAAGGGCTGAGAGATCAGGCAAAAGTAATTATCGGGGGTGCTCCTGTTACCGGAAAAGTATGTGATATTGTAGGGGCGGATGCCTGGGCGATAAATCCGGCGGATACGGTGAAGACTTGTACGGAGTGGGCGAAGACTGCATAATCCGGCAAACTTATAGAATGATTAACTTAGAACCCTGGGGCGGGCAGAATGAATTTTCTAACCGGCTCCAGGGCATCTTTGATACGTTGTCATGCACCGTTTAGTCTATTTTCGGCAAGATTCTTAATAAAACTTCAATTGCTTCTGAGAAAGCCTCTACTTCTTTTGTACCGATTTTTTCTTCTAATTCTTGTACAAACTCCGAACTGCGATAATAATTCTGTTCTATGTAATCAATTGCCTGCCGGGTGATTTCAATCCGGATAAAACGGCGGACTTTTTCATCCTGGATTCTTTTTACGAACTGATATTTATTGAGGGTATTTATTATTTTAGTTGCCTGCTGTTTGGGAATTTTTAGATTCTGGGCCAATTCCGTCATGGTCATGGGACCCAGACTGTTCAGAGCCTGCAGGCAGTAATAAGTTTCCAGACTCATTTCAGACTTCAGGGACTGTTTTAACTGTTTATCAATTTTATAGTGCCAATAAGGCAGTATTGCCAGCAGATTTTCTAAAAGTTTTTCTGATTTCATGTATTCCTCCCGAATTTGATTTTGAGCGTGTTGAAAAAACGCGCCAATTACGTATTGACAAAATAATTTTATAGGACTAGAATTTACAATAATAGTAATACTTTGTTTACTATTAATAATTGCTTACTAAATAATGCAATAACTAATTATTATAATACTACGGTTTCGTAAGCAAGTACAGGTAAATAAATTTTTATGATGCAGGAGGAATTTTTGTGAAAGGCAGTAAGGATGTTTTAAGAATTGGCAGGTTAATCGTTGAGAATGCACTTCGGTTTCTTTTCAGTGTGGGTTTTGTTACAATTTTTCAGCTGGTGTTTGGAAGTGAGAATATTCTGGCAGGTGTAGCGATCAGTGTTGGACTTTCGATGTTTCCATTAGCAGATCTGGGTATCAGGCCGGGGACAATGGCTGGGATTATGATTGTTCTTTATGGGGGATGTGCGGTAGCGGCACAGACAGCGTTGATTACCCCCTGGCTTGCATTTCTGGCAGACTTCTTATTTGTAGTTGTTTTGCTGGGACTGAGCTGTGAGCCGGAGATGTTGAAACCCTCAAGCAGTTTTTTGCTGTGTTTTGTATTTTGTCAGGCAATGCCAGTTTCAGCAGAGGCTTTCCCAATGCGAATAACAGGGGTTATGACAGGCGGCATACTGGTTGCGGCAGTGACGTATTTTTACTGGAAAAAAAGAGGATACGGAAAAAACGGCAGGAATTTAATGGAACAAGTCAGGCTTTGCCAAAGGAACAAGAAATATATTCTGAGAATGGCAATCGGCATTGCTGCTGCGATGTTTATCGGTATGTGCCTGGATCTGAAGAAACCGCTTTGGATCAGCATTGCAGTCATGTCTCTGACCCAGGTTAGATTTGAGGAGACATTGCAACGGATTAAGCAGCGATTTCTGGCAACGGTGTGTGCGGCGGTGGCATTTATTGTTATATTTGATATGATTATACCCAGGGACTATGCAATTGCAGCTGTAATGCTGCTTAGTTATCTGAGTTTCTTTACACCGGAGTACAAGTATAAACAGGTGGCAAATGCTATCTGTGCCCTTAATGCATCCCTTATTTTACTGGATACAGGGAAAGCCATTGAAAACCGTATACTCTGCCTGGCGGGAGGGATTTTGATCGTGCTGGCACTATGGCTGCTGCAGCATTTTTCCATAAGTATACGTAATATGAGGAAAAAGCAGGAGCTTTCTTTTAGCAAATCATAAACAGGGCTTTGATGGAAGAAATGATTGACGAATGTATGTTCGGTGAACTATAATATATTACATATAGGAAACTGACAGACAGGATCGTAAAATTCATCCAAAGGAGCGATAGACCATGGAGCAAATGACACTTTTTGATGACCGGGAAAAATATAACCCTCTTGCAAGCCGCCTGCGGCCGGAAAAGCTGGAAGAGTTCCAGGGGCAGCGGCATCTGCTGGGGGAAGGAAAAATACTGCGCAGGCTGATTGAACAGGATCAGGTATCTTCCATGATATTCTGGGGGCCTCCGGGAGTCGGGAAAACCACACTGGCGCGTATTATTGCTGGCCGCACGAAGGCGGATTTTATTAATTTCAGTGCTGTGACAAGTGGTATCAAAGAGATTAAGGATGTGATGATTAAAGCTGAGAGCAGTCGAAAGATGGGGGTTCGTACAGTTTTATTTGTAGACGAAATTCATCGTTTTAACAAGGCGCAGCAGGATGCATTTCTACCTTACGTGGAACAGGGCAGTATCACGCTGATCGGCGCAACGACGGAGAACCCGTCCTTTGAAGTCAACGCCGCGCTGCTGTCCAGGTGTAAAGTATTCGTTTTAAAAGGGCTGGAAGAGGCAGAGCTGGTGCAGCTGCTGCATAATGCGCTGAGCAATCCACAAGGGTTTGGGAATCAGAAGATCGCTATAGAAGAACATCATTTACGGGCAATCGCCGGATTTGCCGACGGAGATGCCAGAACCGCTCTCAATACTTTGGAGATGGCGATTTTAAACGGTGAGATGAGTGCTGAGCAGATTACTGTGACGAATCAGGTGTTGGAGCAGTGTATCACGAAGAAGTCGCTGCTGTACGATAAGTCGGGAGAAGAACACTACAATATTATTTCAGCCCTCCATAAATCCATGCGCAACAGTGACCCGGATGCCGCTGTTTACTGGATGATGAGGATGCTGGAAGGGGGAGAAAGCCCGCTTTATATAGCCAGGCGTCTGGTTCGATTCGCCAGTGAGGATATTGGAATGGCCGATAGTAATGCCCTGCAGGTGGCAGTAGCTGCTTATCAGGCATGTCACTTTAATGGGATGCCTGAGTGCGATGTGAATCTGACCCATGCTGTAATTTACCTTTCCATGGCGCCCAAATCCAACAAAGTATATGCTGCGTGCAATGCAGTCCGCAAAGACATCCGTGAGCTGCCTGCCGAGCCGGTTCCGCTGCAGATCAGAAATGGTGTTACAGACCTGATGAAAGATCTGAATTACGGGAAAGATTATGAGTATGCTCATGATACAGAGGAGAAACTGACCAGGATGCAGTGCCTGCCGGACAGCCTGAAGGATCGTACTTATTATCAGCCCACCGGACAGGGAGAGGAAAAAGAGATCAAAGCACGGCTGGAGGAGATTAAGGATTGGAAAAAGAAAAAATAGGGTTGTCGTATAGTCCAATTGTATTTATATCTGATCTGCACTTTGATTTTACCAATCAGGAATTTCATCAGGAAGCAGCAGACGGAATGAAGGAAGAGTTTCTGCTATTTATAAAAGAAAACTACGGGAATTGCCTGGTATGTCTGGCGGGTGATTATTTTAACGACTATAGAAAGACTCTGGGTTTAATATTGGAGCTGGAGAAGCATAAAATCAGGGGATTCTGCGTCCTGGGCAATCACGATTTTTGGAGTCAGGGACAAAAAAGCTATCAGGAGTTACTTGCTTTATTTGATGCTGAGACAAGGGAAAATGAGTATTTCAGGCTTCTGATAACGGGCAGGAAATACTATTTTGATGATCTCTGTGTTATTGGTGATACCGGATGGACAAGCTTTCGGCGAAGGGTGGGAGGGGAAATCCCGCTGGATCAGTTTATGGAATTACCGGATGCGTGTATGGTAAAAGGATTTCTCCCGGAACAAATAAAAGCATTTCATAACAATTGGGTAGAATTTGCAAATGAGGTAATGGCTGAGGAAGAAAAGGTTTTGATTCTAACACATTTTCCAATGTTTGATTTTACCAGGGAAGATTCAGACTGCTGGTGGAGTTCGCTGACCGGTTTAAAAGCAGAAAACAGCTGGAACATTTTTGGACACACCCATCATCAACAGATACAGTGTTATAATAACGTGTCCTATCAGATAGGCTATGCGAATAAAGCAGCCGAACAAGTAGTGGGTAATAAGCGTTATACCCCGGAGATGTTTGGAAGGTTAGAACGAATTTCCGGCAGCAGAGGGATTGCATTAGCGAAAGAGAGTATGATTTCTGCTTTCTTTTCCCCCGCTATCGTTACGGATACCATTAGGGATATTGCTGTGATTACCCAGATAAAGAGCCGGGGATTTAAAAGATGTGGGGCAAATAAAAAGAATTTTGCCGCTCTGGCGAATGACCGAAGCAGTTACCTTAAACAGGTGATGGAAATTCTGAACGGCTGTCTGGAGGGAAACTATTGTGACTATGTTGTGACGGAACGGTTATCAAAGCACATTGTTGAGTCTGTATTTGCTTCTATTGCGGTTTTGGAGGAAAATGATTTTAGCGATATCAGGGCGTTTGTTACCGCTGCTGTAATAACCGGGTATGTCTATAATAATGTGCCGCATATGATAGAAGACATGCGTCCGTTAGATGACTATGATGTAATTCGATTCTGGCTGATGTTTTTAACGATCAAAAAATATAATATTGGTATGGCTGACATTCATTCGGTAAGAAAAGACAGGAGCAATTATATCCCGTTTCAGAATGTTGATATTTATTTGCCTGCGGTTAATAATATGGTTATGGCGGAAGAGGAAGTGCTGCAGCTTATGCAGAGAAATTATCTGGGGGCGGATGGATTTCATGTATTGATGGAACCGAAATAGAGATAAAGCAGAAGATGGCTAATATATTATCTGATACTTGATAAAATATCAGGAATGGGATAAAATATTAGCTATGAATATATATAATTTCAATCAAAAATCACCCGGAGAAATTGATAAACTTATTGCGGAAAGAATACGCAGAATCCGAAGGCGGAGAAAAATATCACAGAAAAAATTAAGTGAAAAATCAGGGGTAAGCTTAGGGTCTGTGAAGCGGTTTGAGCAAGAAGGGGAAATATCATTAATTTCTTTAACGAAAATAGCGATGGCACTTGAAATTCATGGAGAACTTGAAAATTTATTTGAAGAAGTTCCGTTTTTATCCATTGAGGAGATTATAAATGAAGGAAATTAAAAAGCTGAAAGTTTTTTATCACGGTAGAAAAGTTGGGACTATGGCTTTATATAAAGGGAAGCTTGCCGCTTTTGAGTAAGATATGAGGTACGAATAAATGATTGATTTTAGTAATTGCGCATAGATTTTGCAGGTTGTAAGGAAGCAGAAAAGAAAATCACAGATAAAATCGATTTTAAGAAAATAAATAGATGTATCGATGAAACTGCGTTTATCAGTGAAAATAGAAAAGAATTTTACAAATTAATTTTGAGATATCGTTATAAACATATATTTCATAAAGAGGTAGAATAGATGTTGCAGAAGAATGTTATTGATGCAGTTCCATTAAACGAAGTAACCACGCCTATTTTGGAAGAGCCGGATTATAGCAGAATCGCAGAGATAAAGGCGATATGGAAAGAAAATAAAATACCTGTTGCCAGAATAACTTATGAGCATTTCTGGAATGAGGAGTTTCAGTATATTATAGAACCATACTGGGAAACGATTGATAAATTGGCAGAAGAGGAACCGGGAGCATTTCTGGGGATTCCGGGGATTAATATGGATTGCAGATATCGTAAATATTACAGAGCAAACCATGTCCCGGCATTTATAATACAGAGGACGCCACCGAAGAACAGGCAGGATGTAATAGAGATGATGGAAGCAGTTGGATTGAATTATTACGATCCGTTTGAGTGGCTGATTCGGACACCATATAAGGCTTCACAGGATAATCTGGTGGTGGAAGAGTTGTGACGGCTAGACAGATTATGAATCTAGTGCCTCCCGACGCAGATATCAGGCACTATATAGTGGCGTATTTGCGCCGGGAGGCACTAGCAGCAGAAATCAAGAATAACGCAGATGAAATAGCATAGTAAAATAGATTTATAACAGCCGGAAAGCAATTTACAATCAAAAAATTGCTTTCCGGCTTTTTTCGTCTTTAAATTCCCTCTTCGCCACAAAATAAGATAAATAATCCTACCCATTTGATAAAAATGAACATTGAATATTTCTGCCCATAAAATATACTTAAACCATTATCAGAAAGAGAGGGTTTTCGTATAGCAGTGTTCAAATTATTTGAGTAATGCGGTGGGAGCAAAGCGATGGCATTAGTTCAGCAGAATCTGCCATCAACAAAATTGGAGAGGAGACCAGCTATGAAAAGTCAACCCTAAATT
>OJJZ01000449.1_pt1 | contig 9567 bp, 3 predicted proteins | sample 1596481 | NCBI WGS metagenome assembly OJJZ01 (sample SAMEA4350110, study PRJEB24818) | metagenome | biome: human; feature: gut; material: faeces | place: Denmark | collected 2013-09 | reverse complement strand
TTCTTTATCTTTGTAGTATTGTTTTGTTTCAGGGAAATTAACAGAAACTTTTCATTTCGGGTAATTCCGTCTAACAGATAAAGGGCATCGTGGTTTCCAAGGTATTTATGTTGTAAATCTGATACAGACAGCTGGGTAAGTGCTTCCTCTGAGGGGTAAATGTCATGCAGGGTCAGGGAGGAGTAGGAGCCCACATTAATCAGGATTCCATAATAAAATGCTGGTTCCAGTGCCTGCATTTCCAGGCTGGAAACTGAGCTGTTGTAGTTATGCAGCAAGGAATTCAGCATCGCGTGTATGTTTTTCTTTTTGCATGTCTGGATTTTTTCCGACAGTGTATTCAGCGTGTAGTGTAAATCTTCTACAGAGACCGGCTTTAACAGGTAATCATCTACTCCCAGTTTCATGGACTGTCTTGCATATTCAAAGTCTTTATAGCCGCTTAAGATAACGGTATAGACGGGAATATCATTTTCTTTTAGTTTCTCAATGAGATCCAGTCCGGATGCAATGGGCATACGGATATCGGTGAAGAGAATATCGGGGGATAAATCTGTTATTTTCTGGTAGGCATCCTGGCCATTGAGAGCAGTCCCCACAATCTCAATGTCGGCGGAAGCTTTTTTCAGCTTGGCGCATAAATCTTTTTGAATCAACAGCTGGTCTTCAGCTACAAATATTTTAATCATCCGGGAGTACTCCTTTCATTGTTATTCGGCTTCCGGGAGAAAGATTTTGAACGGTGAAATCAAACTTACATGAGAAATGTGCATATAAACGTGCGAATGTATTGAAAAGCCCTAAACCGTCTATTTCAATATCCTTGTAAGAAAAATTCCGGTTCTTCAGTGTCGTTTCTTTAAATGTCTGCAATTCTTTTAACACATCATCGGGAAATCCCTGACCGTTGTCTTCCACAATAATAATCCATTGATTTTGACGGATATGAAAATGCAGCGAGATCTTCCAGGGAGGAGGAGAGCATTCAAAGGCGTGTTTAAAGCAATTCTCCACAAAGGGCTGGATCGTTAATTTGGGAATGCGAAGGTCATAAAGGCTGGAATCAATATCCAGATCATAGGAAGAATTTCCGTCATTGGAAATTCTCATAAACTCCAGATAGTTTTTCGTGTGGTTAATTTCTTCAATTAATGGTACAATCTGTTCTTTGGATGTAATATAGCGCATCATGGAGGAGAAGCCCTGACACATTCTGGTAGTCACTTCACTGCCATATACCTCGCTGGCTGCGCTGATGGCGTTTAACGCATTGTACAGGAAATGTGGGTTAATCTGTGCCTGCAGAGCAGTTAAGTTCGCATTGCTTTCCCTTATCTGCAGTTCATAATTTTGGGCAATGGACTGTTCCAGCCGTTTCATCATGTGGTTAAAGGAGGTGTTAATAATTTCAAATTCATCAAAAATATCCTCCGGCAGATCCAGGCAGGTGTCCTGGTCCAGCTTCAGATTATCAATATGGTTAATCAGCTGCTTCAGTGGTTTTGTAACCACAGAGAGTATAATAAACATAATCATTAACGCCGCCAGAAGCACGAGCAGTACTGTGAACACAGTCGTTACAACATAGGAGATATTCTGGGTCTGCATGGTTTTGTTATTGGAAATCAAAACAGTTGTAAACGAAGTAAGGCTGCTTTCGGATGAATTATAGGAATAGCTGTTTGAGAAATGTTCTGTATTCCCACTTTGTATATTTTCTAGTACGGAATCCAGCTGTTCATCGGTAATTACATATCCATCCTGTTCAAAGGGATAGACGATATTTTTATCCGAATCCAGAATCAATATTTCTTTTTCATCGGAAAATGTATTTTGGGTACAGATATCAGCCAATACACTGTATGGCACCTGTATCTCTACCATAGTGTTCCGGGTGATGGTGTTATCAGAAAAATTCTTACATACCGAAAGAACGGTTCTTAGTGAGCTGTTCCAGTCATTTAGATGCGGACCGTAATAAAGAGTGGAAGCATCTGCTTTTGTCAATAGTTCTATCGCTCTGTTATCTTCCAGCGTTTGGGCAATCCGATCCCGGTCGCTTAGATAAATACCGGTATAGTAAAAATAGCCGCATTCGCGGTTATATAACATTACATTGGAAATAATGGGAGAAAACATCATATTGATCAGTGTTTTCTGTATCATCCGTTCCTGGGAAAGCTGTTCCATATATTCCCGGGATGCAGGCTCCGGTCCGGAAGCGTTTAGGGATGAAATAATCTGTTTTAAAGAATCGTTTTTGGTGATTGAGGTTGCTGCGATATTCATTTGTTCATAGAGGGAATCAACCTGAGCGGAGACCCGGTCCAACACAATCTGGGAAGAGGATATTTCGGTAGATTTTGCATTTCGAATAGCAGTGGTGGAAAAAAGGAGAGATACAATTAATGCAAGGCAGATAAAAAGACTGCCTACAGAAAAAAATAGCCTTAATTTAAATTTTCCTTTTGTTTTATATCTGATCATCAGTATACATTCATGTAATAAGTTTTTAACTGTCAGAGCAGCTTTACTTATTTCCTTTCTTTTGCATCGTTAGGAAGAATCCGTTTTCTGTTAACGTCTTTCAAAACCCCATGCTTTAAGTTTTACTTCCGTTGTTTATTATAACAAAGTTCCTGTCTAAAAAACAGTAAAAATGCCATATGTCAAAAAATTATAAACCAGGCTGACAAAAAAGTACATACCAAATATGTGGCAGGGTTCTTATAATAAATACCATAGATGTGCCGTTATAAGGCAGAAAAGGGGGTGTTGGGGATTTTATATAAGCGGTAATAATAGGAAACTTACTAAGATGGAAGGAGAAACAAATGAAGAGGAAGATAGGAAAGAGATTATTAGCGATGTTATTAAGTGCAGGCATGCTGTCAGGAACGGTTCTCCCGGCAGCAGCAGAACAGGGGAAGGATGCCAGAGACGGGAATGCCCAGATTGTGGTGGATTACAATACCAGTATTGGAACCGGAAGTCCCATGATTTTTGGAGGACTAGGAAGGCCGCCTTCTGAGAGCAAGGCATGGAAAAGCCTGACTCAGGAAGCTGGATTACAAGTGATGGGGGTAGATGTGGATCTCTCTGAATTATTTCCGGATGGTACCGATGCAGATTCAGCGGTGCTGGAATCCTATACCCATGTAGCAGGGGGAATTCTGACCAGAATAAAAGGGGCTGGCATCAAAGCTTTTATTACATTTGACCATATGCCTTCCTGGTATGCAGATACCCCGGATAAAGCAGGGGCATATGCCGCAATGGTGGAGACATTTTTAAATGCGGCAAAGGCAGATTACGAAGACAGTATGGGTTATGTGGAGCTTAAGCCGGAGATGTCGCTGAGTACGCAGGAGTTCACGGATTCTTATTATCAGGCGGCTGCAAAGGTCAGAAAGATCCTCCCCAAGGTGCAGATCGGCGGCATGGGGTATGCGTTGCAGGATAAAAATGATTCCCTCAGTTCTGCGCCCAATGTAAAGGCGGCGCTGAATGCCTATGCAGACAAGGATCAGTCACTCCTTCAGTTTGTATCTTTTAAGGCCTATGATGCAGATCCTACCACGGATTGGAAAAATGATGTTTTCGGGGAATTCAAACCCGGGAGAAAAGCAGTCAGGGCAGCCCTTAACAATACCGACATGCCTCTCTTTCTAACCGGGTGGTCATCTCTGGCAAAAGGAGAAAAAAATCCAGATGGAACCATTACCGGAGCGGATGGAATCAAGTATCATTCCCTGGCACTGTTTAAGGCAATGCGCGACGGGTGGGATATGGTTTTGTTTGACGGGTCTGTAGATGACCAGAGTAATCCGGGAAGTTATATGTACACGGAAACGGATGGAACAGTTACCCTGAATCCATTTACGAAAGCTTATAGCTTGCTGAGCGGACAGATGGGTCTTGGGGAAGGGGCGTTTAAAGTTGTTTCTACCGATATGGGCAGCAGCTGGCCGGTGGATGATTCCATCGCTATGGTAAATTCCAGGAATGAAGCAATGATGCTGCTGACAAATTTCGGCGACCAGCCCAAGCAGAATGTGAGTATTGAACTTCGGAATGTGCCTTATGAAGACGGTACCGTCACACTGAAAGGATATGCTGCAAATACGGGTAAGGAAGTATCCGAAGAAGTGGTATCCATACCGGATGTCACCGTTCAAAATGGGATTATTACGGCATCCGTTCCTGTCATACCTGCAAAATCAGCCATGGGGCTGGTAGTAAAAGGCGGCGTGTCAAGAGCCATGCCGGCACAGTCCATGTATGAATTTGAAAGCCAGGATAATCATTTTGGAGGAAACACGGAAATTTCCTGGACAACGGGAGCTTCTTTTAACCGCACAGTAAAAGGGTTTGGAGGAGCGGATAACTTTGTTACGCTGCGCAAGGTTGCGGCAGACGGAACAGGTACCTATACGGCTCATTTATATGCTTCTCCTTCGGGGAATGTCTCCGGTACAAAAGTAGTGGTAAATGGTGGAGAACCCATAGACATTGATGTATCAGGAATCTCATTAACAAAGGATGTTTCATTTGATATATCTCTGGAGGGGGGAAATCAAAATGCCATTCAATTCTACACGGAATCCGGGGATTTAAGGCCGGACAGACTGATATTAGAATCCGGAGATGTTGCATTATCAATCGGTATCCAGAACCTGAATACGCTGGAAAAAGAAGGAGATGCCTACATACTTCCAAAGGTTAAGCAGGATTTTGTCATTGATGCAAGAATTTTCCCGGCATCTTCAGCTCCGGGGAAGACGCTTGATTTTACTTCTTCAGACAGCGATGTGGTATCCGTCAATGAAAATGGACTGCTAACCCCACACAGGGAGGGGACAGCCGTGATTACGGCAGGTATCAGAGGGGAAACGGTTACCACCTCATTTTCTCTGATTATTAGAAATTCTGTTGCTTCCGTATCCTTATCACCGAAGTCATTAACACTCAAAAAAGGGGAGAGCCAGACACTTACCGCTGCCATTGTACCGGCAGATGCAGCGAATAAAAATGTAACATGGGAATCTTCCAGGGAGGATATCGTCCATGTGACTCCGGGAGCAGACGGGACAGCACTTGTTACGGCTTCCGGGGAAACCGGAGATGCTGTCATAACGGTTCTTACAGAGGACGGAAATAAAAGGGATACTGCGGCAGTAACCGTGGTGGAACCGGTAGAAGGTGGTACGGTAACGATTGATTATGGGAATACCATTGCAACCGGATCACCGAAGATCTTTGGAGTGACCCATTACCCCAGTCTGGATGGGGAGGATTCGGATATCGGAGATCATACAAAGGTATGGCCAATGCTGACAAATGAAGCAGGAGTCAGGTTCATGAGAGCAGATGCGCGCCTCCAGGAGATTTTGCCCATCTGGACGAAAACACCGGATACAGACTGGGCGCCTGCAGACGGAACCCAGGGACCTGACCAGCCGTCTTATGTGCAGTCCGATTATTATTATGTTCCCACGCCGGACGGATCCGGTAAAAACAGATTTACCCTGGAAGGATACCGGGCGGATATGGACTATTACAACCAGCGGGGGGAATATTTAAATGGGTTGTCCAACCCCGCAAACTGGAATACCGGCAGACTTCTGCGCTGGGTGAAAGAAGCCAAAGCCCAGGGATATGAAGTGATGGTTATGACCTTCCAGATACCGGAATGGCTGTCGGCTGGTGTGGTTACCGGAACAGCTCATACGGAAAAGGTATGCAACGGTGCGCCAAAGGATTGGGAAGTTTACAGGGATATTATTAAGAAGGTATACCTGATGTTAAAAGCAGAGGGCATTGACAGCTATGAATTCCTGAATGAACCGCATTGGTATGTACCCCAGGGGGGCGATCAGAGAGATCCCCAGGGAAATCCCTATCCGGCAGGAAACAGGCAGAACCTCATTGCCGCAGACCAGTTTTATCAGGCAATTGACGCCATCTATGAAGCAGAAGGAGGCAGCAAGCCGGAAATTAAAATGGGCGGCGGTGCTGATGACAGCTGGGGCGGCAACTATGGTGTACTTGGAACCATCTTATCGGAAAAGTATGAAAATTGGTTTGACAGAATTGATTTCATTTCCATCCATAAATACGGAGAACGTCCGGCTAATCAGGATACCGGCAATCAGGGAGCGAATTCCAGAAATGCGAAGTACTGGCTGAGGAATAAACTTGGAAGAGATGTGCCTCTTTACTTAAATGAATATAATGTGAGTACGGGACAGCCTGTAAACGAAACCTACGGATATAAAAGTACAGGCTGGCATGCCAGGAACCTCATTGATATGATGGTTGACCAGTATGAGGGTGGGGGTTACTATACCTGCTATCCGGCGGATGTACCTATGGATGATTATGAAGCCAGTTCCGGCTGGATTGAACGGGGCAAAGGTATGTATACCTGGAACCAGGGAGATCCGTATCTTGCAAACTTTACAAAAACCTGGGGAATGCTATCGGTTAATCTGGGTCTGGGGAAAGGATATTTTGATGTGAAATCCAGCCTGATCCAGGGAGGTATGACACAGAGTGCAGGTGCTGTAAATGCAGACGGAACTCCGGTAGCCCTGATCAATAATTATTCGGCAACTGCTTATGACAACACGAAGGTGATTATGAAAAACGTTCCTTTTGCCAAAGGTGCAGAGGTAACTGCAAAAATATATCCCTATACTTATGATTCGGATAGCAGTCAATTTGAGTCACAGACCGTAACCGTATCCCAAGACGGCACGGCAGAAGTTGTGATACCGGTAATGGACGGATATGGTACGGCAGGCATTCTATTGGAAGGAGAGATCACAGCCAGCCCGGATGTTACTTATGAATTTGAGTCCTATAAAAATAAATTTTCGGGTACTGCGAAGATTATGGAACAGTCTGCAATGTCAAACGGCAGATATGTGGAACAGATGAATGGCATGGAAAATGCGGTGGAGATTCCGGTTAACAGTCAGAACACCGTAAAAGCAATTATGGAGTTGAGTTATTCAGGGACCGGGAACCTGACTTATATCCTGGATGGACAGGAAGAGACTATACAACTGCCCGGTGGAAGCAATACGGTTAATTTCCAGATGAATCTAAAAGAAGGCATAAACCGGATAACGTTTTTTACAGACCAGGCGGATATTCGTATGGATAAACTGGCCAAGCAGGAATTGAACAAGGAAGAACTGCAAAAGCTGGTAAACAGGGAATTTACCCCGGAGGGATATACCAAGAAAAGCTTTAAGGTATACGAAGAGGCAAAAGCCGGAGCACAGGCAGTGCTGGATAAGGAAGATGCATCCATAGAAGAAGTAGAAGCGGCCTATATAAAACTGTCAGATGCGATTGAATCACTGGTGGCAATGGTAGATCTGCCTGCACTTATCATGGAAGCCCAGGCAAAAGACGCCGGTTTGTATACAACGGAGTCCTGGCTTACGTTCGCAAAAGCGCTGGGGGATGCAAAAGCGGTGGTGGAACAGCCGGATGCCTCACAGGAAAACCAGGTGGAAGCCTATTATGTATTACAAAGAGCAATGGAAGCCCTTGTAAAACTGCCTTCCGGAACCGAGAATATGCTATCCGGTAAAGAAGCTGTTACCAATTCAACACTGGAAACAGAGGGCGCAGGAAATGCCACAGACGGGAATCGTTCCTGTTCTTACGAGGATCCGTTTATTCAAATCGCGGCAATCGGGGAAGATAACGGACAGCCGGATACCTGGGAACCCGCCTACCTGCAATATGATTTGGGTGCAGAACGACAGATTGATAAAGTGGATATTTACCGCACTTATTACGCAGACGGGAATGTGGATATACGCTGGCTAGACTGCCGGGTTGAAGTAAGTTCAGATCCGGAATTTCCGGAAGGAGCAGTTCAGCTTTTATTTGGACCGGAAGATGTGGTGTCTAATCCATACCAGGAAACGCCCCAGGAAATTATCCCGGAAGTGCCGGTACAGCCCGCTATATCCGGATTTACGGAAAAGGTCATACCTGCAGCTGGGGCAGCAGTAATAAGATCAATATTTCCGAAGTAGAGGTATTTGGCAGCGGCGCTGCGGACACCTCTGTATTAGAAGCCATGATAAACCAGGCAGAGCAGCTACCGGAAACAGAGTATACTTCGGAAAGCTATGGCAGATTTATGGCGGAACTGCAGCGAATCAGGGAGATCCTGGTAAATCCCGACCGAAACCAGGCAATGGTGAATCAGGGTGCAGCAGATCTTGACTATATCATAGGACAATTAGTGAAAAAAGCGGACTTCACATCGTTAAACGCAGCAATAGACCAGGCAAAGCAGATAGCGGGAAACTCATACACACCAGACAGTTATGGGGCAGTATTGGCAGCGCTTGAAACAGCAGAAAGAATAGCAGCAGATGAGTTATCTCCCCAGACAGCGATTGACCAGGCAGAGACAGACCTTAGGGATGCAATGGAAAAATTAGTTCCTAAGGCAGATTTTACACTCCTGAATAGTCTGATCGCACAAGCAAAGAGCAAAATTGAAACAGACTATACCCAGGTCAGCTATCAGGAAATGCGAAAAGCATTGGAAGCAGCTGAGAAAACGGCAGCAGATGCGTCTGCTTCGCAAACGGCAGTAGATGAGGCGGCAGCCGGGCTTAAAAAAGCAATGGACAGTCTGAAAAGACGCGGCAGTGCAGTCATTCAGATAAAGAAGAAAAAATATAACAAGACTTTCGGCAGTAAGGCATTTTCTCTGGGCGCCCGGGCAAACTGTAAATTGAAGTATAAGAGCAGCAATACCAGAGCTGTTTCCGTAAACAGCAAAGGCAAGGTGACAATCAAGGGATGTGGAAAGGCAACAATTACCCTGACCGCATCGGCAAAAGACTTTAAAACAGCCGTAAAAAAAGTAACAATCACCGTAAAACCAAAGAAAGCCGCTATCAGCAGTTTGAAATCTATAAAGAAAAAGACAGCAGCAGTAGTTTGGAAACGGGATAAAAAGGCAACCGGTTACCAGGTGCAGTATTGCCTCAGTAAGAAATTTACCGGATCAAAGACAAAATTAAAAACGATCACGAAAAATAAAACTACAGAGCTGAAACTAAAGAAGTTAAAACGCAGGAAGACGTATTACGTCAGGGTCAGAAGTTACAAGCAATCAGGAAGCTCGAAAATATACGGTACCTGGAGTAAGACAAAGACGGTGAAGGTGAAATAGACTAGAACCTCCCGACGTATTTAAGCGGGGAGCATCAAAGATGACCGGGCGGGCATAATTCGTCTGCCCGGATACAGCTGAATGCTGCTAGTGTCGCCCGGCACTAGGTATGAAACAACAGGAAAGTAAGAAAATATATAAAAAATAATGGGGATGTCAAAAAAATATATGTAAACCGGACAGAAAAGTACATTCCAAAATGCCCCAGTGATTTATATAATAAAAACACAATAACAGTTGTTAAGAATAAGGAGGAATTGTATGAAAAAGAAAAATCTTGCAAAAAAGGTGATGGCAGCAGGGATTGCCGCTGTTTTGATGATGTCAGCAGCGGCCTGCCAGGGCGGAGA
>OJJZ01000446.1_pt1 | contig 9632 bp, 8 predicted proteins | sample 1596481 | NCBI WGS metagenome assembly OJJZ01 (sample SAMEA4350110, study PRJEB24818) | metagenome | biome: human; feature: gut; material: faeces | place: Denmark | collected 2013-09 | reverse complement strand
TGCCTACATCTATTTTTACAATCATCAACGTTTTCAAGAGCGCAATAACGGCCTTGCCCCTCTTGAAATGAGGAACAAGGCCGTCGCCTAATATTTTATTATTTCATTGTCCACTTGACAGGGAGCTGTTCAGTATATGTTCAAGATTATTTTTTATGTTTATTTTTATTGACCTTTTTGAAAAAGATATTACCTAACAAAGCAACAACAAAACCTATAATAAAATATACCATAGATTAGCTCCACCAGCAGGTTGCTCCATAGGCAACAGTACCACCTGCACCACCTAGAACACCACCAGCTAGATAACCAGGAACTGAGCCTACAACTGGTAAAACTACATTACCTCCAAACGCTCCTCCGATAGCTCCTTGAACAGTCGCTCCACCTGCGCCTCTCCAGCTACATCCACCACCTTCAACACTAGCAAGTGTTTCGAGGTCAAGGGTGTTAAAGTTTTCAATTGTTTGAGTTGCCATGGCAACTACCTCCTAAAATTTTTATCGTGTGATCTCTCAATCACATCTTTAGTATAGCATTCAAGTGTCTCTATCAGAGCTAGCGTCCCAAAAAGTGGCTATATGTCCCGAATGGTAATTCCTAATGTATATTATTTCTAAAATTCAGAAAAAAATCTCATTTTATACTCATAAAAAAATGAAAAACCGTTTTCTTTATGTTACAATTTTTCAATAAACAGTATTCGTCATAAAAGAGAGGACTAGACCTTGAAGATTTACCTATTAGAAGATAATTCTATTCAGATGGGTCGCTTGGAAGAGGCTGTGGCACATGAACTTAAATCCTTCGGAAAAGATCTATCTTGTGTCCAGTCTTTTGACAAACCTGACCAGTTGTTATCGGCTATCACTTCTAATACAAGCGATCAGATTTTCTTTCTTGATATTGAAATTAAAGGTGAAGATAAGAAGGGACTTGATATCGCTAAAATCATACGTCAAAATAACCCTTATGCTATCATTGCCTTTGTCACTACACATATAGAGTTCATGCCTCAAGCTTTTGGCGTTACAGCCTATAAATACATCAATAAAACCTTAGATGAAGCTAGCTTTAGAAAAGAAATAGGGGAAACCATTGCTCAAGTCTTCCCTATTAACGCAACTACCACGGATGAGTTTTTTCTCTACAAAACAGAGTCTCAATTAATAAACCTTCCTATGGATCAAATTCTATACCTATCCACATCAGATATCAAACACCATGTTCACCTCCAGACTATCCATACCCTCATGGATATCCGAGCAAATCTGGCAGACTTTAAAAAGATACACAAAAAGCTCTACCCATGCCATCGGTCCTATATCGTCAATACAGATATGATCATCTCTGTCAACAAGACCAATTATGAAGCTACCTTAATTAATGGTCAAGTTCTACCAGTATCCCGTATGAAAATAGGAAAGATTGCACAGATTGTTGAGGAAAGAGGCAGATGATGTTAACAACGTTATGGCTACTTTTTCTCACCCTTTTAAGTGCAGGCCTAGAAATTATTCTTTTCCTTTATTTAATGGGACAGAAGATTCGTCTGAGGTATTTTTTCCTACTCCTTATTTTTAATTTAGCCTTTAATTTTATTTATAACCACTCTTCTTGGTTTATCATTAAATTCTGGGGTGAGGATATCTACTATCTTCTGCTCTCCTTCCTTTTATCCACTAAGACTAAAAAACCATTAAAAATAAAGATTTTCAATGGTCTCTTCCCTGATATCCTCAACAACCTTAGTTTAAGACTGATTACTTTTTTTATCTTTCCTTTTTTTAATATTAGTATCACCGATTATAAAAGCTCTCTATTAATATCCATCCCTTCATCTATCGCACCTCTTTGTCTATCATTTCTCTTTATTAAATTATTCAAGGAGAGTTTTACCATACTTCAAAAGCAGAAATCAAATTCTCCGATTCAACATATTATTATAGTTGCTAACTTTTTTATGTTTGGGTACACCCTACTGTTACAGTCCCTCATGTATCTTGAAAACACTACTCACTCTTCAACTTTGGAGCTTCGAAAACTCTGTGTTGTTATTTCACTTGTCCTCTTCTTCATTATGATTGTCTTTTTAGAAAGAAACATTCGTGAAATGATTCAAGGACAATTGGACTTCCAGAAAAATCTCCAGCTAGAGAATCTCTACACCTACAATAAACATATTGAATGTCTCTACAATTCTGTTCGTAGTTTTAGACACGATTATAGTAATCTCTTAGTCACATTACGATTGGGGATAGATAAAGACGATATGGATATTGTCAAAGAAGTCTATGATAGTGTGCTTCAAGAATCCGATAAACGATTAAATACAAGAAACTTTGACTTAGCTAGACTCGTTAATATTCAGGATAATACTTTGAAAAGCCTTCTGTCCGCAAAAGTTTTACAAGCAGAAGAAGAAGGTATTGAAGCTCAGATTAGCATCCCAGAACCCATCCACTTGATTGGGATGGAGATTCTGGACTTCATTATCGTCACTTCTATTTTTTTAGATAACGCTATTGAAGGTGCCATTCAAACTCAAAACCATAAAATTACTATTAGCTTTTGGGAAGATCATCGTTCACAGCTATTATCTATTAGCAATACCATAAGTGAAGAACAAACAGAAACTAAAACCATATTTGAAAGAGGTGTCTCCAACAAGGGACGAGAGCGAGGCATTGGCCTTGCTAATGTCACAGAAATCTTAGATAACTATATCAATGTAAACTTAGAAACACAGAGTAACAATTTCTCATTCACACAACAATTAACAATAACTAAAAAGGCCTAACAGCCTTTTTTCTATACCTAAACTTGAGGAATGTTATAGTCTTTTGTTGGAAGCGTTCTTTGCCCTCCGAATCCTTTTAGGAAACCATTTATATAATCCATCCACCCACTTCCACCTACGACTTGTTCAAGAGCGTGGTTATCAAGTGTTTCAAAGTTATTAATCGTATTGTTAGCCATCAGTAATTCTCCTCCTATTGGTCTTGCAAGTTTAGTAACTTGTCTTTAAAGTAATTGAAGTAGGTCTTTTGGTCAATAACGCTTGTCACACGACCTTCTAGACCGTAACGTAGATTTTGGGCTTCTTTTTCTGAAATACTTGCCCTAGCAGTTACTCTAAACACATTCCCCCTTTCTGTTTCCGTGGCAGAATTATCAATACTCTCAAGTTTTCCAATAATTGTGGTACCGTGATTACCAACCTTATCCAAGGTCAGTCGAACTGACTGGCCTTTTTGCAGTTTTGGCACATAATCCGAATTCACATAATAAGTAATGGCAACTTCCTGGGTTTGAGTCATATCGGGATAAAGCTGGGCCAACTCAGTTCCTGTCGCAGCCATGGTTGCTTTTTTATCAGCTTGACTCAAGTGTAAGATTCCATCTTCTGGTGACTGGATGAGGGTATTAGTCAGAAGGACATCTGCCTGATTGATTTTACTCTCGGTATCGGTAATTTGTGTTTCCACTGAGCTCAATTGCTGTCCTGCATTTTGCAAGAATTGATTTTTTAGAGCTTCTTTTTTAGTGCTATCACTATTGTCATAAGTTACAGCTGTGCCTGTCCCAGCCTTTTGGATTTCTAGATTACCTATGGAAGCATTCAAGCTCGAAATATTGGTATTAACTTGAGATAGGTATTGGTCTGTTACACTGGCATCCGGTGTCGTAGCATACTGACTGTTATAGGCATTTAAGGTTGCCTGATGAGGATTGCCTTCAGGTAAAGTCGTTTCATGATTGGTAATAGCTTGAGAGAGCGCCTCATACTCTGAGACCTGAGTCTGCAATTGACTAATCTGGTTATCAATAGCAGAACCGGTATTACTCGCAATTGCTGCTTGGTTATTAACCTCTGTATTTGTTTTAGCCACACCCAAGTCAATAATCCTGTGCCTGACTTAGGTAGGTGTTAAAAGTACTCTGATAACCAAACTCGTCTTCCTGTTCTTGGAAAAGATTGGTTCCCTGCGTTAGGCTAGATTGCAAGGTCTTCAAACCTGATTCCTGTCTTTTTAAAAGTTCTAGTTGCTTTTGAAGCCCCTCTTTTTGCGATGCCTCCATGGTCTCTGAATACTGAACTAAGGTGTCCCCTTTTTTAACAACCTTATTAGCAACCAGTTGATTATCTATGATGGTATTGTCACTGGTTGATTGGATTACTGCGATAACCTTGGTTGGCTCTATACTTCCTCTAGACGTGACTGTAACTTCCTTCTTAGCAAAAAAAGCGAAAAGAAAAAGGAAAATAACTAACAAAATCAAGGGAGTAATCAAAACAGTAGACATATTGTGGTAGCGACGATGGTAAAACTCTGTGCTTTTAAACAACTGTGGATTCATCGTGTTTCCTTTTCCTCACTTTCTAAATAATTGATAATAGAAACCTGGATAAGACATCAGGTCTTGATGAGAACCTGTCTCCACTACGCGTCCGTGATCAATGACTACGATACGGTCGGTCCGCTCAGCGATACTAAGCCTGTGTGCTACAAAGATGATCGTTTTATCTTTTAGTGCTAGGAGGTTATCAATAACCTGCTTTTCTGTCAAAACATCCAATCCGCTAGTTGCTTCATCTAAGATTAGTACAGGAGATTTCGTTAGTAGTGCACGCGCCAAAGCGATACGTTGCTTTTGCCCTCCAGACAGACCTGCTCCATCAGACAGCTCTGTCTGAAACCCCATAGGCATGTTTTCAATATCTTGACGAATTTCTGCTATTTCACAAGCTTTCAAAATATCAGCTTGCGTAATACCCCGTGCTGCACCTAAAGTAAGATTTTCTAAAACACTACCACTAAATATATAGGATTGCTGAGGGAGATAGTTAATATGTTGACGAAGAGTTTTCTTGTCTATGCGACTAATATTTTGACCATTAAAATCTATGTGCCCCTTATATGGTTGATAAAAATTGACCAACATTTTAGCTAGAGTAGTCTTACCAGATCCACTGACACCAACAAAACTGATTTTTTCTCCTTGTCTAATCGTCAAACTGACATCAGTCAAAGTATCACGACCAAAACCATATTTATAAGATAAATCCGTAACAGTGATATCTCCATCCGCAATGCCTTCTTGATAGGTATCATCACTTTGTCCAAACTCTGATTCAATCAGATAGACCTCATTGAGCCTAGTATTAGCTACCTTAGCAGACTGTAACTTGGTTTGCAGGTTAATGATATTTTCCAAAGGATTCGTGAAGTAAGAAAGCAACATATTAAAAGTAATCAATTGTCCTATCGAAATGGTATTTCCCATCACCAACTGAGCACCTGTCCAGAGGATAAGTACATTTAAAATAAGTTGAGCACCTTGTTTCAATGATGTTTGTAGTATAGATAACTTAGAAAGGCGAAAAGAATTGTCTAGATAGTCAACAAACTCACCATCAATCTTTTGATAGCATACTTCTTCGCTGGTTAGTGACTTTATGGTTTCAATCCCATTAATGTCCTCAATGATGGCTGAATTAACCATAGCATTACTCTGCATGACGTCATGATTCATTAGCTCAAAAGGTTTCATAAAGGCAAAGACGATAAGGGTATAAATTGGAACCGAACAAAGAACTAGCTTGAAGAGATTGCTATTTTGTATCAATAACACGCCTCCTACGATAATCACAATAGAGAAATCAAGGAAAAGTGATAATATCGTCGAAGCCAGAGCATCGATAATAGAGTTAGCATCACTAAAACGTGAGATAACCTCCCCTGTACGTCTTGTGGCAAAAAAAGACATTGGGAGTTCAAAGATATGTCGTATGTAGGACAAGATAACGTCAATGGTCAATCGCTGACTCAGTATGGTTAAGAGATAATCTCTTGCAAAAGTCATCATTTGTTGTAAAACATAGGTCACAACTAATCCAATTGAGATAATTCCTAAGGTAGACTTCATTTGATTAGGGACATATTCGTCTAGAATACCTTGTAAATAATAGGAACCTAAAATATTTATTAAAGTAACCAAGAGACTGGCAAAGACAATATTAGCTATCAAGGACCTTTGTTTAAAGATCAAAGGGAGAAAGTCCCAGAGTCCATTTTTCTTATCCTTATGTGGTTTATAACTGGGTTCCGGTCCCATAAAAAGAGTAACACCTGTCCACTCTTGCTCAAAACGCTCTTTAGTCATTTTAGTTACTTTTACACTTGGATCAGGGTCTCCAATTATCAGATAATCCTTGGTGCTTTTATAAATAACATAATAATGTTGAAGCTTCCCATCTTTATTAACATGAGCAATAAAAGGATAAGGAACATCTTCCATCTCAAAGAGCGACATTTCAGCCTTTATAGCTCTCGTTTCAAAGCCAATTTTTTTAGCAGCCTCTACAAGACCTAAGGCAGTTGTCCCTTCTTTATTGGTCTTCGCCAACTCACGCAGATGTGCTAATGAATAATCTGAACCATAGTACTTGGCCACTAATGCCAAGGCAGCAACTCCACAATTCCTCATGTCTATTTGAGGGACAAAAGTCCTACGAAAACGAAACATACCAAACCCTTTCATCACAAATTATCATATGATTAGTATGTCATATTTTCAGGATAAAAAGAGCCAGCGTCCCAAAAAGTTGCCATACGTCCCAAACGGTAAGAAAAATCTTAAAGTCATCTCCACTATTACCATTTAAGCCGTATTTGGGGTCATTTAGGACAAGTTCATTGAAATCGATTTCAAAGTTATACAATAGTTATTAGAAGGAAACATTCTAAAATAGTCCTACAAGCATACGTATTTGATCTAACCATTATTACTGTGCCAGCCCTGGTATTTCCAAAGGAAACCATGACTGCTGATAGCCTCGGAGCCTATCTCTATCGTATGATGTCATAATTTGATTATTTTTATTCCGAAAAGGGATAACATTATGAAAAACGTCAATCCATATCTCAAAAAATCCTATCAAAAAAGGCTAAATCAGCCTCTTGAGATTCGATTACTCAATTATCGGTTTAATTTTCCTTAGCTTTGTAAGTGTATTTGTTATCACTGTCAATGCTATTTTTAGCGTCACTAGAGGGGTTCCCTTCCTTAATGCCCACCTTATTTCCACCTTGAGTAATTGTGCCTTCTATCTTTTGATTTACTCAACCTTGAGGTGGCACCATCTCAAAAAGCTCTATAATCTCTACAGTGGTTTTTCCCACTACAGAAATTATAGAGCCGAAGTTAAGTAGTTCTGTGGTAAACTGAGTCATAGGAATAAATCTCTTTCTAGTAATGTTTTGCAACTCTACTATAACGGATTTATTCCTTTTTGTGTTTACACAACTTATTTTACACTACCTCAACGTTTGCAAGTACCTCGAGATCGAGTGTTTCAAATGTATTATTTGTTTGCCTTGTCATTCTAACAACCTCCTAAATTATTTTTAGCTTTTTCTCTCAAGCTATGATTTTATTATAGGGTGGTAGCCAACAAAAAAGTAGTGACATAAATGTCACTACTCGATTTTGATTTTTAAGAAATCTTTTCGAATATAGAAGCTATGGTCTAGATTAGCTTACTCTCCTTCCATGGTGCCTGCTTGTAGGCTGTACATCTTGTGATAGGTGCCGCCGAGGACTAGGAGCTCTTCGTGGCTACCGTGTTCAATGATGCGGCCCTTGTCTAAGACATAGATGCAGTTAGCATCTTGGATTGTTGATAGGCGGTGGGCAATGGCAATGGTTGTACGGCCTTGACGCATTTTTGCAAGAGAGTTTTGAACAATAGCCTCTGTCTCCGAATCAATATTGGCTGTCGCTTCATCCAAAATCAAGATTTTAGGCTGGCTAGCAACGGTTCTAGCAAAGGCTAGAAGCTGGCGTTGACCGGTTGAGAAACTTGAACCACGTTCGGAAACTGGGGAATCATAGCCTTCAGGAAGTTTATCAATAAAGTGATTGGCATCGACAAACTCAGCAGCAGCTTTAATCTCTTCATCAGTTAAATCTTGATACATGGCAATATTGGATTTGATTGTGCCATGATAGAGGAAGGGGTCCTGAAGGACAAGACCAATATTCTTGCGCAGCTCTGCCTGACTATAATCACGAATATCCACACCGTCTAGGAGAACTCGTCCTGATTGGAACTCATAGAATCGCATGAGCACGTTGATAATAGAGGATTTTCCAGAGCCTGTAGATCCCACAAAGGCGATGGTTTCACCTTTATTGACAGAGAAGGAAATATTATCCAAAATCTGGTGCTTGCCATCATAGGAGAAGGAGACATTCTCAAAGCGAATATTCCCCTCAGTAACCTTGGCAGCTGTGTCTCTCTGTTCAGGCTCATAGGTACGCTCGTCAATCAAGGCAAAGACCCGACCTGCTGAGACCATAGAGGTTTGTAGAGTCGAGAAGTTTTGTGTCACTTCAATCAAGGGATCAAAGAGGCGATTAACATACTGGATAAAGGCATACATGGTACCTGCTGTGATACCCAGATAGATACCTCGGTAGCCAAAATAGGCCATGAGAACAGCATAAGCCAGGAGCTTCAGTAGACTCATGGCTGGGCGTAGAAAGAGAGAATCCAGTGATATAGAACGGCTGGCATAAATCAGGTGTTCCTCATTAATGGCATCAAACTCTTTTTTAAGACGCTTCTCCTGGTTAAAGGCCTGAATGATGTGAATCCCTTCGATACTCTCTGACAGTTTGGCATTTATATCTGAAAGCAAGGCTCTGGTCTTTTCAATGATGACCACTGATTTTTTGCGATAAAGGTTAACCAAAAGGACAATCAGAGGAAGAAAGAGGACAATAAGCCCGGTCAGACGAATGTCCAAGATCATCATGGTGTAAAGGGTGGTAACAAAGATAAAGATAGCCGAAATAAAACTAGACAGAATTCCTGAGAACATCTCGCTAATGGTCTCAGTATCATTGGTCAAGCGGGAAACGATGGAACCTGCTGGGGTCTTGTCAAAGTAAGACATACCCAGTTTTTCCATATTGGCAAAGGCATCTCGACGAATATCTCTGACAATGCTATAGGACACACGCGCAAAGAAGAGATTTCCCAGATACTGGACTAGTGTCTGCAAGAGGTAGAGACCATAGTAGCCAATCAGAATCATACTTGCCGCCTGATTCATATCATGAAGATAGTGATCAATAAAATAAGAGGCCACCAAGGGAATGATACTCTTGATAACCGTTGTGGACAAGAGGAAGGTCAAAGCTAGAAAGGTCAAGAACTTGTAAGGCTTGAGATAGGTCAAGAGACGCTTAAACACAGACCATTGGTTTTGATTAGGCATGAGCTTCTCCTCCTTCCATTTCTAACTGTTGAGACCCATAGGTCTTGGCATACCAACCACCTTGAGCTAGTAAGTCGTCATGACGCCCACGTTCAATGATACGACCATCTTGCATGACCAGGATGAGGTCAGCGTGCACCACCGCACTGAGACGGTGGGCGGTAATAATAGTTGTTTTGTTCTTGCGAGTATGCTTAAGATTATCAATAATGGCATGTTCTGTCTTAGCATCAACCGCAGATAAGGAGTCATCCAAAATCAAAATTTCTGGATTCAAAATCATGGCCCGGCTCATAGCCAGACGTTGTTTTTGACCACCTGATAGGCTGACACCCTTTTCAC
>OJJZ01000442.1_pt1 | contig 9690 bp, 20 predicted proteins | sample 1596481 | NCBI WGS metagenome assembly OJJZ01 (sample SAMEA4350110, study PRJEB24818) | metagenome | biome: human; feature: gut; material: faeces | place: Denmark | collected 2013-09 | reverse complement strand
CGCCTCTTACATGTAAATGATTTTTGATATACCACTTTATGTTTTCAAGAATTGATCCTGGACCGAGGAGCACAGGTGTACCTGTTAACTGCGCAGTCACAGAAGCTAAATCACTAATTTAGATGGCGAAAAAATCATAACAATTTGAGAGTGTAACATTTTAACCAGCCCCTTACAGGGCTTATTTTTATGCCCCGGCGAGTTCCGGGGCGGAAAGGAATTTAATCATGGAAAAAATCAAAATCAACGAGAATCTGTATGACCTCGTAGTCAATGGCCTCCAGCTGGGGGAGCAGGGAGGGAAAGTGATCTTCCAGCCGGGCGCGGCCAGTTTCGAGGCAGTCAAGGCTGATATTAAGGCTACGAAAGATATTACCGTACTGGACGATGCCGGGGAGCCTATCCTGACGCGCTCAGACCTCGTATATGCTGGACGCCTTGCCGAAGATGATAATTATATCACCGGCACCGAACAGGTCCAGACAGGGACCGATCCAGAGTCCAGCGATCCGATTATGGAGACACGGGACGTAATCGGCACCGTGATGATTGCAGAGTTCCGGGCGCCGGACCTGCGGGAGCAGTTGGCAGCCACACAGGCACAGCTCGCGTATGTGGCAATGATGGGCGGCATTGACTTAGAGGAGGTGTAGGATGAGCAAGTATAACAAGGTTAAGGGATATTACGGTGATGGGTACTGGTCGATTGGCATGGTACGCAATGCAGTAGGGCGTTGGATTACAGCGGCTGAGTATAAGGAGATTACCGGGCAGGATTATTAATACGGAGGTTACACAACATGGAAAATGAAGAGATTGCAGTTAAGATCACCGCCCTGGAACACGAAACGAAATCTGCGAAACACCGGATAGACGATCTTGAATCACAGAATCAGGCAATACAGGATTTAGCTCTTGCTGTAAAAGAGCTGACAATCAACATGGGTAACATGCTGGAGGAGCAGCGGCGCCAGGGGAAGGATATTGATAAGCTGAAGGCGGAGCCAGCGGAACAGTGGAGCAGTATGAAAAGGACTGTTTTTAACACGATTGTAGGAGCCATGGCCGGGGCGGTTGCCTCCGGCTTAATTTATGCCATGGCACAGTACATAAAATAGAAAGAGAGGTATTAGGCATGAAGAAATATGATTTTAAGGTATGGGCGAAGGCCGCAGGAATCAGGGCAGTCAAGACCATGGCACAGACTGCAGTAGCGACGATTGGTACAGCGGCGGTGCTGGGCGATGTCAACGTTCCGATGGTAATCAGCGCATCGGTGCTGGCCGGGGTGCTGTCGTTGCTTACTTCGGTGGCAGGACTGCCGGAACTGGACAGTGGGGCCGCTTAAGGAGGTGATCCGCTTATCTCCCGGCCGGCGGGGTGAGAGTCGGAGCTGTTGCGAGATTGCAAAAAGTTGTAATATCACAACTTGTGACGTCACAAGATTTTGGGGCCTGGGTGATCCTGGGCCTCTTTTTGATTGGAGGTTATTTATGAGTAAGACATTGGACAAGCTTATTGCTCTGGCAGAGAGCCAGATCGGCTATACCGAAAAGAATAACGACAAGGATTTAGACGCCATGGTCGGCCCTACAGCCGGTAATGGTAACCATACGAAGTATGCCCGGGATTTAACCGCTATGGGCCTTCCTGGCTATTGTGGGTTCGCCTGGTGCGCGGTCTATCAGATGTGGCTGGAGGTTAAGACGGTTGGGAAGGAGCAGGCGCTTAAAACGCTCGGGCCGCAGTTTTATAACTGCTTCGCAGTCAGGGATCGTGCCAAAGCCACAGGCAGATGGCTGGTAGCCGAGGCAACCCCTAAGCCCGGATACCGCGTAATCTTCCGCCAGAGCCATATCGCATTGGTCACCAGAGTTGCCGGCGGAAGAATCTACACCAACGAGGGCAATACCAGCAACGGGACCGCGGTGGTACGTAATGGCGGCATGGTCTGCAATAAGTCCTATCGGCTGGGGGATAGTAGTATTCTGGGGTATGTTATGGTGGATTATCCGGAGGAGCCAGTGGAGCATCCGAAGAAGTCAGGCTGGAGTCAGGAGGACGGCGGCTGGAGATTTTACAATGGCGATACCGGGGAGCCGGTGCGCAATGCATGGTACAAGGACGGCCAGGACTGGTACTGGTTCGACGGCGCAGGTACGATGGTTCGCAACACCTGGTATCTCTATAAGGATCACTGGTACTATCTGGGCGACGACGGCGCTATGTGCACGGGTCAGGTGACCGTGGATGGTAAGTGGTATATCATGGACAACGCCGGCCGCATGATCGTGGAGCCGGTGGTGCTGACGCCAGATCAGGACGGCGCGCTGCGGTGGCCGGATATTATAAAATAAATATAAGTATTGACATTTATATTTGGATGTAATATACTAAAAGTGCAACTAAATATGGTATATGTTATCAACTAAAAAAGGGTGAGATAAATGCTTGAAAAGAAAGATGTCGTACAAAAGAGTTTTCGGATTCATAAACAAAATGATATATGGTTAAGCCTATTGGCAGCAAAACTTGGTAGAACTCAAAATGAACTTGTAAATATTGCTATAAAGATGTTGCTTGATGATAATAAGCAATGGTTTTTCGAAATGTTTATTGAATCTCTTTTTAGATCCGCTATTTCAGAAAATGGTGTTATGGTAAAAGAGAGACTTGGAGACATTGAAGTGGAAGTAATTCCGATTAACTTGACAACAAAAAATGCAGCTGTTCTCAAGTTAACGTTTTATGAAGATGATATAAGTGACTCTGGAATAAAATATGAAGAACAGGAAGTGGAAAATGGACCAGGATATCATCAGAGGATTCTGCAAACGTTAGTAAGTATATTTACACCAGTTCTTGACAAATATCCACAAATTATGAAAGATTTTAATCCCGGAGCAACTATTGAAGAATAATTGATGTTTAGGATATTATCCTTTACATAGAAAAAACCAGACACCTTGAGATGTCTGGCCACTGCCAAAGTATCACTACTGTTGGCTGGTTATACTTTTGTTCGCACCCTAAGTGTAACACTTTAGTGGTCCTTTTGCAAGTGGAAATTGCGAAAGGAGTTGACAGGATGTATATTTTACGAGCATCTTTTACGGACAAGTCCGGTGTAAAGCATTATGCTAGAGATTATGGCAAACGTGCTTTTCGGATTTGGATTGGCCCTGGGCCAGAACCAATTAAACGATAAAGGATTAGGAGACTCTTAACCAGCGGGAGTCTCTTTTCTGTTGCTCGTGTTCCGGTGTTGTTTACTCCAGATCAGGCTGGGCCTTGCAGCCTCCGGGGCTGGTAGAATAATAAGGGCGGTCCGTGAAGGGCTGCCTATTGACAATCCTGTCTCTTGTGCATTAAAATAGCTGTTATATAAGAGAGGGAGGACGTGCAATGGGGAATAAATCATTAGGTGTAAAGCTTAAAAATTTAAAAACATTTCAGGCCCAGAAAAGGGCGCTGACAAACTGGTCTGAGAGTTGGCAGACAGATCAGAATGATATAATAGATACATTAAAGGCGGCGGCAAAGAATGGGGATATAGGCGAGGTGTTGCATATGACCGATCAGCTTAAAGGTATCACCTCTAAGCGTTTTGAAGCTCTTAACAATATGATAAATCTTGTGTGCGACCCAGAAAGGGTCCTTATCGATCGGATAGATGAGATTGATGAGCCAGAGCGTAGGCCGGTAGCTCACCCCGAATATGGCCGTAAATATGTGCCGAAAGTAAAAAATGCAGACAGCCTCGAGATAGACGAGATTGTATATCGTTATAACCAGGGCACCCCCATCAATATAATAGCTGATACCGGAAAAACCAGTGTCGGAAAGATTATAAAAATCCTTGTCACGGAGGGTGTATACAGTAGCGATACGTATGATATAATCAAGGAGTTGCGCATGGACGGTATAAACGACTCAGAGATCGCTAAAATCTGCGGACTGGGTAAGTCTGCCATGGACATGTATACACCATATAAAAAAGGTGTGTATCATTCGGACAACCCGACAGACAACGCCCTGCGGATCCGAAAAAGCCGTAATAAATCTTGACAAAAATATGCAGGTGGTTTATACTAAAATCATAAAAGTCATGGGAAACCATGTTGGATTAAAAAGTATGTATAATAAGTTTTGACGTCGCCGCAGGAATGCGGTGTGGATTGCAGTACAATTACTTTTTAACAAAAAAAGGAAAAGGCGCCCTGTAAAGAGCGTCTTTTTCGATGATTATTCAGCTATTTCCCAACCAGCTTCTTTGAGCTTGTGTATTGCGTCAGAGAGATATTCTTCCTCCATTTCTTTCACGGTATCCGGTACAGCGTCTAACTTCATAATAGTGTCAGATTTATATTCCTTCCAGTCAGTTTCACTGATAAACGTATCCGACCAGATGCTTGCATTGGATACATCGATTCTCATTACGTAATAGCGCCCCCGGCTATTATGACACCAGTTTCTTCCGTCCTCGAATTCCTTATTTATGGTTGCCGCCAATTCCTTTTTACTTGCCTTCATAATTTACCTCGCTTTTTATTATTTATAGTGATTCAATATATTTCTTAGCCGCCTCATATCCTTCTTTGGTGGGAAGTTCCGGAACATATCCATCTTATTTTCCTCCTTTGATTTTTTTCCATATTTGCGGATACTCCTCCGCGTACCATTCCGTAAATTTTCCGTAAATTTCTTTTTCCGCCGCTTTTCTTGCCAAAATTGCCGCATTCTTATCGGAATATCCGCCTAAATAGTATTTTTCCCCTTGAAAGTTAATCGTTGCTTTCCATAATCCGACAGATTTGTCATAAGAAACACCTGTGCAACCGCTCGTATTGTTTTTCAGCGGACTTTTCCTGGTAATGGCAATAATATCGGTGCCTTCGGTACGATATTCTTTTCTGATTTTGTTAGCAACTTTAACACTTTTTGAATGGGCGATTTTTGCTAGGCAGCCGCAACTTTTTGTAAGGCCCTGCCGCAAAGAGATAGAGGGAACCTCGCATGTATTGCCACAATCACAAGCGCATTCCCAAATGATGGAATTGCCGAGCCTTTTGTCTGTTGGCTTCAGCGCTACAAGGCGTCCAAAACGCTGCCCTGATATGTCAATGAAGTTAAGCCCTTTAGCACAACCACAACTTGTTGTGTAACCGCTTGTTAAGTGACTTGTTAGTACAATAGTTTTATTCCCACAGTCGCAAATACAATTCCAATATCTGCGACTGTTCTTACTTTCGGCGTATGAAATTACCGTCAGGTGTCCGAACCTACGGCCTGTCAAATCTTCTCTTTTCATATTTTAAAATATTTCTGGCTCATCTGAAAAATCACCGTTGTCTACTTCAGATAAGTAAACTGTTGTGTTTTCTTCCTTTGCCTTTGCCTTGGCAAATTCTAACGCCTTTTCATAATTCTCAAACCAGTCCATTAAATCATTGTCATAGATTCCACCAACTTTAGCTTTTTCAGTATACACTGCGTATTCTCTCATTTCATTTCCTCCTTGAATTTGATTGCCTCTCTTAACTATCTTTATTATACTATATATGTACATATATGTCAAGAGCTTATTCCAATCTTTTCAAATACGATTTCTTTTATGACGGTGTTTACCCCCTTTCCTTCTTTATCCGCATATTCTTTTATCTTTTCATATTGCTCAGGCTGTACATCAAGAGGAATCCTTTTAAGTTTCTTCATATATTTAATGGTTGCATTTTTTTGGGCCTCATTGTATGGCATGATAAGCACCTCCTTTTAGATAAGTATATCATATACAATATATACGTTCATATATATAATGTGCACAAAATATATATGTACATTTTGTTAAAAGTGCCACTTGATATATATGTACATATATACTATAATAAGATCATAAGGAACAAAAAAACACAGGAGGATACAAAGATGAAAAAATATAACTTAAGCCAGATCATGAAAAAGGCATGGAAGACCTACAGAAAATTCCAGAGTTTCGCAACAAAGTTAAGCTTCTCAGAGTGCCTGCGCAGAGCATGGGCCGAAGCGAAGAAAGCCGTTGAGACCATAGCCGTTGTTACGCTGGAGACCATCAAGGCCGCGGCTCACAAGCTGGTCATGAGCGGAGAGTACGAGGACGTAACATTTAGGGAGTGGCACGGATACGACAAGAGCCGCGTTTACATCAAAGCGATCCGTCACACACTGGCTGGAAGCCTTAGAGTTGCAGATTGCGGTTACTGGGATCTCGACAATAGCAAGTATGTTCCGCAGGCGAATAATCTGCTGGACTTATAATAGATAACCGGCCGGCGGCGGTTCCGCCGGAGAAAGAAGAGAAATGATAATTAAGTTAAATGAACAACACAGCCTAGTTATAAACAAGGACGAAGAATACAACTGCTATGATGTAGAATTGATTGAGTACCATTACAATAGAGTAATCAGATTTCCAATGGAGAAATATTCCGCAGATGCTCTCGAAGAAGAATATGGAATTACAATATAAAGAATAACAATCATACCGACCGGCGGCGGTTCCGCCGGAGAAAGAAGGGAAATATGGAAATCAAAACCTATAAAGAAGAGAAGGCTTTACTGATAGGAGACGCAGCTTTTACAGAAAAAGAATTAGAGAGACTATTAATTCCGTCTGATTATGGAAACGATGATGCTCTTGTAGCAATGTATGTAAAAGAAGAAAAAGAGTATAGATTTATGATACGCGTATCCGGTGCTGGAAAACGGTATTTTGAAGAAAATGAATGTGAGGCCGAATTGGAAATAAACGATTATGGTGATCACATGTATGTTTGGATATATGTCCCATTTAAAATTTATTTTAATATTATCAGGAATGGGACAGTTGAATATCTCTTAGATGTCTTAGATCACAGCAATTGGAGGCTTATATCTTAACGACAAACCCGCCCCGGCCGGGTAATGCCGGGAGAAAGAAGAGATAATATGCAGCAAGAAAGAATGTTATACAGACGATACAAAAAATCTTATTTTGATTGTGACGTCATTCGTGGAAGTTATGATGAAAAAACAAAGACCATCATAGTTTTGCTTCCGGATAATAGAATGAAGAAATCGGGAGTCCGCGGACAAAATTACAAATATATGCATTTTGATGGTGTAGAAAGCTTAACTGGGAGAAAAGTGAGCATGACAATAAAAGCAACTTGCCTTGAAAATGCAATAAAAAGACTTCCAAAAGATTGCATATGGGAACTGTGATATTCACCCGACCCGGTCCGGGATCAGGCCGGGAGAAAGGAAGAAAACGTGTATAAATATATGAATTTTTCGACCTACTTAATTGAGATGACAGGCTTGTCGATCTATGATTTCTCGGTACTGACATGGGGGCCATTCACAAATGAAACAAACGAAGAGGAAGTCAAAAAATATCTTGACGAATGGCTTGAATATGGGCCATCTGAAGAATTAAAAGAAAGGGCCAGGAACGACCTTGCAGATCGTGGATATATAGATATGGGAATATAGAGAGGGCGGCTCATCACCGCCCTTTCTCTATGCAAAAAATACAGTCTGCTACCCTGAAAAAATTGGCTCTATATCCTCTGATCTTGTCTATCCGTAGCGTAATTATTGACCGTTTCCGTAGCTCCATTAATCTGTTCCGCATAGTTCCACCCCCTGTATTTCTAATAACGATTTGTGCGGTATGTTGTGACGCCTATTTTAAATATTGCTCAAACCATTTGGTCCGCTTCGGCGCTTCCGGCGCCTTCTCTGCATCTATTTTTTTATAAAACCCGCAGACTTCCGGGCCATCTTTACACATCTGTGTTTCCTGGTCATAGTGTGGACACTGATTAATATCAGGTGCCAGTGTGCATATGTTTGCCATGATATCCTCTCCTTTTTATATTCATAATACCAAACAAACGTTCGGGACACAACTGGAAAAAATTGTGAGAACATTACATGAGATAAATGGCAAAGATAAGAATAGAGATTTAGGTGATTGCTATAAGTTGAAAAATAAGAGACTTGTCCCCAGTGGAGCAGATTTGAACAATTATAGAACTCCAGGGACTTATCTTATCAATTCAGCAGACCTAAGCACTATACTCAACAAACCGACTGGCTGGACAGCTACTGGCGGAATAATCTTAGTTGAGGACTGGGTTGATCCTAAAGTAGTTACAATGACCGTAAAAACTTATAACGGATCTGTCTTTTGGCGTAATTATTTAAGTGGGACATGGACCGAGTGGGTGTCTGGTACTGTCACTACAGATTTATCGACGGTAAATCCGAGTAGTTTAATACTACAATCCAGATCTACAGGATACCCAAAGCCCACCTTTTTTGCGGATAGTGCTGGTGCTTTGTTTATGAGATGCTATCTTAATGCAACCGATTATTATGAGTTATCTCTTAACAGTGTTGGGGCATACGTCAATAAATGCATAGGCGGTAAAATTGTTTTTACCAATAAATTTGTAACTTTTTAAATCATCTTGTGGTCGGATAAATGCAGCTCATACTCAGATTAGTAGACAATGCCTTACTTATATATATGTACAGCTTGTTTTCCGCAGCTTTTAATGTACCGTTGACCTGTATAGCATTATCATCTGCTATCGTGCTTCGCGCTCTATACACGGGTACATCCATAAGCGGCCTGACATCATCATCACAAAAGGCTACCTCAACCCAGCCGGACGATCCGGCGGATATCGTAAAAATACATTGCACCATATGTCCGATTTTATAAGCCAATACGTAAGACACCGGTGCGTTTTTGTAAAAATGCGCAGTGACGTCTTTCACAGTTAAATCACTATTTAACGATCAAAAAATCGAACATACATTCTGCAAAGTTAAAATTCCTCCCCGAACGCCAGTAGGAGAGGCTGGTGGCTCCGCCTATTGATCCATATATTCAGCAAGTCTTTTTCTAAGCTTAACTTTGGTCCGGTGTATTCGGGAATTGCATACCGACTCAGTGATGTTAAGCGCTTTACATATCTCTGGTATTGTCCGCTGCTCCAGAAAGTATAAGATAGCAATTTCTTTCCTGTCTCTTCTCATATTATCAATTTCGTCAATGATTAATTCCATGGCATATCCGTTCACAACAAAATCAGCAGGATCCTTTATTATTGCCCTGGGCTGTGTAGCAAGGCTCACAATGCTTTCGTTATCTTCAAGGCTTACAACTTTATAGTGTCCATTTTTTCTGAGACAGTCAATGGATTTTCCACGTAAAATTTTAATAAGTAGTCCTTTTTTATAAACAGTTGACCAGGTAAATTTATATCTCTTAAAATATTCAATAAAAGTTTCTTGTATAACATCATCTATTTCGTCTACGGGAACCATGAATACGCTTGCGTATTGGCGTAGTACGCATTGGTAATCGGTATATATTTTTTCAAATATTAATTCTTCTTCAGAAATCATGTTTATGGCCTTCACAGTAAATTATATCATCATTCTAACATAGTTTAGCGGTTGTATCCAATGCAGGAAGATTTTACCAGAAAAACAGTAACCTTTCCAGTGGTATGATTGCGTTATGAAAATACTGCTGAAGAAAATAATGTTAGAAAATGAGTTGTCCCTTCGGCAAGTAGAGCATATGACTGGAGTTCCCAGATCAGTGCTGTCACGTATAAGTAGAGAAGAGATAAGCCCTACTCTAAGTGATTTGGA
>OJJZ01000441.1_pt1 | contig 9693 bp, 10 predicted proteins | sample 1596481 | NCBI WGS metagenome assembly OJJZ01 (sample SAMEA4350110, study PRJEB24818) | metagenome | biome: human; feature: gut; material: faeces | place: Denmark | collected 2013-09 | reverse complement strand
GGGGTAATTTTTGTATTCACTCGGGGGATTGTTCGTTTCTTGTGTTAAATGGATTAGATCGTCTCGATACATTCCATTATGTATGCAATGTGTTTCCCCTCGGGGTCCTCTCCCGCCTCGATAGCCAGACGCTTATGGCCCATATCCTGAAGGGCGATTACTTCCTTTGCCACTTCCTCCTGCGTCAGCTTCTTGCGGGCGATGTGCTTGTTCTTGCCGTGGTACGGACAGTACGTACAGCCGTTGATACAGTAGTTGGATAAGTAGAGAGGTGCGAACATGACGATACGGTTTCCATAGAATTTCTTCTTAATCTCTTCCGCCAGGTTATACATCTCTAAAATCTTGTCCGGCATCTCGCAGGCCAGAAGCACGGACGCCTCCCTGTGGCTGAGTCCCTTCAGCTGCCTTGCCTTCTCGATGATCGAGTCGATCAGCTCCACGTTTTCTTTGTTTTTTTCCGCATAGTCGAGTGTCTCCTGGATCTCCTCGTGTGAAATAAATTCCTCTGCTTTTAACGATTCTGGATTATACATGATTCCTTCCTTTCTTCCGGGTCAGCAAATGCTTCTCCGTCAGTCATTCATTTTTATATTACAAGACTGTCGCCCCGCGAGACGGCAATCCCATAACCGATTTTACTTAAGGATTCCCTTAAGAGTTCCAGGCTCTCCGCGGCCTCGGAGCCGGAGGACAGCTTGTTGTCGTACAGCATATACTTCTTTCGGACGCCTGCCGGGGACAGATTCGGCATGACCACATTGGCGCCGCTTAAGATTCCCGCCTCTCTGCCGCCTTCCGTCACGGTTCCGAGTGCCGTGGTAGCAGGAAGCAGCACCTTCGGCATCATCAGACGGATAACCGACAGCAGATACAGTGTCAATTCGGCTGTCCCATTTTCCATATCACAAAACGGAGTGTCCTTATGAGAGAGAAACGGTCCGATCCCGATCATATGAGGACCGAATTCCTTCATGAAGCGCAGATCCTTTACGATCATGGACGCGGTCTGGTATGGTGACCCAACCATAAAGCCGCAGCCAGTCTGATATCCGATTTCCTTCAGATCCTTCAGCGCCGCCATCCGCTTATCGAAGCTCATCGACTCCGGATGAAGCCTACCGTAATGACACGGATCGGCCGTCTCATGGCGGAGTAAGTAACGGTCTGCCCCCGCATCATGGAGGCGTCTATAGCTGTCATGGCTTCGCTCCCCTGCCGACAGGGTGATGGCACAGTCCGGACACAACCCTCGGATTGACGCCACAATGGAACCAAGCCGTTCATCCGTAAAATAGGGATCTTCTCCGCCCTGAAGCACAAAAGTGCGGAATCCCAGGCCGTAGCCGGCCTCACAGCACGACAGAATCTCCTCCTCTGTCAGCCGGTACCGCTCTGCCTCCCGGTTGCTTCTCCTGATTCCACAGTAGTAGCAGTCATTTTTACAGTAATTCGTAAATTCAATCAGTCCCCGGATATAGACGAAGCGTCCGTAGATCCGTTCGCACAGTGCTCTGGCCTCGTTTCTCAAAAACAGGGCTGTCTCTTCATTTCGTTCCGTAATCAGCGTATACAGCGCGTCATCCGGCAGATCGTGATTCTCCGCCAGCCGCACGGCTAAGTCCATGACCTTCTTTGCAGCGTCGCTCATGATTTCACTCCCGAGTAGGCGGTCTTCGAGCTGACTCCCTTCAATTTTCCCACCTTGCCGGAAAGAGCCGATATAATACTCTGGGGAGCGTCCACCGCAATGCTGATAATGCTGATCTTCTTCTCATGATAGGGAATCCCCATACGGCCAATGATGTACTGGCGGTATTCATGAAGAATTTCGTTGAGTTCCTCTACGGATTCCTCTGCTTCCACAACGATTCCCACCACCGCGATCCTTGTTTCCATCGTTACACCTCCGGAATCTTATAATATTTCAAATATCAAAGCAAAAATGCCGCACCCCAAAAGGTACGGCAAGAAAAGAATGCGATCTGCATTCCATGTTATATTTCCTATCTCGAGCCGAACCTTTCGCCTCAAAGCATGTTTTTGGCGTCAGGATACAGTAATAGCATATCACGAGCTGTAAATATTTTCAATTGTTTTCTGCCTTTTACAGACAGATCTAAACAACTTATGCGCCAATTATCCCGCCGTCTGAACTGTTACTACTTATGAACACAACACCTTTCTTTCCACTTTTTGCAATCTTTGTTCTACATTGTCCTGTCGTTTCATCAGAATTTCGACAATCTCATTGTTATATCGCACAGCTGTGACATATTGACGTAACTCTTGCAGGTCTTTGTTGGTTGAATCAATCCTTCGGTTGAGTCTCTGCTCCGTTGAATCCAACTCTTCCAACACCAAATTGGTTTCATGCCTTAAGTCTGCTTTTGTCGCAAAGGCTTTCAAATCGTCTTTTGTTGCAAAGGCCTTCAAATCGTCTTTTGTCGCAAAGACCTTCAAATCGTCTTTCGTCGCAAAACTTTCCATTTTTAATAGGATCTGATCAATTTTTTCTGTATCTGTCATATATACCTCCATACAAGTAAATTGAACCATACTTTTTACAATCCAATTATTAACTTTTAGTGACGTGTTTCTTATGTATATAATACCACAAACAGGCGTATAAAGTCTATAATATTTTTAAAAATATCACGGTTTCAATTCTTATTTACCGGCGCAGAATTGGATTTGGAGGCTGAAAGATACGCTTGGGAGAGACCTGGAGTGAAGACGGGAAAGAGGAGGGGCACAGAGCCTCTCCCCCACTACAACTGTAAATTTTATAGCTAAAGATACCAGCCGGCAGAAAAAGGAATTAAGGCTTACATCTCCCGCACGGCTCATAGCCCTGCGCGATCGCTTCATCCCGGCTCCCGGTGAAGCTCTGCTTGTTTGATTCATTCATCTGTGAAACACTGGAACAGGAAGGATAGTGAAATTTGTGAGTATTGGTATTGAAAATATAAGTGGTCTCGGTACTGGATTTACTTTCGTTTTTACTTTCTGCGCTGCTCTCAGCTTTTTTTCCGGCTGTTCTGCCGTCCTCGGACGCTGCGGTCTCCTGTGGTGCACTCTCTGATCGCTGACTGCTGCCGGTAGCGTAGTCTATGGTGACACCGGGCTGCACGTTATAGACAAATACACAGAATAAAATTCCGTCGCCCTCGTCCTCAACGGATTCCGCCTCCATCAGTACACCGTCAGCGATCAGATTATTACCCTGGAAAACCGGAGTGACGCGGTACAGGACATGGTTTTTCGTTTCCTTGACGTAGTCGGCCACCATGTTCTCAAACGGCAGCATGCCGTCCACATTCATATACCGGGTACCTGTGATCAGATTCTTTTCATTGGCATTCTCAGCCGTCAGCTGAAAGCCGATTAAGTGGCACCGGTTATAGAGGTACTTACCGTCTACAAAATCGTATTTTATGGTCTGCCACCCGGAAGGCTTCACCTTGCCTATGGACCCGCGTTTTTCTGTCGGCATAAGGTCTGTGCCTACATTAGCATAGGCCGTGCCGCATCTTCCGAGGCTGTCTAAATCACTGTAAGTCTCGAAGGATTCTGTCGTGAAATCTGACGTTTCGAAATAGGGGACATTCCCGTTTACCGCGGCATACGCTTCTCCCGAATAGGCGGGAATATCGGATACTTTGAACTGCTTCGGTCCTGTACTGCCCACAAGCTCTGTCTCATTGGCCAATACACCGGCAGTGCTTTGGCTTTCGCCGGTCTGGGCCGATGTCTGGTCTGACATTTGAGCCGATGTCTGAGCCAGCGCCTGGTCCGGAATCGGGGCCGGTGACTGGGCGCAGCCGGCAAGGAGCAGCACCGTCATGACTAAAACTGCAATATAATTACTTATTCTCTTCATCTTTTTTATACACTTCTCTTATTATTTTTTCGTGGGAGCTTCCCTCAAACTCCTCGGATTCCGTCATGGTCCATCCATGAGACAGGATATCCGCGGGAAAATGGAAATCCGCCGGATAACTGCGGTTCCATTGAAACAGAATGATCGATTCAAGCTCATCTTCATACGGCAAAATGTCCTGGTCCTCAACAAAGCAGTACTCTCCGCTTCCCGCCCTGTCAAGAAATGCCGGATCGACGGACAGCCAGTCCGGTTTAGGCTCCGAAAACAGCTTACTGGAATACTCGTTCATCCAAAGTCTGCTGTTCTCCGAGCACCGGAGCACCCGCTCCTGCACTGCGCTGTCTCTGCTCTGACGCCGGTGGTTGAACATCATGCCGTTATGGTCGTCAACACAAATCATAACTATCATTTTTTCCTTCCTCTCCCAGAGCATGTCTGAAAATTCATATCCAGATACGCTCTAATCAATCTTCGGTCTCACCGGATGCCTGATTACGGTTTTCATGCGTTCCGGAGAAACCTTCCTCGGATCACTTAAGTATATCTCATGGTGACGCCTGAGATCAGAAATATCGTTCTCATAGCCCTGTTCCAGCAGATAACGGTCCATCTTTGCAACGGTGGCCGGTTCCTCATTATAGCTTCCAATATGGAGACACTGGACGCACAGGCCCTCCGAAACTGTAATCAGCTCCGCAAGACTCGTATCGATCCCTTTTTTTCGCTGCGCCTCCTCCTTCGCCCAGGCAAATACCTCCTCTGTGACGAATTCCGGCACTCTGATTATGGAAATCCAGTTAAATCCGGACTTGTTCCTGTAATCGACGCCCGGCGCGCCGCCTTCCATCCACCAAAAGCCCTCCAGCGGCGGGACGACGTACTCGAAGAAGCCGTCTACCTTCCGGCTTCCCTTATAGCTCATCTTAATCGTGTAGGAAATCCCGTACAGAACGGCAACCGCCCTTCCGTATTCCCCATCCGGCTCGTTCGGATCTCCGTGTCCTCTCACCGCCGCGTACTGCATGGAAGGTACCTCCACGATGGATGGCATCTCCTTCGGAAGATATAATGCCTTATACTCTTTTTTATAATCAAATGGTGTCATACTGCTGCCTCCTTACTTTTTTATGAGTGTAACACAGTAAACATGACAACTGTATGACATGATTATTTAATTACAACGGGAATTCCTGCGCTCACCTCGATGACGTGGTCTGCAAGCATTCCCAGACGGCAGTTGATTTCTCCCAGAACCTTTAGATAGAGAGCCGTGGATTCATCCCAGCCGCAGAGATCTCCGGTATCCGGATTTTCCCCGTTTTCGTCCCATTTTATGCAGACCGGTTGTTTGCGGTAATCGCCGGCCGAAAACACCTCGTTGGTCACGATGACGAGATCAGATACCTTCCTTTTCAGACTCAGAATTCCGTCTACTACCGAATCCGCCACCGCAGAGCCGTATTCGGCGGAAAGGCTGTCCGGGCAGTCGTCCTCCTCGGTTCCAAACAGTTCATTGGAAACCAGGTTGGAAAGACATTCCAAAAGAACTGCATACTCCGCCGCTCCGGTCAGCTCTCCGTCTTTTCCCGCGGCAGGCAGCTTCAGCCGCTCCAAACCGCGGTAGCACTCCACAGTCTCAAACTGCTTATCTGCCCGCATCAGACGGTGACGTTCAATCCGGCGTCTGCACTCCTCATCCCAGGGCTTCATGGTCGCTATGTAGATCCGCCTCCGTTTTCCCAATCTGACAATCTCCTGCTCGGCAAAGGCCGATTTTCCGCTGCCGCTGCCTCCCGTTACCAGTGTTACCATCCTCTTCCTCCTCGCTGTGAGCACCAGCACGCCCTGGTGGTGCCGGGATGCACTGCTAATGCGCCCCAGAGTTAGTCTGAGGCGCCAGCGGCTTGTACTCCTCAATCTGAATATCCTGAAATGTGCTCATTTTAGCATAAACCTCCAGCGCCATATCGAGGAGCGGGATGGACGCAACCGCGCCGGTTCCCTCCCCCAGACACATTCCTGCCGCCACAAATGGTTTTAAGCCCAGTTCATCCAGGAGCAGGCGTCCCGCCGGTTCCGCCGAAACGTGGGTGGCCAGCATATAATCGCGGGCGGGCGGCGCCAGCTTTGCTGCGGCAAGCGCCGCAGTACCCGAGATAAAGCCGTCGATCAGAACGGGAATGCGGTAGACCGCGCCCCCTAAAAAGACGCCGGTAAGGCCGGCGAGATCTAAGCCTCCCACATGGGCGATCACATCGATGGCATCGCTGCATTCCGGTCCGTACCGCTTCACAGCTTCCCGGATAACGGATATTTTTTTCATCAGGCCCTCGTCCGACAGTCCCGCCCCGCGGCCCGTCATTTCAGCCGGATCACGATCCAGCAGCATGGCCGCCACGGCACTGCTCGTCGTGGTGTTGCCGATCCCCATCTCTCCGGTGGCGATCAGACGGTACCCTTTTTCCTTCAGCTCCCCAGCCACGCTAATTCCCGCGGCAATGGCCGATACTGCTGTCTCCCGGGTCATGGCCGGTTCTTTATGGAAATTCTTTGTTCCATAAGCCAGTTTTTTCCGTATCAGTGGGTTTCTGGCGCCGGAACGCAGATCTCTGGAGACTCCGATATCCACCGGAAACACGTCCACTCCCGCCCGGTCAGCCATGAGGCAGACACTGCTGTTTCCATCCGTCATATTTTCAGTTACCACGGCAGTGACTTCCTGTCCGGTCTGCGTTACACCTTCTTCTACAATGCCGTTATCACTGCACATGATAATCAGCGCCCGTTTACCGATATCAACATGCTGGGTCTCTGATATTCCGGCGATCTTTATCACGTCCTCTTCGAGAATCCCCAGGCTGTAGAGCGGCTTCGCCACATGGCTCCAGGTGAGAGAGGCCAGTTCCATGGCATCTGCCGAAAGAGGGGATATCCTGGACAACACTCCGTTTAAGCATTCTTCCGCCGTTCTCTCATAGAGTTTAAACCACGGAAGGCCCCAGGAGCCCAGTCCCAGATCCACAGTCGCCACATAGCGGTATCCCTGCCGCTCATAGAGCCGGACTGCGGGTTCATTTTTCTCGTATACGTCAAGGCGGATCGTCTTCTTTCCTTCCCTCAGGGCCTGCAATTCCGCAAACTCCATCAGAAATTTCCCCGCGCCTGATTTACGGAAATTCGGGTGAACGAGAAATGTATGGATTACCATTACCTCATCCGGCTCCGCCACCACGCCCCAGGAGACACCGTTGTATGCGGCCTCCTGCTTTCCATTTAATATGATGGAACCGATGATGCGGCCTCCGGTCTCCGCCACATAGAGTGTGCCTGTCTCCACACCCTCTTCCGCCGCGTCCCTTCCGGGATAGACTCCCTTTTTCCAGCCCGGATAGTTGATATGGCTTTCCAGATGCCCGACCGTCTCGTCGTATAGCCGCACCAGTTCGGGAATGTCCTCTGAGACGCCCCGCCGTATGTTTAATTCTTCTGTCATGACTTAAGTTCCTTTCCTGCAAAGCTCCAGCCACCGCTCTGCGGCAGACGGATTCGATGGATAATAAAGATGGGGAAAACCGGCCAGCAGACCGCCATCTGCATGAATGCAGTCCCAGCTTCTCTTTCCGCCTGGTTTCACGGCCTTCATCGCATTGCCGCAGGCCGTGCTGTCCCAGTAGTGGAATTCATGGCCGCGGATCTCTTCCCCTTCTTTCAAAAGCGGGGTGTCCCCATAGGGCACGAGCCCGATGTATCCGAATCGGGACAGTTTTCCGGTTGGAAATGCCCGCCCCGCGATAACTCCCGCCATGGGAAAGACCTCCCCCTCCTTCGTCTCCAGCTCCTCATGAAGATAGAGGAAACCGCCGCACTCCGCGAGTATGGGCATTCCGCCGGCCGCCGCTTCTTTTATTTCTCTTAAAAGGGAGCCGTTGGCCGACAATCTTTCGGCATAGAGTTCCGGGTAACCGCCGCCGAACATCAGCCCGGCAATATCCTTTGGCAGATGCTCATCCCGCATAGGATCAAATTCCACGAACTCGGCTCCCAGACTCTCAAAAAGCTTTATATTTTCCTGATAGTAAAAACAGAAAGCCTCGTCTCTGGCGATACCGATCCGGATGCGTTCCGTTCCGGGCGCTTCAATGGCGATTACGGCCTCCGCACCGCCCTCCGCCGCTTCACCGTCGTCCTTCCATTCCCCGGCACCGCCTGCCAGCCGTAAAAGCCCCTCCACATCCACGGTCTTCTCCATCTCTAAAGCCAGCAGTTCCAGCCGCTCCCGCAGGGCTTTGGACTCCTCCGGAATCACAAGTCCGAGATGACGGCTGGTTACTTTTGCCGCGTCGCATTCCGGCAGATAGCCGAACACGGAAATTCCCAGCTTTTCGATCTCCGGCACGAGACGTTCCGCCATCACCGGAGAGATCCTGTTTAGGATAACGCCGCGTATACGGCTGTCTTTTCTATATTCCAGAAATCCTTTTATTTCTGCCGCCAGGGAAAGTGAGGCTCCCTTGCAGTCCAGAACCAGTACGACGGGCGCGTCAAGGGCGCGGGCCGTGTCGTAGGAGCTGGCCCAAGTGTCATTTCCTCCGACACCGTCGTAATATCCCATCACGCCTTCCACCACCGAAAGGTCAGCACCGGCTGCCAGGTCCTTAAACTGATTTCGCACCTCTTCCTCAGGCAGGAAAAAGGTATCCAGATTCCCACCGTCGATTCCCAGTACATACTTGTGAAACATGGGATCGATGTAGTCCGGCCCGCACTTAAACGCCCGGCATTCTATCTTCCGCTTTTTCCATGCAGCCAGCAGTCCGCAGGTCATCATCGTTTTTCCGCTGCCGCTCTTCGGTGCGGCAAGCATCAAACGCGGATATGCGTTTTCTGAGCCGGAGGCCTTTTCGGCTGTCACCGCTTGCTTTGCCGTTTTTACGCCCCCTGTCTCTCTCCCCCCAAAGGAAATCACATAAACAGGGTTCTGAGCCATCATCATGTGGACCCGGCCCGCCGCCTTCGCCCGTGAAACTGACACCAGAACGATATCGGCCTCGATCCCGCGGGCGGCGGTCCATTCCATCACCTTCGAAACGGATTCCAGCGTGATCGCATTCACCACCACCCGGACCTCTGGATTCTTTGCCAGCAGCAGAGAAAGAATCTCTGCCATTCTGCCGGAGGTGCCTCCCAGAAATGCATGGGTAGGCGCCTCCAGACCCTCTAAAGCCTCCGGGGCCGCGCCTTCTATGATTCGAATCTGCTCCGCCTGAAACTTTTTCCTGTTTTTCTCCAGCAGCTCCACGGCCTCCCGCTTCTTCTCGACCGCATAGACTGTGCCTTCCGGCATAAAAGCCGCGGCCTCCACCGACACGGAACCGGTCCCCGCTCCGATATCATAGAGGACCGAATCGGGCGAAAGCTCCAGCTTCTCCACCGAAACGGCACGAACCTCGCTCTTCGTCATGGGGACCTCTCCCCGGATAAACCATTCGTCTCTCATCTGACACCCTCACTCTCTTCGTTCCGTTCCATCAGAACCACAGCCAGGCTTGTAAATTCCATGGTTGCAAGCTGGTCCGGCGTTCCGGTCACAATCCGCTCATCGGCATAGGAGAGCCGCTCTCCCGCAGTGATTCTCACGTCGGTAAGCCCCGCTCTCAAAAGCTGCTCACAGAGTTCCTTTACCGTGTGCGCCCCGCCCAGCAGCGTAAATACCGCCGGATTCTGAGCCAGCGCCTGGACCGCGTCGCAGTCCCGCCCGTGCAGGCTGATCAGTTTCACATGCTCCCAGCTTCGTCCCATTTTGGCAC
>OJJZ01000439.1_pt1 | contig 9784 bp, 12 predicted proteins | sample 1596481 | NCBI WGS metagenome assembly OJJZ01 (sample SAMEA4350110, study PRJEB24818) | metagenome | biome: human; feature: gut; material: faeces | place: Denmark | collected 2013-09 | reverse complement strand
GATTGAAAGCAAAGATGTTAAAGTCGGTATTGTGACAAACAACTTCCATGTGTTCCGGGCAATGCAGCTTGGCAAGAAGCAGGGATATACAAATCTGTCGGGAATCGCAGCGGCTTCCGATCCAAGGTTCCAGATCCATTATCTGGTGCGGGAATTTTTTGCTTTGGCTAAAGAAAAACTGGTTGGAAATATTTAAATGAATTTCAGGTGTTGACAAATGAAGTGTAAATGCTATAATCAAGGATAGATAATGTTAATACGTTGAAGAGAAGAGTAGAATGCGGAATAACCCAGAGAGGGATTGGTGCTGGAAATATCCTGTTAGGAAACATTTGAAAACTAACTCTGAGTGGCCCTAATCCGGTCCGGTGATGCCGTTATCATCAAAATGAAGTGGTTTCTAAGAAACAATCAGGGTGGAACCGCGAGTTCGAATACTCGTCCCTGGATCGTACCGGCAGGTATGGTCCGGGGACTTTTTGCGTGATGCATGTTGTAAAAGCGAAAAGAAAAAAGATAGAAAGGAAGCCGCATTGTTGTGGCTGTGCTGCAGAATAGGCTGGAGCACATAATGGGTAACAATATGATTATTACATTAAAAGATGGATCAAAAAAAGAATATGATGGCAGCAAATCCGTATATGATATCGCGTTGGATATCAGTGAGGGACTGGCCAGAATGGCGTGTGCCGGAGAAGTAAACGGTGAGGTTGTGGATCTGCGAACTGTTGTAGACCAGGACTGTGATCTTTCGATTTTAACTGCAAATGATGAAAAGGGGCTGGCTGCTCTGCGCCATACTACCTCCCATGTGCTGGCGGAGGCTGTAAAGCGCCTGTATCCGGAAGCAAAACTGGCAATTGGACCATCAATTGACACCGGTTTTTACTATGATTTTGATCATGAGCCATTTTCCAGGGAAGACCTGGATAATATCGAAAAAGAGATGAAGAAAATCATCAAAGAAGGAGCAAAGCTGGAAAAATTCACTTTGCCGAGAGAAGAAGCCATTCCGTTCATGGAAGAAAAAGGGGAACCTTATAAGGTAGAATTAATCCGGGACCTTCCGGAAGATTCCATTATCTCCTTTTACCGCCAGGGAGATTTTACAGATCTCTGTGCCGGACCTCATTTAATGAGCACAAAGTCCATTAAAGCATTTAAACTGACTTCTTCTTCCGGTGCATACTGGAGAGGAAACGAAAAAAATAAAATGCTTGCACGTATCTACGGAACAGCATTTGCCAAAAAAGATGAATTAAATGCCTATCTGTTACAGATGGAAGAAGCAAAAAAACGTGACCATAACAAACTGGGACGTGAAATGGAATTATTCACTACGGTAGACGTAATTGGCCAGGGACTGCCGCTTCTTATGCCTAAGGGCGTTACCATCATCCAGACTCTGCAGAGATGGATTGAAGATGAGGAAGAAAAACGAGGCTATGTGAGAACCAAGACGCCATTAATGGCAAAAAGTGATCTGTATAAGATTTCCGGTCACTGGGATCACTATAAAGAAGGCATGTTTGTCCTGGGAGATGAGGATAAGGATGATGAAGTATTTGCACTTCGTCCGATGACCTGTCCATTCCAGTACTACGTATATAAAGCAAGCCAGAAGAGTTACCGGGATCTGCCGCTGCGCTATGGCGAGACCTCTACCTTATTCAGAAATGAAGAGTCCGGAGAAATGCACGGACTTACCAGAGTACGTCAGTTTACTATTTCCGAAGGACATTTAATCATGACTCCGGAGCAGATCCACGAAGAATTTAAAGGGTGTGTAAACCTGGCACTGTATTGTCTGAAAACCCTGGGACTGGAGAATGACGTAACCTACCGTCTGTCCAAATGGGATCCGAATAATACGGAAAAATATATTGGAGACGCGGCATACTGGGAAGAATCCCAGGGAGTTATGCGTGAAATGCTTTTAGAACTGGGGCTTCCATTTGTAGAAGCGGATGGAGAAGCCGCATTCTACGGACCGAAACTGGATATTCAGGCGAAAAACGTATATGGGAAAGAAGATACCATGATTACGATTCAGTTGGATTTTGCACTGGCTGAGCAGTTTGATATGTATTATGTGGATAAAGACGGAGAAAAGAAACGTCCGTTTATCATTCACAGAACCAGTATGGGCTGCTATGAAAGAACGCTTGCATGGCTGATTGAAAAATATGCAGGTAAATTCCCTACATGGCTGTGTCCGGAACAGGTTCGTGTACTTCCGATTTCAGAGAAATACCATGATTACGCCAAAAAGGTGGAAGAACAGTTGAAATTAAACGGTATCCGCTGTACAACGGATGAACGTTCAGAAAAGATTGGTTATAAAATCCGTGAAGCCCGCCTGGACAAAGTGCCATATATGCTGGTAGTGGGTGCGAAAGAAGAAGAGGATGGCGTTGTTTCCGTGAGAAGCAGATTTAAAGGAGACGAAGGGCAAAAAGCTCTGGATACCTTTGTAGATGAGATCTGTAAAGAGATCCGGACGAAAGAAATCCGTAAAATTGAAGTTGAAGATTAGAACCTGTTTGAAAAATCATGATAATGGAATGAATAAAATCTAAAAAAAGGCAGATACTATCCCAAGTCAAATTCCTGCTGCAAGCAACGGGGTATTTGAACTTCGCGGCAGTCGCCAAAGCAATTTTGTTTTTGGCTCACAGCCCGCGGGAATATAATTAAGGAGGTAGTATCATGCCATTATTAGTATGTTCCGCTCAGAGTTGTGTCTACAATGATGCACAGTGTTGTTGCAAAGGTGATATCCAGGTCGGAGGAGACCACGCAGAAAAATGCCAGGAAACATGTTGTTCCAGTTTCCAGGAGAGAAAAGGTGATAATGCCAAAAGTTCCATGGGAACTCCCTGCCAGAAGATTGATGTGGATTGTGAAGCACGTAACTGTACTTTCAATGAATCCTGCAAATGCTGTGCAGATAAGATCGGCATCGCCGGAGCAGCAGCAAAAAAATGCGATCAGACAGAATGTGCAAGCTTTGAAGAAAAATAATGTGCAAAGTTTTGCGAAAGAGCGGCCTGAAAGATTGGGCCGCTTTTCTGGTATCGGGGCGCATCATTGTGGTTCACAGCTTGAAGGAATAAAGAATAAGCGTTAAAAGAATAAATTAATAGTTGACAATAAATTTTGAATGTGGTAAAGTAAATAAGGTTACAAGAAATCAAAGTAGAGTATCCACTCTCACCGTAGCACAGAGGTGACTATCGGTTAATATGTTACATAGAAACGTTCTATGGGAATATTATGTGGATAGTCTGTCTATCCACTTTTTTTATGCGGATAATTAGCAGCGAAGTGGTATTTATTTCAAGCATTTTATGGAGGTGCAAGACAATTAGCGAATTAATGATTAACGAGCAAATCAGAGACAGAGAGATCCGTTTGATTGGTGAAAACGGGGAACAATTAGGTGTTATGCCTACAAAAGAGGCAATGAGACTGGCTAAAGAAGCAGAATTAGACCTGGTTAAGATCGCTCCGACAGCGAAACCGCCTGTTTGTAAGATTATCGATTATGGAAAGTATCGTTACGAACTGGTGAGAAAAGAAAAAGAAGCGAAGAAAAAGCAAAAGGTTATTGATGTAAAGGAAGTTCGTTTATCGCCAAATATCGATGTAAATGACTTGAATACAAAAGTAAGTGCTGCCAGAAAGTTCATTCAAAAAGGCAACAAAGTAAAGGTAACACTTCGTTTTAGGGGCAGGGAAATGGCCCATGTCCAGAGCAGCAGACATATTCTGGATGATTTCGCAAAAGAACTTGAAGACATTGCAGTAGTGGATAAGCCGGCTAAAATGGAAGGCAGAAGCATTATGATGTTTTTAACTGAAAAACGCAGTTAAGAATTTTTTAGTTAAAATAGATAAGTCTAAATATAAGGAGGAACATATACAATGCCAAAGATCAAAACAAGCAGAGCAGCTGCTAAACGTTTCAAAAAAACAGGTACAGGTAAATTAAAAAGAAATAAAGCTTATAAGCGCCATATCTTAACCAAAAAATCTGCCAAAAGAAAAAGAAACTTAAGAAAAGCGATCATCACAGATGCTACAAACTTCAAAAACATGAACAAGATTTTACCTTATTTATAAGAGTAGGCGAAGGAGGAAATAAGACATGGCAAGAATCAAAGGCGGAATGAACGCTAAAAAAAGACATAATAGAACATTAAAGCTGGCAAAAGGGTACAGAGGTGCCAGATCTAAACAATATAAAGTAGCAAAACAGTCCGTAATGAGAGCATTAACAAGCTCTTATGCAGGAAGAAAAGAAAGAAAACGTCAGTTCAGACAGTTATGGATCGCTCGTATCAACGCAGCAGCAAGAATCAACGGATTATCCTACAGCAAATTTATGTATGGATTAAAACTTGCTGAAGTTGAAATGAACAGAAAAATCTTAGCTGATATGGCTGTTAATGATGCAGAAGGTTTTGCAACTCTTGCAGAACTGGCAAAAACAAAATTGGCATAATATTGTTTTAGATACCCCGGGGATGTTTGATCTTCGGGGAATTTTGTCATAAAATGGCGATGAATTTATTGAAAAAAGTTCAAAAACCCTCTTGACATATTTCTTATAAGGTTTATAATATGATTTGTATTCCTCGATAGCTCAATGGTAGAGCATTCGGCTGTTAACCGAAGGGTTGTTGGTTCGAGCCCAACTCGGGGAGTTTTTTATTACTTATTTTTGCGTAAGGTAATGTTATAATAAAAAGTATGAGCGGAAGTCAAAGCATGTATATGCGGTGACTTCTGTTTTTTTGTGCCTGGCTGCTGAAGAAAGTGCATTTAGAGATGTATGAGAGATGCATGAATGGAGGAATTTTTGAAAAAATGATAAAATATTACCTAAAATCGATAAAAAATTCTATTTTATTTATGCTTAAAGATTGATAAAATTAGATTAATAAGAAAGAATGCGGTCAAGGAGACTAATCAAAAAGCACAGACAGGAGGGCATCCTATGTACAGTCATGAAATCGATACATATCTGAGGAGCAGAAACTGGGAACTGAATCCCATTGAATATATGAACATTATAAATGTCAAAGCAAGTCCGGAATTGGATCATATTTCCTATAATCATAAAGATAATGACTATAAAGTCTGGACTAAGAATGGTTATGAATGGACTATTAAAGTAATAGCTTCTTGAATTTCGAAGATAATTTCGATCATTTCTGAAATGAAAATCTGAAATTTGAAAATTTAAATGAAAAATCTAATTAATGATATCTGAAATCATAATCTAAAATAAATCCTGGGGACTAAAGCCGCTTTCACGGTCCCCGGGATTTTTTGTAAAAAATCTGAAAAATTAATTCTTTCTGTGATTAAGTATAAAAAAATATGTCTATCATATTATTATAAATAGAGAAGTATATTCTTACAGGGGGATTGTCATATGGGATTGGAGATATTGATGGGTTTCGGGTTGTTTTTTGCCGGAATGGCAAGCGGCGTTTTTGTAATAGCCTTATGTCAGGTATCCGGTAATTCAAAAGACAAAGATCAGGAAGATCGGGAGCAAATCGAATATTTGCGTAAATACAACAGTAAATAGGATACTTGGATACTATATGAAAAAGAAATCCATATTAGCACGAAACAAGTGCTGAAAAGGTGCCGGGGGGCTCCTGACAGGTAAAGATGTATAGGAAAAAGCACGGATGAAACACAAATGGTAATATATGAAGAATGCCCTGCCGGAAAAATCCTATGTATTACCACGGCAGGGTAATTTTATAACAAGAAAGTTTTTCACTTATAACATAAAATTCTATATTTCAGTTATTGTGAAATTTGTATAAATGTGTTAATATACAAAATATATTAGCATTAGCTGGTATATTTCATAACTCGTTCAGGCTGGGGATGCCCCACAACGTAACCAGTCTGACTCCCTCAATCATAAAGTAATGTGGCTGTCGTATAACAGAATCTGGTATACGGCAGCCACATTATTATTTTTCTTCTTTGGATTGTTCGTAAGCAACAATGGCAATTTGTTTATTTAATTTATTGCTGATAGAATTTTCTAAAGCGTCAATGTCACTCTTGCATGAAGCATTAATCTCTGCAAACTTATAATCATTATTGTTCGTATTTTTAGAATCCATAATGCACACTCCTTTTTTGAGATATTATTTCTAATTTCTCAATTTATTATGCGTGGAAAAAATTGGAACCAAAATAAAAACAGCCCATAAAAAGAGGGAGGCCAGTACTGTAAACAGTACTGGCAGAGTTATGAAAAAGATTATATATAAACCAATAATAGGATAGTTGTTTGTCGAAGTCCAGCGGCAGCTCACATAACAATGTGTTAGGTAAAACCGCTGTTCTTCATTTGATAAATATAGTATAACGAAGATTTGTGTCCGAAGTGTGGCAAGGAAATAAATGATTTATAAAAAAGCTTTAGATTGTATTAAGAAATTGGTAGGGAAAAATAAAATGAGTGGCAGAAGAAATGAAGAAATCATTTTAGAGGTGTATATAGTGTTGACGGATATATCAGGATGATATATGATAGATGTATCAATCTGATATATATAAAATAGGGAGGCTGCAGGAAAAGCAGTACAAAGGAGGGGATAAGTAATGGCTACAGAGAAGAAACTGGATTGTGTAATTTTAGGATTATTAAGCCATGAAGAATTAACCGGATATGAAATAAAGAAGAGAATGGATAATGCATTAAAATATTTCTGGGGAGCAAGTTATGGAAGCATTTATCCTACATTAAGCGGTTTAGTAGACCGGGGGCTTGCCACAAAAAAATCTTATAAAGACAATGGTAGAAATAAATGGATCTACACCATTACGGAAAATGGCAGCATTTATTTGTCGGAATGGCTGAAACTGCCAGCAGAGAAGGACGAGCTGCGGTATGAAACGCTGTTGAAACTCTTTTTTGGAAATGAATCTGGACCATCCCAGGCAAAATTACATATAGAGGCATTCGAAGAAAAAATTGAAAAAGAAATGCCATATCTGTACGGTGCGGAACAGACGCTGGAAAAATATATGGACTGTGATCAGGCACACAAATATTATCTGCTTACCGTGAAGTTCGGTATTCAAACATACAAGGCATATTTACAATGGTGCAAAGAAGCAAAAGAAATATTGGGAACGGATAGTGAGGAGGAGAAATAAATGACAGGGCATATTGGATTTTCTTATATGGGGTTCCTATTCTTGCTTATGCTGACGATACCAAATTTAATCTGGACCAAAAAGCAGCCAAAGGATTATGAGACTCAAAATGAAAACAGGATATTATTATATATGGAAAGAACAGGCCAGGTATTCGTCACATGCAGTGCATTAATTTTCTCGGATTTTAATCCGGTGAAATGGTCAGTGTGGTCATGGTGGTTAGTTGCTGCGCTATTTTTAATGGTATTATATGAGTGCTGGTGGATCCGTTATTTTCGAAGTAATCATACTTTGGCGGATTTTTACAGTGGATTTTTTGGCATTCCGGTTGCCGGAGCGACTCTGCCTGTAATTGCTTTTTTACTACTTGGTATCTATGGAAAAGTTATTTGGCTGATTATTTCCGTGGCGATACTTGGAATTGGGCACATAGGGATACATTTACAGCACCGGAGAGAAATTGTATGACATAGACCGAAAATTCTGGTGTGGGGAGAATGTAAAACTTGAATGAGGCGACTGCTGGTCATAAATGTAGTTTAACTGGACAAAAAAAGAATACCTGGTTAATAAGGTATTCTTTTAACTATGCGGGAGATGGGACTTGAACCACCACCTATGCCCGAAAAAGCCTATAGAAAGGGGATTTTCTGCACATCTTTTTTTTAGTCAATCAACAGGTCAATCAATAGTTACATAAAGTTTATGTTACATAACGATTTGATAGATGAATTCGATTAAATTTTATGCATAATAAATGAATAATTGACATTGAAGAGTATTACTAATAACCGGGTTGAAATGAGTAGGAGCCGTTTAACGTCGATTAGAGAGTAATTAGGATACAAGGGTGAAAGTTATCGACTTAGATAATAAAGTGCCTGTATCAGGCGAATAAGAGGTAGAAATGATACTAGGATGTATAAACATTAGCATAGTCCTATAACCAGTGGTAAAACTGTTTGTGGGACTATTTTAGTGCTTAATCAGTCAGTATCATTATTGAAAGATACCGTAGAGAAAATTTACAACTTATTATTCTTAGTTATTCCAACTAACAGAGTAGATCATTCTGTCATTATAAGGAATTGCATATATGGAAGCAGCGCGGATCTGGTGAGTCAGGTATAACCCTTATGGTAAATTTAAGCCATGAGTGTTTATTCGGGGCAATATTACCAATTTTGTAACAGAAAACACACCTTTTAATACATCTATGAAAAAACAACCGTTTTATATTGTATATTATCATAAAAAAGAATTCTATAGGAGAGAAAAGGGATGAATAAAAAGTTTAGAAAGAAAATTCTTTCATTTGTTTTTTTATTAATAATAACAATCTTGCTGTCTGCTTGTGATAAAAAAGAAAATAAAACAACAGAAGAGATATTTTTAAAAGTAAGCCGGAATTTTGGAAAAGTATCGAGTATGAGTTATACAAAGTTGGACAAAGGAGATATCTATACAAATAGTGCCCAGAATGGTAACTCAGCTAAAGTGACAGTAAAAGGAGAATCAAACATAGAAATTAACTATATTTTGGAGCCTTTTACCATGCAATTAAAGGATGATAAATTAAGTTCAGGAGAACAAATGTATATTAATAAACTAAACGATAAATATTTCCTATATACATATACATTCAATAAAAAAGGTAAGGGTACTTGGAGAAAAGTGGAGGTTCCATATGACTATATTGTTCAACGATATGACTCTAAGGCTCTAATTGAGCTGTGCCTATCACAAGGACATAACTATGAGGACAATGGAAAAGAAATCATCAATGGATCAGAAGCAATCCGATATGATGGATTTTTATCAGGTGATTCAATACTCCAGGTATTAGAATTTACTGATGCCGCGCCTCTAATAGAAAGTATCCCACAAAAAGATATAGCGGAACTTTTAATGAATCTCGATAAACAGCCCATAAGTATCTGGGTTGATACTAAAAATGACCTTCCAGTAAAATATGAAATGGATTTAACTGAAACTATACAAAAACTTATGAAAAGTATCAAAGAAAAATCAGATAAGGGTGATTTCGATTTTCTTATAGAGGATTACAAAATTAATAAATTATTTTTATCTATGGTAATAAGTGAATTTAATAATGTAAAATCCATTGAAATACCAGAGGAAGCATTAAAATCATAAATGACATTGGAAATAAATTTTTTTTGTGCAGAAAATTATTCATTAAAAGGAAAATTATATGATATGGAAATTAATCTCAACAAATTTTGAAACTATGCTATTTATAGTAGCGGTTGTGAGTGTTATTGGAGCATTTGCATTTGTAAAACTCCGTAACTGGTGTGATATGGGATATAAGCAATGTTGTATTGTAAATGCTGTTATAGCAATTATATTATATCTTATTTCAGATGGTTCAGATCAGTTTATTCTATATGCCGGGCTACAGATTCTGGTTTTACAAACCGTAGCAGATTTTATATTTATTCCACATTTAATGGGGCGAAGAGTTGATCCAGAGGATACCAGCGACGCTATCTCACATCAAACAATAACATATGGTATTATTTTTATTTATTTCATACTGCTTAACGCTGACGATAAG
>OJJZ01000429.1_pt1 | contig 9947 bp, 6 predicted proteins | sample 1596481 | NCBI WGS metagenome assembly OJJZ01 (sample SAMEA4350110, study PRJEB24818) | metagenome | biome: human; feature: gut; material: faeces | place: Denmark | collected 2013-09 | reverse complement strand
CTGTTTTAATTCCTGTTCAACCTCTGTCTCGTCTGATCTGAGAATCGCCAAATATAAATCCTGTAAATTTCTGGATTGGATCATTTCCTGAAACCATCCCATTATCTTATGGCGGAAAATATAAGCTACTTCTTTATTTGGTATTTTCAATGTTATGAAGTGATCACCGTTATCATCAAATCTTTCATTTACCTTTTTCAGATAACCTGTAAAAAACATAAAATTCCAGAGGTTATCCATACTGTTGTATATTTCATCATAAGTGACGTCTTCATGCACGGGCTTCTCTATTTCATCTCCCTGCATTAACATTTCCAGATCGCTCTTCGTCTGGAGATCATTTGCCTTTTCTACCATTGTACGGACTATTGAATTGGAGCTGGTTGTTCCCCAGTAGGAAATGGGAAAACCATGGGATCCATAATAACTGTCCTTTACATAACGCACGATACTCCAGGGATTATAGACTTCTGTGTTTCCAAACAGGTAACCGTCATACCAGTCTTTTATCACTTCCTTCTTTTCTTCCAAACCGTAGTACTTTAACATATCATCAATCTCTTCTTCTGTAAAGCCAAAATGCTCTGAGTAATGCACACTTAGTATGGAAATAATTTCCAGATTATTTAAGCCGGTAAAAATGCTTTCCTTTGAAATGCGGAGACAGCCCGTCATTACGGCAAATTCCAGATATTTATTAGTTTTTAATGCTGATTCAAATAAGGATCGAACAAAAGAAACCATTTCGTCGTAAAATCCTCTGAAATATGCATTTTCCAATGGAACATCATATTCATCGATCAGTATGATTACCGGAGTCTGGTAATACTCATACAGACACTTGGATAAAAGCTGTATGGAATCCAGATAAACACCTGCATCACCTTCTGCGTCTAAAATCTTCAGAACACGGTCTTTTTCTGCTTCATATTTGAGTACTTCTTTTCTGTGCCTTTGAAATTCACTTGAAATCGCTCTCTTAATACTCAAAATAGCATACTCAAAGTTTGCTTGTTTTGCACCCTTTAATGTAAGATTAATAACGGGATACTTTCCTTGATATTTCATGTATTGTTCACCGGCAAGGGCGATTTTTAAATCAGAAAATATTTCTTTATTATTTTCTTCCGATATTTCGAAGAAATATTGTAACATGCTCATATTCAGTGTTTTACCGAATCTTCTTGGCCTTGTGAATAAGTTTACTTCACCTTTCAAATCTATAAGTTCTTTAATAAGCAATGTTTTATCTACATAATAATATTCCTGTAAAATCATTTTTTTAAAGTCATCAATTCCAACCGGTAATTTTTTAAGTTCCAAATACCCACCTCTTTTCTATCTAGTGCTCTATCCGGTTAGAATCCAAACTGACAATGCTGAATATTTTGTCAGCCTGCAAGGCGGAGGATGGAAGCGGAGTGGTTCCTCCGCTGACTGACGACAACGCAGCAGATGGCAAAATAGGCAGTGTTGTCAGTTTGGATTCTAGCCGGATAGAGCACTAGTACTGCATTGCATTTTTATTTACAGCCATTATACTTTTTTATAAGTGTCATATTCTTCTTAACATATATTGCACTTTTTTATTAATTATAAACATTATACCATTCTCTAATCAATCTGAAAAGGGAGACATCTGATTTTAATTTAATCTATCATTTAACCTATAAAGATAAATTACATTTAAAAGCAGTAACCACTTTACAAGAAAGTTGATTACTGCTATAACACAGATAACAGGTATCATAAGTAAAACTTATGTTTGCACTCAGTGTCGAATGATTATCCTAGTCTTTGTGAGGGAAGAGGATAATCATTTTTTATTGCTCAATTTTATCAAAGGAACAATAAGAGTGATTAATGCTACAACAAATGTACCAAATTATGCAGCTTTACAGAATGCACCCATTATCTTTTAACGAAAAATATAATAGAATTTATTGTTATCATCTCCCAACTTCAATACGCACTCTCCTCCCGCTCCCGATCCGCATACGCCAATACTTCATCCAGGGTTTTCTCACCCTGAAGCCACAAAAGCTGCTGGGCAGCCAGATCATTCTGGAAAGACCAGACAAACTGGGAGTTGCCCTGGCTCACTTCCACGACTTGACCATCTTGCTCATATCTGTCTATGTCATCCTGTATTCTACTGCGGCTGGCTGGCTCTATTCCTTTTACGACTGATGCGGTCTGGGTGAAATCCAGGATTTCCCGTTCCAGTTTTTCGCTTGTAAGCAGAGTGTTGAAAATATCTGTGATCAATTCACTGTGTTTTGTCTTTGCACTTTTCATAAAAGTCATATTTGTCTCCCTGATGAGCCGTGCATTCCCGTTTTCATTGGGAAATGGAAAGATCCCAAGCTCCATGTTCTCGTTATACTGGCTCGTAAACTGCATGGACCAGGATCCGGTCAGATACATAGCCGCCTGCCCATCCGTAAAACGGCTGTCACTTTCAAACTGGTCAATCAAAAGAGCATCCTGCCAGCTGGCATCCAGTATCATTTTGTTATAAGAAAGGCAGCGCCTGATTACCGGGCTGTCTGCAAAATTTACACTTCCCTGCCTAAACTGGTCTCCCCAATCCGGTTGACTGCTGAATACTTCATTCATAAAGAACTGCATGGTCATATTTCCCACCTTCCAGCTCTCCCTGAAATGGCTGGCAAAGGGTGTTACTCCATTTTCTTTACGACCTTTGATAATATTTTTAAGCTCTTTCTGTGTTGCCGGTACTTTCAGGTTATACTTTCTGAATATTTCTTTGTTATAAATGACACCCTGGTACCAGGCATTATATGGCATTCCATAAATAGCTCCATCTACGGTCACTGCTTTTAGAGCTTCTTCCACGATTTTGTCTTTATAATCCCCGGGCAAAACAGACAGATTCCCGGTGTGGGCATAGGCCTGAACGTCTTGGGCTTTTCCAATCATAATATCGGGAATGTCTCCCGCCGCAAGTCTCCCCTGCATTTGTGAATTGAATTTTTCTCCCCAATCAACACACTCCCACTGGAGCTTTACATCCGGATATTTCTCAGCGAGAACTTCATCTATCATATCTTCAATACCTGCATCGGAAGTAGACTGTCCCGCCAGAACCGTCAGCAAAATCCCGCCTTCGTCCTGTTGATATACCGGCACTTCCGCCTGCCCGCATCCCGCCAGAACTGTAAGGGCTTCGAGGATAGCAATGCATATCAAAAGTTTTCCTGCTCTCATACTTCCCTCTGTCCGGTAACACCTGTTCTGTAATCTCTCGGACTTTTCCCCTCCACTTTCCGGAACACGCGGCTGAAATAAGTATAATCATCGTATCCAACCATAAAGGCGATTTCGGTAAGGCTTACTTCTTTATTCGCCATAAATACTTTTGCCTTTTCAACTCTCAGACGGGTGATATAGACCATTAGATTTTCCCCTGTTTCCTGCCGGAACATCTTGGAAAAATAAGAACTTTCCACATTATACTTCTGGGCGAGGGAGGAAAGAGATAATTCCTCAAAATAATTACTGTCTATATATTGTACCGCCTGTCTTACTATGCCTCGTATAGAGTCTGTTGCATTTTCTCCCCCATGGGTGACCGTAAATTCTATAATGTCGCAAAGTACCTCACACAGCACATCCGCATCCAGAAGTTCGATCATCTTATCTGCCACGTCAGCCATATTTTCCATATCCATCAATTTTTTAGGATTTCCCTGCTCTGAGGTGTAGTCCGTAAAAATATTAAGGATCTTTTTAACCGTCTGTTTTACTTCCAGATACTCCCACTTTTCTTCCTGGCATCTGCGCAGTCCGATGATGTCCAAAATTAATTGTTTTAATGCGGACTTATTGCCGCTTTGCAAAAGACTCTTAATCTGTTTTTCATACTCACTGCTCAGCTGATTATGAACCTTTTTCTGGTTTTCCGTCCCCCTTCCTGCTATCAGAATCTCATTTCTGTTCTCGTAAATTCTGGTCATAAACAGCCCCACGGTCTGAACATATGCCATATGGATGCTGTCCATGGTATAGCTGTGCTCACTGATACAAATGGTTACCGGCGAATGCGCTTTTGGTGCAAGATAAATAATGAGCTTTTCAGCCGCCTTCTTTAATTCCGCATTTTCAATTTCGGAAACCACAATAAATTCATTGGAACGAAAAATATGGTTAAATACCATGGAGCTCTCTTTTGAAACGATATTTTTAATTTCCTTTTTCACATGATAAGAAAGTTTATTCATATCATATTGATACTTTTTCGACAGCTCATTTAAGTTATGTATTTTAATCAGCATCAGGCTTGCGCCTGCAAAATTAATTTCGCTGTTCATGGTAATGGTAGGGGTAAACGGCGTATCATCCCGTTCCACCAAAAGGCTGAATTCACGGTCCTGTATCAGAGATGCCGCTTTTAGAAGCTTCATCTGCCGCTCTTCTTCCTCCTGCTTTGCACACCTGCGGGTGCTGATAATTTCAAGCGCCTTGGACAGCGCATTTACCAGATCGATTTTGGTCACAGGCTTTACCAGATAATTAATTGCCCCTGACATAAATGTATCCTTAACATATTGAAAATCATCATACCCACTTATGACGAAGGTAATAATGCCAGGGTATTTGTCTTTTATAATGGAAAGAAGCTCTACTCCATTGATAAAAGGCATGTTTATATCGGTTATCAGTATATCCGGCTCTTCCAGTTGGATTTTATTTAACACATCTTCCCCGTCAACTGCCGGTTCCATAAACTCTAAGGAATATTTCTCCCAATAAATCATATTCCTTATTTTCTCCCTTGTCCAATACTCATCATCTGCAATCAGGACTTTATAGGCTGCTGCATCCATGAACTGACCTCCTCCATTTTTACTCTTGGTATTTTCAGATATATCCTGGTTCCTTTTCCCACCTCACTTTCCACATGGATTCCATATTCCCTGCCGTACAGCATTTTCATACGGGCGTTAATATTATTTAATCCGATGGAACTTCCTTTTTCCACCAGGTTAATATCGTTTTTCTCCAGAATCTCATTTACTTTCGCTGCATCCATTCCTACTCCGTTGTCCTGTACACTGATCCACAGATTGCCCTCCCGTACCTGGGCACAGACGACGATTTCTTTCTCCCCCCGGGTATTACGCAGTCCATGGTTTAAAGCATTTTCCACCAATGGCTGTATGGATATTCTGGGAACCGTATCCTGAAGCACTGTTTCATCTATATCAAAGGTATACTTCACATTATCCCGCATCCTTACATTCATAACATAAATATAATTTTTCAGATGCACGATTTCTTTTGCCACCGTAGAAAACGGATTCTTCATATCCAGGCTGTACCGGAAAATGTTGGACAGGGACTGGCTGAGCCCACTGACTTCGGGACAATTCTGAATCTGTGCAATACTGCTCATGGTGTCCAGCGTGTTGTACAGGAAATGGGGATTGATCTGCGCCTGGAGCGCCTTGTATTCCGCCCGGTTTAACAGCAGCTTCGTCTCATACTCCTGACTGATCAGCACCTCCATCTGATCCAGCATCTCATTAAAACTCTGTCCCAGAATCCCCACCTCATCTTTGTTATGTACATCCACCCGCAAATGAGTTTCTCCGCCTTTTATCCGCTCTATGGTCTGCATCAGCTTATCCAGAGGCTTTGTGAGTCCTCTGGAAACCAGAATCGTCAATATGGCTGCGGCGATTATCATAATCAATGCTATAAAAATCAGATTTTTTGTAAGCGCCTTCTGGTTCTGCACCAACAGTGACCTGGGCATCAGCGAATATGCATCCATATTATATTTCTTCTGGGGAACCTGGAAAAATACCCGCTTGGACGTCGTTAATAATTTAGCCACGTCTCCGGATGACGTTGTCTGTATCTTGGCACTGATTTCATTGTAGTACTCCACATCCTTGCCTTCCAGGCTTCCAATGCTTACAGCCGGTCTGTCTCCTGAGGGCTGCAGCCACATGAACATGGTTTTATCCGTACTGTACTTTTCCATAATCGAACGGATTACTTTGCTGTCAATATCGCAGACCGCATATCCGATCACATCCTTTAAATTACTGTTATTATATATCTTCAGAACCAACCGGATGATATCCGTTTCCCTGTATTGGTTATAATAACTGGAAATCAGCATCGTTGTATCATCAGACTCCACATATTCCTTTACTACTCCCGCATTCTGATTCTCTCCATCCTCGTATATATCTGTCTGGTAATTATGCTTTGGCGTAACTGCCCTTCGATACGTACTGATAATTTCATGCTGCGGATTGTATAGATACATCGCCACCACACCGTCTGTGGTAGCAAAATGGCTGGTGCCAAAGTTGTAAGCCAAACGGTAATAATCGGTTCTCAGATTCCCGATATCCTCTTTATTTTTCAGTCCCTGGATCAGATCCTTCTCACCGTAAATCTCGATCATGTTGCTTTCCATGTTTTTAACAAATCCATATATTTCATTTTGCATGTTCTGCAGTGAAGCAAAACTTTCCTCTTTCGCCTGATTATAGATCAGACCGGATGAAGAATTTTCAAACAGGATCGTCTGTAAAATAAGTGCAAACAAAGTCAATCCCAGGCACAGGATTAAAATTTTTACCCTCATCTTAAGATTTAACTCCAGTCTTTTTTTCCTTTTTTCTTTGTCATGGTCTTTCATTTGTAAATGGCACCTGCCCTTTGCACTGTTATTTTATGTTGCTGCTTATCATTGGATAAATAGCCCTGTCAACTGTTACCATATTATCATATATTTATGTATTTGCAAATCGTAAACGCCCTGTTTTTGTCTAAAAATACTTTTTTATATAAAATAACCCTTCAATCTGTGTCATATTTCACAACAGATGAAGGGTTATTTTCTTATATACACTTTTCTCAGACACACAAAACGGCATCCTTATCCTTTTGGTAAGATAAAAATAACTCCGCCAGAAGAGGATCAAACTGGCTCCCCGCGTTTTTCTCTATTTCATGGCAGGCATATTCTTTGGAGATATCTTTGTTATAAGGCCTGCAGCTGACCATGGCATCATAACTGTCCGCTATGGTACAGATCCTGGCTGCAACCGGGATCTCCTTTCCTTTCAGGCCCTTGGGGTAACCCATGCCGTCCCATCGCTCGTGATGGTACTCTGCCATTGCCCATACTGTCTGCTGATATTTCTGGTGTGATTCCTTTAGCAGGCTGACCGCAATATCACCGCCATAGAGTGCATGCCAGTAAATCATGGAACGTTCTTTTTCCGTTAGCAGGTCTTTTTTGCAGAGAACTTCTTTCGGTATGAGAATCTTGCCTGCATCATGATAGAGAGCACCCAGCCTTATCCCTTCCAGGCGTACCTGTGCCATTTCATCCGGATAGAGCTGTTCTTCACAGGCTTTCCTGAATAGACGGCAGGCATTCCTGGCCGTAAAGCTCTGATGAATATAGACCTCTTTTGGCAGATTTTGATAGAGTCTTATGATAATTTTCTGCATCGTATTTATAGTGATTGGTTGCATGCGTTTCCCTCCTTTACCGCTCATTTCCAAACAGAAAGCCTGCCGTAAAGCTTTCTATGGTGATGACTAAATCAAAATATTCTTTTCCTGATCCATCATCCGTTCTACAAGTTCCTGTTTATACTTTCGGGCAATAGGAATCGATTCTCCGGTGTTCAAAAACAATTCATTTTTATCTAAATAATCCACATATTTCAAATTCACAATATATCCTCTGTGAGTTCTCATAAATGTGTCATCCTTTATTTTCTCTTCAATATTTTTCAAACTGTCATAAAAAAGAATCTCTTTCTTATCCCTGCACGTTATGCTGATCATACGGTGGTCCACTTTTAGATATACAATTAGTTCTAATTGGATCCGCTGTATTTTTCCATTACTGATAAACTGCAGAGAATTCTTCTTGCTTCTCACAATCTCCCGAAAACATTTTTTCATAACCAATTCAAATTTCTTATGGGTAACTTCATTCTCGATAAAATAGTAAAATGGGTTCACATCATAGGATTCAATAATATCTTCTGTCCGATTGCCCAGGAATAATATCTGGGACTGGTAATGATCTTCGCGAAAAGCCCTGGCGATCTCAATTCCTTTCATCCTGCCAAGTTCCCATCCGATCACGATAATATCCAATTCATGCGTCCAGTCATCTTTACAGAAAATTGCTTCTTTTCCATTTTCGTACATTAGAAAATGCGTTTGATACCCATATTTATGTGCTATATATCGAATCAGGCTTTCATAGACTTGCAGCAGATACAAGGAAGCATTGCATAATAAAATATAAAGTGTCTTACCGTCCGAAACAAATCCGGAATCTGACATACTGTTCGTGTCGTTCATGGTCACCGTCCTGCTTTCTGTTTCTTTTTTGGCAATACTCAGTTCCAGCTATCCGGATTCATCTGCAGGATTTCCTTCTTAACTGCCATACTGTTTTTCGTACTTAACGGAACCATGTCCCCGGAATACATTTCCAGTTTATTTTTCATTATATTTTTTACATACTTCAAATTGACGATATAAGATCTGCTGGTTCTTAAAAATCCTTTGTTTCTGATCTTATCTTCTATTATTTCCATGTTTGCTATAAATTCAAACACATCTTTTTGCATATGAATGATTATATTTCTGCCATAAACCTCCATAAACTGAATGTCATCCAGCTGGATCCGCTTCATTACGCTGCCTTTTTTGCATAATATTCCATCCTTAATCTTTTCCTTTTTACGGCTCATTGCCTGCAGAAAAACTTCTTCCAGTTTTTTCTGGTATTCGCTTTTCATCAGATAATAAAAAGGAAAAGTATCATATGCATCTACTGCAAATTCCCTGCTGGAGGTAAGATATATGATTTCCCCTTTATATCCTTTTTCTCTCAGCATTCTGGACGTCTCCACACCATTCATTCTGTCCATTATAATATCCATAAAAATAATATCTATATGGCTTTCTGTAAATATTTCAAAATAATCTATAATTTCCTCACCGCTGGTAAATATCTTAATATAAATATCAAGATTATATTTTTCTGCGGTTTTCTTCAAACTTGCTTCGTATTTTTCCAAAATTACGGTATTATCATCGCATAAACAAATATTTACCATAATATCACTCCCTGTCCAATGTAAATATTTATACAGCCTGACTCATGATGTCACAAAGCAGAATCTGCATAATAAATATTCCTTTTTCTGTAGTAAGTTCCATGATGCCGTCATATCGCTGTACTGTCTTTTCTATATTCTTTAGTCCAAAACCATGATACTCTTTTCTCTTTTTCGTAGTTTCAAATCCATTGCCGTTTGTATCCAGGGTACCCTGCATTGCATTTTCAATTTTGATTTTTAGCAGACTTCCCGCACAGCTTGCCACTACATGGATAAACCGCTTTTCTTTTTCTACTTTTTCACATGCTTCGATGGCATTGTCCAGGGCATTACCGAAAATTGCACACCAGTCAGCGGGCTGTATATTCAGCTCCTTTTTCAGTTTTATGTCCATTGTCAGCCGGATGTTTTTTTCTTTTGCTATCTGGGCTTTTTCGGATATCAGTGCATCCAGAATATAATTATCCGTGTGCACAATCCTCTCATTGTGGTATACCTGTTTTGAAATTCCCTTCAGATATTCTTTCGCCTTTTCCGTATTCCCGTCTTCCAGCAGACTTCCAAGGCATAGTAAATGGTTTTTAATGTCGTGCTGATATGCCCGGATTTCCTGATTCATATTAACAATTGATTTGTAGTGATTGACCTGGTTTTCCATCTCATGTTCCAAAAGCTGTTTCTCCGTTTCCAGTATCTGCTTCTCCATCTCCGCATTTCGTTTTGCTATCTCAGCCCGTTTTCTCAGCTGATCCACCATCATCTTAAATGCATCCGAAAACTCTCCCAGGTACTGGATCTGAATATCAA
>OJJZ01000426.1_pt1 | contig 9991 bp, 6 predicted proteins | sample 1596481 | NCBI WGS metagenome assembly OJJZ01 (sample SAMEA4350110, study PRJEB24818) | metagenome | biome: human; feature: gut; material: faeces | place: Denmark | collected 2013-09 | reverse complement strand
CATGGAGGCGGTCTTGATTTGAAATTTCCTCATCATGAAAATGAAATAGCTCAAAGTGAAGGAAGATTTGGCAAGAGTTTAGCAAATATTTGGATGCACTGTGGGTTAGTAAAGATAAACGGAACAATAATGAGTTTGAATAAGGATGGTGCCATAATCTTAGGATTATGGCCCACCTTAATTATTATTAGAATGAGGTACTTAATGGAAATATATAATAGTTTAGTTAAGAAAAAGATTGAGTTTATTCCTATTGAAAAAAATACTGTTAAAATGTATGCGTGTGGTATAACCGTATCAAGCGATGCACATATTGGTCATGCTAAACAAGCCTTGCAATTTGATGTTATCCGCCATTATTTAGAATACAAAGGATATAAGGTTATCTATGTTCGCAATTACACAGATGTGGATGATAAAATAATTCAAGCTGCACAATTACATGGTGTTGATGCTCTTGAATATGCAAAAAAATATGTTGATAGAATTCATGAGGATTTAACTTCGCTTAATATTCAACCAGCAACGTATGAGCCAAAAGCATCTGAAACAATACCTGAGATAATTGAATTCATACAGGTACTCATGGAAAAAGGAAAAGCTTACTATAATAAGGAATCTGGTGACGTTTTATTTGATATAAGCAAGTTTGCAGAGTATGGAAAACTATCAGGCATTGATGTTAATCTAAATAGGGAAAACTGGAGAGACGGTAAAACGGGTTTAATGACTAATAATAAGATTGACAATCATCAATATGATTTTGTGCTATGGAAATCTGCAAAAAGTGGCGAGATCAGATGGCAGTCCCCTTGGGGGCCAGGTAGACCGGGATGGCATATAGAGTGTTCAGCAATGTGTTACAAATATTTGGGCGAAACTATTGACATACATGGAGGCGGTCTTGATTTGAAATTTCCTCATCATGAAAATGAAATAGCTCAAAGTGAAGGAAGATTTGGCAAGAGTTTAGCAAATATTTGGATGCACTGTGGGTTAGTAAAGATAAACGGAACAAAAATGAGTAAGTCTCTTGGTAATGGCATTACTATTAGAGAAGCAATAAGCAAATATCATCAGGAGACAATTAAATGGGTGATTTTATCAACTAATTACCGAAGTGATATGAATATAACGGATGGAATATTTGAAGAAGCAGAAAGACATCTGAATTACTTTTACCATATCCTAGCAAAACTAAAGGTAGTAGACAAAAATTTGCCTCAAGAAAATAGCATTTTCGCAAGTGCAATAATCAATGGGTTTGAAAAAGCAATGGACGATGACTTTAACACAGCTAAGGTTACATCTGATTTATTTGGGATTTTTAAAGAGATAAATACATATTTAGTGAAATACCAAAAAGAGTTATCGGGTGTGTATAAAACAATTAAAGAACTTTACGGAATATTGTCGTTGTTTAAAGTAGATGCTGATGAATTTATTAACTTTTATAAAGAAAAATATTTTGTTGAAAATAAAATAAATAAAAACGAAGTGGAATTACTAATAAAGCAACGTAATGTATTGCGCCATGATAGAAATTGGAAGGAAGCTGATCTCATAAAACAGAAGTTGTCTGATATGGGTATTAGTTTAAGAGATACCAGAGATGGAACAGAGTATGACGTGATTTAGAGTATAGTCGCAAAAGAATTACGATTAGAGGGAAGGGAAGATATGCCAAATATAGAAACTGATTTAACAACAGGAAACATAAAAAATAAACTTTTACTCTTTTCAATTCCTTTTTTATTATCACATATTTTACAATCAATATATGATGTAGTTGATATGTTTGTTGTTGGAAGATACGTAGGTCCCGTTGGTATTTCAGCTATTAATAATGGTGGACAAGTAATTAGTATGCTAACAAACATAATTGCTGGTCTGTGTACTGGTGCGACTGTAATTGTGGGTCAATATTATGGGGCAAGCAAAAAGAACGAGATACAGAAGATTTTTCAAACCTTGGTTACTGTACTCTTTATACTTGGATTTGTTATATTTGTTTGTATACAATTAGGGGCTAATAGTATTCTGTTATTGATGAAAGTACCTGAAAGTTCGTTGAATGATACAAAGAACTACTTGTTAATCACTGTATGTGGCATATTTTTTATTCTTGGCTATAATTTATTTAGTGCTATTATGCGAGGTTTAGGAGACAGTAAAAATCCACTTATTTTTATAAGCATAGCATGTTTCGCTAATATAATTTTTGATTTTCTATTAGTGGGTGGACTAAAACTAGGTGTTGCCGGAGCAGCACTAGGAACAATATTTGCACAAGGAATAAGCATGATCTGCAGTGGCATATTTTTAATGAGAAATTCTAATTTGTTTCATAAAATTAAAATTAAGATAGATTATGAAAAAGTAAAGATGATTTTTAAAGTTGGTATTCCAATTTCTATACAAAATGTAGTCATTAATATTTCATTTTTAGTAATAGCAGTTCTTGTTAACGAAATAGGGGTTAATGCATCAGCGGCAGTGGGGGTTGTGAGCAAAATCAACAATTTCGCCATAATGCCTGCTGTTGCTATGGGAGCATCTATATCAGCTTTAGTTGCTCAAAATATTGGAGCGAGCAAGCATAAAAGAGCCAAGAGTGCATTATATTTTGGTACTTTTATAACCGAAATAATAGGATTAATTATGTTTTTGATTATCAGGTGTTTTCCTAAAGAAATACTTTCTTTTTTCTCGGCTGATGTGGGGATGATTAATGCAGGGATGGATTACTTACTTTTTTTAAGTATAGATTTTTTGTTTGCACCTATATTACTGTGTTTAAATGGATTTTTAATTGGGATCGGGAGAACTGCATTTTCTTCGTTAGAATCTATTATGACATCAATCGGTATAAGGATTCCAACTGCATTTTTATTTGGTAAAATTTTAGGGTGGGGAATAAAAGGAGTAGGTTTAGCTGCGCCATCTGCTACAATATCAGGCTTAATAGCTGCATTGATCTTTTATAACTTATGTCAATGGGAACGAAATTCTTATTTAGTAAAGAATAATTAAGTATTTTAGAGTATGGATTGATAAATTGAAAATTTTCAGTAACGCATGTGCATATGGAGGTAAATCGTATAAACAACTGTTCCCAGTTTGGGACAGTTGTTTTTTTCAAATTATGTACAGGTGGTCTCAATTTATATAAAATTCATGACAGCCAGTCAATGGCAAGAATTGAGTTGGTAAGGTAGAATTTAATCATAGTACATGAAACTACTGTTAGTGATGTACTGTTGGGGTGACTTAGTGTACAACCCTGGTGTACTTTGACAATAGAATATCGGCACGTTGATTTATATAAATTACATGACATAAATGTCATATAATTTATTTGGTCTTAAAGAGCACAAAACATTTTGGACATACTTAGTATGAAGGAAAAGTAAGAAGCTTCGCCATGAAATATCTGCCTTTTTGGTAAAAGCTAGGAATCGTAATAGAAGAAGCAAAAGGTACGAGCGGCACTTTTCTAAGGATTATTTGACCAATAATTTAAAAACCAAAATGATAATGATACCTCCGTAATATAGAATCACGGTCCGGGTAGCGCCGGAGGCATGAGTAGCGAGAAAGGGTGCTGCAAAGTGTCAGGCAGGATATGGTCAAACTGGTTCTACGTGTTCCCATGGTACAAGGGGTGAGATAATATACAGCCGCATCATTATTTTGATGCGGTGTACCATTAAAAAGTTAGAGTTATGTGGCACATCGGACTGCTATATAATTGTGATTTTTTAATTAAGTGTTTTAGAATTTTTTTTGGTTCTTACTTGACACAGGCAGGCAAATCGACACTTATGAATATACTTTTCGGAATGGACGTGATCCACTCTACCGGCGGTTTTACAGGAGATGTCCTCTTCGAAGGGAAGCCAGTGAAGATCATGAAACCCTCAGATGCTTCTGAACTGGGAATTGGAATGGTTCATCAGGAATTTATGCTGATCGATGGGTATGAGATAGCGGAGAACATTCGCTTGAACCGGGAGATTACGAAGGGTAATCTGTTCAGCCGCATTATAAGCAGAAAGCTGGAGACGGTCGACAAGGTCTCGATGAGAGAGGAAGCGAGGAAGACGCTTAACTCTCTCGGACTCGAGGGGCTGAGTGAAACAGTAGCGGTAGAGGATGTGTCTGTCGGTTACAAACAGTTTGTGGAAATCGCAAGAGAACTGAATAAAAAAAATATAAAGCTGGTCGTTCTGGATGAGCCAACAGCGGTGCTGACGGAAGGGGAGGCTAAACAGTTTCTGGACTGTGTGCGCGCAGTCGCGGATCAGGGGATCTCTTTTATCTTTATCAGTCACCGTCTGGATGAGGCTATACAGTATGCGGACACCGCGGTCGTACTGCGCAACGGAGAGCTCGTCAGTCAGTGTGATATGGAGGGCGTGACGGCGATTCAGCTGTCAGAGATGATGATTGGACGAAAGGTGGAGTTGGTGACGAAGGAGCCAAAAACGGAGTCCGAGTTACATAGCCCGGTTATTTTGACCATGAAAAACTTTCATGTGGAGATGCCGGGAGAGCTGGTAAAAGGAATCGACCTGGAGGTGAGAGAAGGGGAAATCTTGGGAATCGGCGGCCTGGCCGGCCATGGAAAGGTGGGGATCGCCAATGGTATCATGGGACTGTATCCTGCATCGGGCGAGGTCCTGTACCGTGGAGAGACTCTTTCTGTAGAGGATACGTTGTCAACCCTTAAGAAAAAGATTATGTTTGTGTCGGAGGACCGGAGAGGCGTTGGTTTGAATCTGGACGCCTCCATAGAGATGAATACAGTAATCGCTGCCCTTCGGGTGAATCAGGAGTATTTGAGACACATCGGTTTTATGCGCTTTTATAACAAGAAGGCGGCGGCCGAATATGCAAAAAAAATGATCGAAGAGATCGATATCCGGTGTACCAGCAGCAGTCAGCCCTGCAAGCGGCTGAGCGGAGGAAACCAGCAGAAGGTATCGATTGCCAAGGCGCTGGCCATGAATCCGGAGGTGCTCTTTATCTCAGAGCCGACGAGAGGAATCGATATCGGGGCGAAGAAGCTGATTCTTAATTATCTGGTGCAGTTAAACCGGGAACGCCATATGACAATCATTATGACTTCCTCGGAACTGGCCGAACTGCGATCCGTCTGCGACCGTATTGCGATTGTCACCGAGGGAAAACTGGCCGGTATCTTAAAGCCCAACGATGAAGAATACAAATTTGGCCTGCTTATGAGCAGTTCCGCCGAAGCCATGGAGGAACAGGGCAGAGCCAAAAAGGAAGAAAACGGATTCAGAAAGGAACAGAAGGAGGTGGGGAGTCATGCAGCAGATTAAGCGTCTGTACCAGGCAATCGGCTTTTCCAGATTTATTATCATGGTATTTCTGGCCGGCCTCGTTCTGCTTACATTTACACTGCATCTGGACAGTGGAACCATTGTTTCCGATGTGTTGGTCCGTATCGGACTTAACAGCTTCTTTGTTTTAGCCATGCTTCCTATGGTAGAGTGTGGTGTCGGCTTGAACTTTGCACTTCCGCTTGGAATTCTCTGCGGCCAGCTGGCCGGCGTACTTTCTGTGGAATGGGGAATTCAGGGGATGAAGGGAATTCTCGCGGCATGTGTACTGGGGTCTGTATTTGCAACGGTTGTGGGGGTCTTATATGGTCTGCTCTTAAACCGGCTGCGTGGTTCTGAGATGATGGTGGGAACGTATATCAATTTTTCTATTGTCTCACTGATGTGTATGGGATGGATGCTGTTTCCGTTCTTTACAGATCCGAGAATTAAATGGGCCATGGGAAATGGAGTGCGCAGCACGATTACCCTGGATGGGTTTTACGATAAAGTATTAAACAATCTGCTGGCGTTTAAGATCGGAAATGTCACGATTCCTACGGGATTATTCCTTGTATTTGGACTGGGGTGTCTGGCATTCTGGGCATTTCAGAAGAGCAAAACCGGAGTTATGATGAAAGTCAGCGGTATGAATCCTATGTTCGGAAAGTCAATCGGAATCGATAATGACAGGATGCGGGTAATGGGTACCGTATTATCCACAATCTGCGGCGCCATAGGAATTGTGATCTACGCACAGGGAATCGGTATGTATCAGCTGTATACTGCACCTCGTAACATGGCATTTCCGGCTATTGCGGCGATCCTGGTCGGAGGTGCGACCCTGAAGAAGGCCAATATCTGGCATGTAATCATTGGTGTTGTACTATACCAGGCGATTCTGACGATAGCACCGGTTGTCTCGGCGCAGCTCATCGACGATGGAAGCAGTCTGTCTGAAATTGCGAGGGTCATTATCTGTAACGGAGTTATCCTTTACGCATTGACAAAGATCGATGGGAGGAAAATCTGATGAAAGCAAGAGTACGAAATGTATTGAGCGGGAATGCCGTGACACTGCTATTCGTCATTTTATGTATTGGAAGCATTCTCTGCTCCGGCCAGCCTCTCGGCTATATTGTGAAAGAGACAGTGGCCCGTATTTCGAGGAATGCCGTTTTAATTTTATCACTGATTTTACCTGTCCTTTGTGGAATGGGATTGAACTTCAGTATTGTAGTGGGAGCGATGGCGGGAGAGATCGCTCTGGTGATGATCACCCACTGGAATATCGGCGGTGCGCCGGGTATGCTCCTCGCAGCAGTGATTGCCAGTATTCTGGGCGGTCTGTTTGGATTGGCAGTCGGAAAACTGATGAACAGGGCTGTTGGCCAGGAGATGATTACGGGTATTATCCTGGGCTATTTTTCAATCGGTTTGTTTGATCTGACTTTTTTGATCCTGCTGGGCCGTGTGATCCCGTTTCAGGATGCGGAGCTGATGCTGTCCAACGGAGTGGGCCTTAAAAATACCATTGCATTTCATGATGATGTTAAAAATTATTTGGATCACATCTGGCGCATAACGCTGGATTGGTCTCTGATATACGCAGCGCTTACGGCAGTGGCAGTGCTTGCAGTCCTGGTACTGCGAAAGAAAAAGAGATGCGGAGGGACTCTTTTGGAAGCTGTAAAAGGCAGCCGTAAGTCTGCGGCGGCTGCGGTGGTGCTTACGGTATCTGCCGCGCTGGTTTGGCTGATTCCGCCTCTCCATTCGGCGTGTGCAGCAACACAGATTCCCATGGTTGTTGGGCTGATCATTGCTCTGCTCTGTCTTCTAACCGCATTTATATCCAGAACAAAGATCGGACAGGATATCCGGACGACGGGGCAAAACATGGATGTTGCCATTGTCTCCGGAATCAATGTAGGACGCTGCCGTCTGTTCTCCATTACATTTTCTACGATTATAGCAGCCCTCGGTCAGGTGATTTATTTACAGAATATGGGCAACATGAATACATTCAGCAGCCATGAGCAGGTTGGGCAGTATGCGATTGCCGCTCTTTTGGTAGGGGGTGCATCCATTAAAAAGGCCAGCATTGGCCATGTGTTTCTGGGAGCAGCTTTGTTTCATATCCTGTTCTTTACCTCGCCTCTCGCGGGGAATCAGCTGTTTGGCGACGCACAGATCGGAGAGTATTTCCGCGTGTTTGTAGGTTATGCGGTTATCACGATCTCCTTGGTGCTGTATGGTCTGAAACAGGCTGCAGATAAACGTTCTAAAGAAGAAAATAAATAAAAAACAAAAATAAAAAAGGAATCAACATTAAGGAGGAAGATTATGTTTAAAAAAGTGATTTCAACTGCACTGGCACTTACAATGATCCTGGGGCTGACTGCATGCGGAAGTACAGTAGGCAGCGGAACACCGGAGACGACAACTACGGCAGAGGCCGCGAAGGCGGCAACGGATGAAACTCTGGAAAAGACGGTGGAGGCGGCAGAAAACGCCGGTTATAAGATCGGAATTATGACTACCACCGTATCCCAGGCGGAAGAGGAGTACCGAGTTGCAGAGGACCTGGTTGCAGAATATCCGGACACGGTTGTCCATGTAACGTTCCCGGATAACTTTGCAACAGAGATGGAGACAACTATTTCCACCGCATTATCCCTGGCATCTGATCCGGATATGAAGGCGATTATCTTTACCCAGTCTGTAAGCGGAACAGCGGCAGCGATTGATAAGATCCGTGAAGTCCGCGATGATATATTTATCTGGGCTGGACTTCCGATGGACGATAATGATGTAATTGCACAGGCAGCAGATGTTGTATTTAACACAGACTTTTCGACCGCTGGTGTTCAGGACGCGGAAATTCTTAACGAACTCGGTGTGAAAACCGTTCTGCACTATTCCTTCCCACGCCATCTGGCGATTGCGACAAAACTGGCGTATCATGACAATTTAAAGGCGAAGTGCGAAGAACTGGGAATTGCCTTCGTGGACGTAACGACACCGGATCCGACATCGGATGCAGGTACAACAGGTACACAGCAGTTTGTTCTGGAGGACGTGCCGAAAAAGCTGGATGAGTATGGTGAGATGACTGCATTCTATGGAACGAACCTCTCTCAGACAGAGCCAATTATCAAGACATTGGCAGACCGCCAGGAAGGATATTATCTGATTATAAAGGATCCATCCCCTACATTCTATGCCAATCCTCTGGGAATCGAGATCCCGGAAGAGTACGCGGGTGATTACGATTATCTGAACAAGCAGATCGTGGAAAAAGCGGCGGAGAAGAACATGACAGGTCACTTTACCGGCTGGCCGCTGTCTGTTACGAATATGTCCTTAAGAGGCGGTGTTCAGTACTGTATGGAATACCTGGACGGAAAGACCAATGGAAAGGTCGATATCGATGCCCTTCAGACTATTTTGACCAATCTTGCGGGCGAGGGAGCGAGTGTTACCCTGTATGAAAACTATGAAAATTATTTTGCAGTAACGGCACCGAACATGACCTATTAACAGTAAATTACATCGGAAAGTGAGTTGGGATTTAATGGAGCGGAAATTTGGATTCATAGGCGGCGGCAATATGTGCAGGGCGATCATCGGAGGAATGCTGAAATCGGGAATTGCAGAGCCTGGAGATATCCTGGTATCGGATAAAAACCATAGGGGGCTGGAAGCGTTGAAGGCGGAATACGGGATTGGAATAACCGATGAGAACTGTAAAACGGCAGCTTTCGCAGACATTCTGATTCTGGCAGTAAAGCCGAATGTCTGCCCGGCGGTAATTGCAGAGATCAGGGAATCGGTCCGCCGTGAAAGTGTGGTCGTATCTATTGCAGCCGGTTTATCGCTCTCTGTCCTGATGAAGTACTTAAATTGTGACATTCCAGTCATTCGTGTTATGCCAAATACACCGGCCATGGTGGGGCAGGGTATGGCAGCTGTCTGTTCTAATAATCTGGTGTCCCAGGCCCAGAGGGAAGCTGTGCTGGCGGTGTTCCGAAGCTTTGGCCGTGCGGAGGAGGTGGCGGAGAGCCTTTTTGATGTTGTCACAGCGGTTTCAGGCTCATCCCCCGCCTATGTCTATCTTTTTATTGAGGCGATGGCGGATGCCGCGGTTGCAGGAGGTATGCCACGAGGGCTGGCTTATACCTTCTGTGCCCAGGCGGTGGCGGGCAGCGCCAGGATGGTTCTGGAGACGGGAAAACATCCGGGAGAGCTGAAGGATATGGTATGCAGTCCGGGAGGAACGACGATTGACGCGGTTATGGAACTGGAAGAGCGGGGGATGCGCAGCGCGGTGCAGAATGCAGTAACGGTCTGTATGCGCAAATCAAAGTCTATGGGAAAGCAGCAGGAAGATGCCGTATGAAAATAGCTGTGTTAGGAGCAGGCGCTATGGGGCTGTTGTTTGGCGGACTGCTCAGCAGGAGAAACGAAGTATGTATTTATGGACATCATGCGGAGAAAACGGATGATTTGAAGAAGAACGGAGTCCTGATTCGTGAAAAAGACGGGGCAGAAAATCATTTCTTTCCGCAGGCGGCTGTATCGGGAGAAAACTCGGGGAAGACACCCGATGTGGTTATGCTTTTTACTAAATCACTGGTATCCAG
>OJJZ01000425.1_pt1 | contig 10000 bp, 6 predicted proteins | sample 1596481 | NCBI WGS metagenome assembly OJJZ01 (sample SAMEA4350110, study PRJEB24818) | metagenome | biome: human; feature: gut; material: faeces | place: Denmark | collected 2013-09 | reverse complement strand
CCAACGGACCGGAAGTCCGGAACTGGGACAGCGATTATGGATACAGCGGACTGGAAACCATTCGTTCCGCCATCACAAAATCCGTCAATGTCGTAGCCGTGAAATGCCTGACGGAGATATCTCCCCAGACCGGTCTGGACTATGCCGAAAAATTTGGCATTACAACACTTTATGATAATGATGTGAACTCCAATGGGGATATATTAACGGATGCCAACCAGCCTCTGGCATTGGGCGGTGTTCGTGACGGTGTGGTAAACCTGGAATTAACAGGCGCTTATGCCGCAATTGCTAACAAAGGACAGTATATCGAGCCTAAATTTTATTCTAAAATTGAGGACCTCCAAGGGAATATCATAATTGATAACACCACACCTGTCAGTTCCAGCGCTGTAAAAGAATCTACGGCATTCCTGCTGACAAGTGCCATGGAAGATGTAATCAAGAAACCGGAAGGTACCGCATACGGAACCATTAATCTGGGCGAAATGCCCGTAGCCGGCAAATCCGGAACCACTGATGATACTAAAGATATCTGGTTCGAAGGATATACGCCTTATTATACCTGCGGTATCTGGGGCGGTTATGACAATAATGAAGCCCTGCCGGACGGAGATATCTACCACTCTTACAGTAAGGTACTCTGGAATGCAATTATGCAGCGAATTCATCAGGACCTTCCAGTGAAAGAATTTGAACAGCCGGAGGATATTGTCACGGCATCTGTTTGTAAGAAATCCGGGAAACTGGCAATCCCGGGCGTCTGCAGCGGTGATCCAAGAGGATCTCAGATATACACCGAATATTTTGTCAGAGGTACTCAGCCTGTTGCTGACTGTGATGTACACGTAGCAGTGAAGATCTGTTCCAAGACCGGACTAAAAGCTACCAACACCTGTGAGGCAGTAACCAAGATCTTCGTTCAAAGGCCTGCCGGCAGCGAAGGAACAACCGACGATTCCGCATATGCACCGCCAAGCGGCACCTGCAGCGGACACACCATCCTAGATAAATTATCCGACCTGTTAAAAGGTGACAAAGATAAAAACAAAAAAGAATCCGAGACTTCACCGGATGCGGAAGAAAATAAACCGCAGAATCCGGAAGATGCCAACAAGCCATCGTATCCAGGGACCAATCCTGGTGATACCAACGGTGAGGGCAACGGCGAAGGCACCGGAGAAGGAAACGGAACGGGTAACGGAACCACAACTCCCGGAGATCAGAATCCCGGAAATGGCCAGACCCCGCCATCCTATCCAGGTGGGAATACAAACGGCGACGGAGTTATTGATGCCCCGCCCCAATAAAATGACAGACACATCCTGCAAAGTAAAATGCAAAGCTGCCAAAATGTTCATTACAGCTTATTGTGAAACCGGAGAAGAAATCAGTATCATAGGATTTCTTCTCCGGTTTTTTATCTTTTCACCTTGACCTTCCCCCGCACGTCATCCTTTATACTATACCTGACGAACAAATCAATTACCACGAAAGGAATCTCTATGAAAAAAATAATCTCCGGTTTTACCCCAGACGGCGGGAAACACTGCATTACTAATGCCCTCAAACAGATCTTTCGCTATTATGGACATCCGCTGACAGAAGAAATGCTCTTTGGACTGGGCTGTGGCATATCATTTTGTTATCTGAATCAGGCTTCCTCCCCTATGGTGAACGGACGATCAAAACCCTTTGTCTTTGAAGAAATTCTGGCAAGCCGCCTGAACATCATAATCCGCTGCCGAAAGCCCAAGGACAGTGCCAACGCATTTGCCGCCACAATACAATCCATTGACCGGGATCAACCCGTATTCATTTACGTTGATATGCCCTATCTGAAATATTTAAATCTGGAAGAAGACTATCATTTTGGCGGCCATGCTGTTGTCCTGTTTGGCTATGATGATGATCAGCAATTATTCTATATCAGCGACCGGGACAGCAAGGATCATCCTATTCCAACTCCAAAAGGCTGCGTCGCACAGGATTATCACCTGGTTTCCTATGAAGAGATGGAAAATGCCCGTTCCAGCTGTTACCGTCCCTTCCCCGCACATCATAAATATCTGGATTTTGATTTTTCAAATATCCGTTCCGTTTCAGAGGAAATGATACTGGATGCTGTACGTGAGAATTCCCTTAGTATGTTAAATGCCCCGGCGCATCTTCTGGGCTTAAATGGTATAGAAAAGTTTTCAAAGGAAGTATTAAAATGGAAAAATTTTGATCCTGAAAAAAGAAAAAGAACAGGTACAACCAACTATTTCATGATTAACGCCGATGGAGGTACCGGGGGTGGTTTATTCCGAAAAATGTATGGCAGCTTTTTAATCGAAGCCTCCAATCTTACCGGTTTACAGAGTCTTGCCGAAACCGGGAAATGCTTTTTATCCGTTGGAGACTTATGGGACGGAATTGCGGATCATTTGTGGACACTGTCTGAAACAGGAAATATTGATTTACTGCCTGTCATATCCGAGACCGCCAAAACAATCCATACTCAGGAAACTGCGCTATTCCAGGAGTTATTGGATAACACTCATCCTATTTGAGGCTGTAAAAATGTAGTACTCCAGCAGGCACAAAAAGACCACATCCCCCCTGATATGTATTCTGTCACTACAAGACAGGTACGCTTATCCTTCAGAGGTTCTGTGGTCTATTTGATTCATTTGAATGACTGGCTTTCTATGCTTACAGGATCATCTTAGCTGCGCCAAAGATTCCTGCATCGTTTCCAAGTTCAGCAAGTGCAAATACCGCTTCTTTGCAGGCACTGAATGCATATTTCTTATAGTTTTTACGGATATAATCCAGTAAAATATCTCCGGCTTTTGATACGCCGCCGCCAATAACGAAGACTTCCGGATCTACAACACCAGCGATAACAGACAGGGCACTGCCCAAGTATTTGCCAAAGCTTTCTGCGATTTCCATTGCTACTTTATCGCCTGCTTTTACGGCGTCAAAAACGGATTTTGCGGATACTTCGCCTTCACGCAGTACAGATGGCTCTGCATCAGCAGCCAGACGTGCATTTGCCAGTCTCACGATACCTGTTGCAGATGCTACCTGCTCCAGACAGCCCTTGTTGCCGCAGTTGCATGCTTCTTCCATACTGTCGTCCACATGAACATGACCGATCTCTCCGCCTGCTCCGTGTGAACCGGTAACGATTTGTCCGTTGATGATGATTCCGCCGCCTACACCGGTACCAAGGGTAACCATAACTACGTTGTGATAGCCTGCACCGCCGCCTTTCCACATCTCTCCAAGTGCCGCAACATTGGCATCGTTACCGGCTTTTACAGGCAGTCCAATTAATTTTTCCATCTCTTCTACCAGCTTTACATATCCCCAGTGAAGATTTACCGCACACAGGATATCCCCTTCTTCGTTAACCGGTCCCGGTACGCCGATTCCAACGCCGGCGATCTCTTCTTTTACCAGCTGTTTTTCTGAGATTTTATGATTAATAGCCTCTGCTACATCCGGAATAATGTTCTTGCCGTTCTCTTCAGTTCTTGTTTTAATCTCCCATTTGTCCAGGACTTCCCCTTTTACATCAAAGAGACCGCATTTTACAGATGTACCGCCAATATCAATTCCAAAACAATATTTCTTCATAATCCTTTATTCTCCTTCTGGTCCGCGACTTTTTGCCAGGCTGTTCTGCACGCGGTTATATAATTCCTGCGCAGCATTATAACCCATCTTTTTCTGTCTGTGGTTAACTGCCGCTGATTCTACGATTACCGCCAGGTTTCTGCCCGGACGAATCGGCAATGAATGACAAACCACCTGATTACCAAGGAATTCTGTATACTCCTCTTCTAATCCAAGCCTGTCGTATTCTTTTTCTCTGTCCCATTCTTCCAGTTTAATTACCAGATCAATGGACTGTGTATTTTTAACACTTTCCACACCAAACAATGTTTTTACATCGATAATGCCAATACCGCGAAGTTCGATAAAATGCCTGGTAATATCCGGCGCCGAACCAATGATTGTCTCATCACTGACCTTACGGATCTCAACAACGTCATCCGATACAAGACGGTGACCTCTCTTAATCAGCTCTAATGCAGCCTCGCTCTTACCAATACCGCTCTCGCCCATAATCAGGACACCTTCACCATAAACGTCCACCAGAACGCCGTGTATGGATATACAGGGAGCCAGTTCTACATTCAGCCAGCGGATAATTTCTGCCATAAAGGACGATGTGGTCTTCCTGGTAGTAAAAATAGGAACATTGTATTTATTCGCCAGTTCCATCATATCTGCATCCGGCTCTGTCCTTGTTGTGTATACGATACATGGGATCTTGCTGGAAATAAACTGCTCATATATAGGAAGCTTCTTTTCTCTGTCTAAATGCTCCAGATAGGTATATTCCACATATCCGATAATCTGTACGCGATCAGAATCAAAATGATCAAAATATCCCGTCAGCTGTAACGCAGGACGGTTAATATCCGGGAGGGTAATTTTAATAGCAGACATATCTACATCCGGAGTCATATTCTTTAAATCCAGTTTCTCAACCAACTTGCTTAAAGCTACACTTGCCATATCTCTTCTCCTTCAAAATTTAATTAATATGTTAATATTATCATAATTATGCCGGAACATCAATGAAAGAAATCATACACTTTTTTTGCACTATTTGCATTCATAGACGGCGCCTTGGCCAGTTCATCCATAGAAGCATCCCTTATGGCTTCCAATGACTTAAATGTCCGCATCAGAGCCTTTCTTCTGGCAGGCCCGATTCCGTCAATATCATCCAGAATGGAATGCACCTGCTGTTTGCTTCTAAGGGATCTGTGGTATTCAATGGCAAAACGGTGGGCTTCATCCTGGATTCTGGTAATCAGCCGAAAACCTTCCGAGGATTTTTCGATGGGAATTTCTTCATTGTTAAAAAACAAGCCCCTTGTTCTGTGGTTATCATCTTTGACCATGCCGCAGACCGGAATATTCAGCTTCAGATGATCCATCACACGCAGTGCCACATTCACCTGTCCCTTACCACCATCCATCATAATGAGATCTGGAAATCTGCTAAAGCTGCTGAATTCTTTCTCCTGCTTCGCTTCTTCCAGCTCCGCAAGACCGTGGCTGTATCTTCTGGTCAGTACCTCTTCCATGCTGGCATAATCATCCGGTCCCTTTACCGACTGGATTTTGAACTTACGGTAATCGCTTCGCTTTGGTTTACCCTTTTCATATACGATCATAGATCCTACGGACTCAAAACCGCTGATATTGGAAATATCAAATGCCTCCACGCGAACTACATTTTCCAGATTCAGCAATCCGGCAATCTCTTTCATCGCGCCAATGGTACGTCCCTCTTACCGCTTGATCTTTTCTTTATCCTGGCTTAAAACCAGCTCTGCATTTCTTGCCGCCAATTCTACCAGTTTTTCCTTCGTGCCTTTCTTGGGAACTCTGATATGTACCCGCTGTCCCCTTTTCTTGGAAAGCCACTGCTCGATTACTTCGCAGTCTTCCACTTCTTCCTGGATCATCAGCTCCTTGGGTATAAATGGCGTTCCTGCATAAAACTGTTTGATAAAACTGTCCAAAACCATGCCCTTGGTATCGTGGGGCGCAACTCTCAGATAGAAATGGTCTCTGCCAATTAAACGGCCCGACCGTACAAAGAACACCTGGACAACTGCATCCGTATCATCGGAAGCCATGGCAATAATATCCTTATCTTCCCCATCGCTCATGGTGATCTTCTGCTTCTGGGCAATCTGCTTCACACTGTTCAGCAGTTCCCTCTGCTCAATTGCGGCTTCAAAATCCATTTTTTCAGAAGCATCCTGCATTCTCTGCTCCAGCATTTTAATCACCGGATCATAATTTCCATCTAGAAAGGCAATGGCTTCGTGCACCTGGCTGCGGTACTCTTCCTTTGATACATATCCCTGGCATGGAGCATTGCACTGTTTGATATGGTAATTCAGACAGGGTCTCTCATTACCAATATCTCTTGGCAGATTTCTGTTGCAGGTACGCAGCTTGTACAGTTTATTAATCAGCTCAATGGTATCCTTAATTGCCCCCGCACTGGTATAAGGACCGAAATATTTGCACTTGTCCTTCTTCATAAGCCGGGCAAATAATACCCTTGGATATTCCTCCTGGACCGTTACCTTGATAAAAGGATAGGACTTATCGTCTTTTAGCATGGTATTGTACTTTGGTCTGTGTTCCTTGATGAGATTACACTCCAAAACCAGTGCTTCCAGCTCAGAATCCGTAATAATATATTCAAAACGGCGGATTTTCGTTACCATCTGCTCGATTTTAGCCCCTTTATTTCTGCTGCTTTGAAAATACTGCCGAACCCGGTTCTTAAGGCTGATCGCCTTTCCCACATAAATAATGGCATCCTTTGCATCATGCATAATATATACACCCGGCTTAGCCGGTAATTTCTTAAGTTCCTCCTGGATATCGAACAACGATACCACCTCCTTTTCTAAAAAAATACAGCAAATCTGTTATTCACAAATTTACTGTATTTTCAAACACACTCAATAACATAATTCAAAACACTTATTCACATACCGTGCTGTTTTTCGTATTACTGTCCACATTATTCACATACCGGACTGTTTTTCGTATTACTGTCCACATTTTCCACATGCCCGAACTGTTTTATTCCGGTCTTCCATTTTCCTTGGTAACTGCCTGGGAAGCGGTTTCGGAAACTGCATCGGTAATTGTATTCGATTTTTCAGAGACTATTTCAGAGACTACTGCTCCGGCCTCTGCTGCCTGAACAGCATTGTCGTCAGCTGCTTCCAACTGGGGCTGGCTGCTTCCTTCGATTGCTTCTGCAGAAGCACCTTCCAGGGCTGCCTTTTCCTCTGCTTCCACTTCATGGAAGATCTTCATAAACTCTTTACCGGTAATTGTTTCCTTTTCTATCAGGAATGCAGCAATCTTATCCAGTGCTATTCGATGTTCGCTAAGCAGACGCTTCGCCTCTACATAGGAATCTTTGATCACTTTCATTACTTCACGGTCAACCTCTGCTGCTGTTCTGTCGCTGCAGTTCAGCATAGTTCTGCCTTCCAGATATTGATTCTCAGGACTTTCAATTCCCATCATTCCAAAGGTTTCTGACATACCGTACTGGGTAATCATCGCTCTGGTGAGTTTGGTCGCCTGTTCGATATCATTAGCCGCTCCTGTTGTAACACTGTTGAATACCAGCTCTTCGGCTGCACGCCCTGCTACAAATTCAATAATCTTAGCACGGATCTCGCCTTCTGAATTCAGGAATTTTTCTTCTTCCGGAACATTCATTACATAACCAAGAGCTCCCATTGTCCTTGGAACAATGGTGATCTTCTGCACCGGCTCGGAATCCTTCTGCAGAGCACTCACTAATGCATGGCCTACTTCATGATAGGATACAATTCTGCGCTCTTCTTTGCTGAGAATCTTATTCTTCTTTTCCTTACCGACTAATACTACTTCTACAGACTCAAATAAATCAGTCTGGGAAACTACATTTCTGCCCTTCTTAACTGCCAGAATTGCAGCCTCATTAATCATATTGGCAAGGTCGGAACCAACTGCTCCTGAAGTAGCAAGTGCAATGGCTTCCAGATCAACAGTGTCATCCAGAAGAACATTCTTGGAATGTACTTTCAGAATATCCACACGGCCTTTCAGATCCGGCTTATCTACTACGACACGTCTGTCAAAACGGCCCGGACGCAGAAGCGCCTGATCCAGAACTTCCGGACGGTTGGTAGCTGCCAGAATCAGCAGACCCTTGGATGTGTCAAAACCATCCATTTCCGCAAGCAGCTGGTTTAATGTCTGCTCACGTTCATCGTTTCCACCGCCGTAGCGGCTGTCACGGCTCTTACCGATTGCATCAATCTCATCAATAAAAATAATACATGGCGCATTCTTTTTAGCTTCTTCGAATAAATCACGGACACGGGATGCACCCACACCTACAAACATTTCCACAAAGTCGGAACCGGATAAGGAAAAGAACGGTGCATGGGCTTCTCCGGCTACTGCCTTTGCAAGAAGGGTTTTACCTGTTCCGGGAGGTCCTACTAAAAGAGCACCCTTTGGAAGCTTGGCACCAATCTTTGTATATTTCCCGGGATTTTCCAGAAAATCCACTACTTCCTGTAAGGATTCTTTGGCTTCATCCTGTCCGGCAACATCACGGAAAGTTACTCCTGTTTCTTTCTGAACATATACTTTTGCCTTGCTCTTGCCAACTCCTCCCATCATGCCGCCGCCCTTGGACATTTTTCTAAGGAAAAATCCAAGTACAACCCAGATTAGAATCAGCGGAATCGCAATGCTTAAAATATTATAGAGAATTGCAGATGTCATGTCCGGAATCGCTGAATTAAAGTCCACACCTGCATCGATCAGTTTCTGTGTCAGGTTCGGGTCAGATACAACGCCCGTATAGTATGTCATTGTAACCCCTGGGAATGGCTGTTCCTTTGGCGTAATTACAATCTTACTGGATTGTATATCAACCTTCTTAACTTCATTTTTATCCACCATTTCCATAAATTTGTTATATGTGATTTCTTTTTCGGTAGAATTCTTCAGCATATTATTGAAAATACTCATACCGACCAGGGCTATCAGCGTAACTACCAAAAATATCATGATCGTCTGCCCATTTTTAGACGGCTTGCCATTATTATTATTAGATCCGTTATTCGGTCCATTTCCTGGCTGTTGATTATTATCCATCATCTTCCTCCTCGTGATACGTCCTCTCTATTATAAAGATACTTCACACAGAAATCAATATCGAGTTTGTGAAAAAGCCCTCATAATTCTTAAACTTTTATAAAAATCCTCAAAAAATGACTGGCATAACTCTGATACTTTGTAGTATACTAATTCAGTAAAGAATCATACCATAAAATTTAGGATCGGTGAACCAATGAAAATAGGATTTGATAACGAGAAATACTTACAGATGCAATCTGAGCATATCAGAAAAGGAATCAGCCAGTTTGGCAACAAACTCTATCTGGAATTCGGTGGAAAACTCTTTGATGATTTTCACGCAGCCAGAGTTCTTCCAGGATTTGCACCGGACAGCAAACTGCGTATGCTGATGCAGCTCTCCGACCAGGCAGAAATTGTAATCGTCATCAGTGCCGGTGACATTGAAAAGAATAAGGTCCGTGGTGATCTGGGTATCACTTATGATACTGACGTTCTCCGACTGATCGACGCATTCGAAGAAAAAGGACTCTATGTGGGAAGTGTTGTCATTACCCAGTACTCCGGTCAGAACAGTGCTGAACTTTTTAAAACCAGGCTGGAAAAATTAGGACGCAAAGTGTATGTACACTATGCAATCGAGGGTTATCCAAGCAATATTCCGTTAATCGTAAGTGATAACGGCTATGGCAAAAATGAATATATTGAAACCACAAGACCTCTGGTCGTAATCACGGCACCGGGCCCTGGAAGCGGAAAAATGGCAACCTGCCTCTCTCAGCTCTATCACGAACAAAAGCATGGCATCCGCGCCGGTTATGCCAAATTTGAGACCTTCCCTATCTGGAATATCCCCCTGAAGCATCCGGTAAATCTGGCTTATGAAGCAGCCACAGCAGATCTAAACGATGTGAATATGATTGACCCCTTCCATCTGGAAGCATATGATGAAAAAGCCGTAAATTATAACCGGGATGTAGAAATCTTTCCTGTTCTGGGCGCAATTTTTGAGCGTATTTTTGGAGAATGCCCTTATAAATCCCCTACTGACATGGGTGTAAATATGGCGGGTGAATTCTGTCTCTTATAAAAATCTCCGAGCCCACGCGAATCCTGAGCATCTCGTATGCCGTCTTATGCTTGAAAAAAAAACAAAGAACCATTCTGCTAGAGCTTACTAGCACAACCATATCGCAGGACTAACACAATGTTATATATTAGCAATAAGTAGACAGTCATAACGTGTACA
>OJJZ01000423.1_pt1 | contig 10013 bp, 4 predicted proteins | sample 1596481 | NCBI WGS metagenome assembly OJJZ01 (sample SAMEA4350110, study PRJEB24818) | metagenome | biome: human; feature: gut; material: faeces | place: Denmark | collected 2013-09 | reverse complement strand
GTTTCATACATTTTCGTACAGGTATTAAAAATATCACGGTTTAAGGTATCCACCTCATCCAGCATCTGGTTAAACGCGTTTCCAATGGCTGCGGCTTCCAGACAGACATAAGACTGTTCCTCCAGGTGTATACGTTCCTTCAGTGCACGTCTGTTGCCGGAAGTTATCTTATTCATGATGCCGGTCAATTCTGAAATGGTGTTGAAAAACCGGGAGATAAAGTATATTAAAAACGAACAGACCGCAATAAAGATGAGCAGGGTAAGAAAATACTGGCTTCCCACGGTACGGATTAATTTCTGGATTAGAGCACCTTTTGGAATAATGGAAATTAATTCATATCCCGTTTCCGGAATTTCATGAGACTCATAGGTGTATTCTGTATTGGAATAAGTAAAAACAGGATCTCCGGATTTTTTAGATAAATATGCCTGATAAATCTCTTCATCACCCAAAAGCAGATTTTTACTCTGATCCAGAAAAAGCATTTTCTGATCTGCACTGTCCATAGAGTATGAACCTCCAAGAAACCGGGAAGGTTCAATTGCCACGAAAACTGCCCCGCAGGGAGTGGCATTGCTTAGGTCCAGTGGATAGATCAGGCGTCCGGCCACAATACATACCGTATTTAAAGAATGGATAAAGTAATTTTGCCGGTCGAAGAAAATGACATCATGCTGATCTCTGGGAAGCTTCTTTAAAAGCTTGCTTGTAATAGAAGAATCCCCGGCTACGTTGCTGAAATTTCCGTTGTCACCAATCACTGCAATATCAATGATGGAAGGTTCCTGGTTCTGGGTATTAATCAGCAGGTTAGAAACCCGCTGCACATAGTCGAACTTAGACTCCTCCTTGTTTTCAATAAGGTAGCGCTGTACCAGCTCATTATAAGCCAGACTGGTTGTGAGTTTTGAAAAATAGGTATAGTTGTACTGGACTTCGTGAAGCACCTGGTTCACTTTCTCATCCTGGTTAGTTTTCAGGGACTGGTATTGCAGTTTGTAATAGGAAAAAATGCTGAATACCATAATTCCAGCCATAGTAACCGCCATGATGATTAAAAGAATCATCATCTGGCGCCGCAAAGGCTGGGGTGTAAACTTTTTAATCTCAATTTTCATTTTTGGTACCCTCGTATGTTGTTGTCTTTATCAAGATAGATAATGGAATCCCATTAACCAATCCCAATAACCTGTTGTCTTAAACAAGATAAAACAGATTAATCCCAGTAACCTGTTGTCTTAAACAAGATAAAACAGATTAATTCCAGTAACCTGTTGTCTTAAACAAGATAAAACAGATTAATCCCAGTAACGGGTTGTCATTAACAAGATAGTACAATTTAATCTCAATAACTTGTATGGAAAAAAGTCAGGGAATTATGTAAAAAACTCAAATGGGTGTATTTTTATCCGGGAGGTGTATAAAAATTATAGCCCATAACATCAAATGTTTTATGTAAAAATATTAGAAATATATGTAAATTTCTTTAAAAGATTTAATAAATTTTCAAAATCATAAGAATTTTACATAAAGAACAGAGTTATAAACATTTTAAAAATATCCATATTTAGTAGAATAGTTAGTATCAGATCGATAAGAAACAATTCTCAGAAATGAGGGAAAGGAGCAGGAAGTGAGAGAGAAAAACAAGAAGCCGGCACAGGCAGCATATGTGCCAAAAGTCAGTGTTTTCAGGACACTGGGCAGACAAAGAACGTTAATTCTGCTGTGTCTGCCTGCCTTGATATTAACCATCGTTTTCAAATATGGATCAATGTACGGAATTCTGATTGCATTTAAAAATTATAAAACGTCAAAGGGGGTATGGGGCAGCGACTGGCTGGATCCTTTTTATAAAAACTTTATAACGTTTTTTAAAAATCCATCCTCAGGACAGATAATATGGAATACAATTCGTATCGGAGTGGTAACCATGCTGTTTTCATTTCCGGCTCCGATCATATTTGCAATTCTGCTAAACGAAGTAAAAGGAAAGATGTTTAAAAAGACGGTTCAGACGGTTTCCTATATACCTCACTTTATCTCCATCGTGGTTGTAGTGGGGATGTTAAACAGCTTTGGATCGATTGACGGGATTTTCAATACAATCCGCAGCTGGTTTGGTCTGGCGGCAGTCAATATGAATGAGGGGACAAAATATTTTATGCCCATGTATGTAGGTTCCCAGATCTGGCAGACCTTTGGGTGGAGTTCCATTATATACCTTTCCGCATTGTCCAATATTGATACTACCTTATATGATGTGGCAAATATAGACGGAGCCAACAGATGGCAGAAGATTAAGAATATTGCCTGGCCCACCATCCTGCCCACGACGACAATTATGTTAATTATGAATGTAGGTACCATTCTCAATTCCGATTACCAGAAAATTCTGTTAATGCAAAATGATACCAACCGCAGTGCAATCGATGTCATATCATCCTTTGTATACCGGGAAGGTATTGTAGGCGCCCGTTTTGAATACACAACGGCAGTCAACCTGATGCTTTCGGTTGTGGCATTCGGGCTGGTAATCATTACAAATAAAATCACACAGAAGGTAAATGCCGAAAACAGCTTGTGGTAGCGCATTTTTAAATATTTTCTGGAAAGGAGAAGTAAGTTGAACCCAACAAATAAAAATAAAATTCACATTGGAAACAGATCGGCAGACATCATTTTAATCGTCATTATGTGCCTGCTGATGGTAACAATTCTGTATCCCTTTATCAATATTATTTCCATCTCCATGAGCAGTCCAAGTGCGATTACCACAGGTAAGGTAAGCTGGCTGCCGGTGGGATTTAATCTAAAAGGATATGAAATGGTATTCGGGGACCCGAAGATCTGGAGGGCATATGGAAATACCATTTTGTATGCAACCCTGGGTACGGCATTAAATCTTATCTTTACTGCAATGATTTCCTATTCCCTCATGGTAAAGGAATTTGTACTGCGTAAACCCATGACCGTATTTCTGACCGTCACGATGTTCTTTAATGGAGGGATGGTTCCAAGTTACATATTGATCCAGAACCTTGGGCTGATGGACAGTATCTGGTCAGTCATTCTTCCCGGATGCGTCTCAGCTTACAATATATTTATTTACCGTTCTTTTTTTAAGGGAATATCACCGGAGATACGGGAAGCGGCATTTGTAGATGGAGCCGGAGAAGCGAGAATCCTGTTTAGCATTTATATGCCTCTGTCCAAGGCGTTGTTTGCAACGTTTGGTTTGTTTTCCCTGGTGACGTACTGGAATATGTGGTTTGAACCGCTGTTGTATTTAAAAACAGATACAAAGCAGCCCATCCAGATGATACTCCGTCAAATATTATTTACCTCGGGAGCAGCCGGCATGAATGGTGCCCAGGAATTAATGAACCAGCAGCTGGTTAACCCTAAAAATATTCAATATGCATGTATTATTGCAACAATTGCACCAATTATGATTGTCTATCCTTTCCTGCAGAAATATTTTGAACAGGGAATGATGGTAGGCGCAGTTAAGGGATAATCGTGTCAGAAAAGCACGTTCCAATAAAGAAGGGAGAATATAAAATGAAGAAAAAAATAGTAACGGTAGTGTTGGCGGCAGCGCTTTCTGCAGCAGTACTGGCTGGATGCGGACAAAAAGCAGGAAGTACAGAGACAAAAGCCAAAGGTGAAACTTCAGCAGATGACAAAGGTGGAGCTGAGGCAGGCGAAACAAAGGATGGCAAAGATGCTTCGGGTGAATCTTCAGCGGACGCAGGGGGAACAGAATTACCGGAGCTGCCGGATAATACCCTGTCCATTACGGCATCTATTCCCACTTTTGGTACGGACCCTGGAAATACGGAAGTGCAAAAAGAGTGGCAGAAGAGAATGGAGGAGTATCTGGGATGTAAACTGGATATTAAGTGGACTTATACACCATGGCTGGACTACCGGGATAATGAGAAGGTAATTCTGGCAAGCGGTGAAATGCCGGATGTGTTTACCTATTCCTGGGGCGATATGATTAATGAGTATGGCCAGGACGGCCAGGTTCTGGATATTGCCAAATACAAGCAGTACATGCCATATTATTCAAAGTTTGTGGAAGAGACAAGAGGTGGCGAGAATTTTGCTTATAATGCGGACGGAACCTCTTACTATTTTAAAGACGGTTTTGTCAATAACAACGATATCATTGGTGCACAGTCTTTTACAGCATTTGCATATCGATTTGATCTGCTGGAGAAGAACAATCTCACTCCGGCGACAAATTTAGATGAATTCACTGCGCTGTGTAAAAAGTTAAAAGAGCTTTATCCGGATTCTTATCCCATCTCCAACAGCGACAAGAACTATGCGTTCTACCGGGGATTTGCAGGCATCTACCATACATCCGATACCCTTTACTGGAATGGGACGGAATGGGCATTTGGTCCTATAGACGAGAATTTCAAAGACATGCTTTCCTATCTGAAAACGCTCTATGATGCAGGCTATATTGATCCTGAATTTGCCACGGATGATGCCGATGCCTGCAATAAGAAGGCGGCTACGGGAAAAGTGCTGATCTATCCAACCGTATGGTCCGGTATGGCGGCTCACTGGAACCGTAACAAAGAAGATCAGGATATTAATTTTGGTCTTGCCTATTTGCCGGAAAATGAAAAATATGGAACACCGTGGAAATGGGGATCTAAGGAAGAAGGACTGTCCCTTGCCAATACGGGATTTGGAGTAGGCATTTCCGGAAATGTGGAATATCCGGAATGGGTTGTAAAAATGATTGATTACCAGTATGCACCAGAGATGATCGAGCTGCAGAACTGGGGCATTGAAGGAAAGACTTACACAGTAAACGAAGACGGTACTAAATCATTTACCGAAGAGATTACAAGTGCGGATAACCCGGTGCAGGAGCTGGCTAATTACGGTGTGACTTCCTCTGCAGCATGCAGAACCGGCGTAGTATTTACACCCCAGGAATTTGAACCACAGATCGAACAGCTGGAAGAAGAACCTTGGTGGAGCAAAGAAGACGGCTTCCATATGGATAAATACTGGCTTGCAAGCTCCAAATATGGTGGGGAAGAGTCGGTTGCACCATATGACCGGGCGCCAATCCTGAATCTGGACCCTGACCAAGCCACCGAAAAGGCTACGCTGATGAATGCCTGCGAGACTGTTGCAAAAGAAAAAGCAGTAGAATTTATTACCGGGAAGATGGATATGGAAAAAGACTGGGATGCTTATGTAGATTCCGTGAAATATGCAGTGGATGATTTTGAAGGAACCCTGCAGATGCTTAATGAAAACTCGGTGAAATAATTGCAGTGTAAATAATAGTAGTGGAATAAATTTTACTATGGAATATGAATATTTTTCTATTTCATAGAGGGGGGGACTGCATTGTATAATTAACGGTGAATAGAGCATCAGCTATCTATAAACCGTTAATTACACCGTGCATCTTTAGAGCAAGTCTGGAGCCACCCGGAATAAAACGACTTTTTAAATACAAGCTGACAATTCTATCTGACAGCTAACAGATACAAAAGGAACAGGTGACTATATGGAAATAACGCAGCAAAAAGTGCAATACCAAAGAAATCCAATTGGAGTTGATACAACAAATCCCCATTTTGAGTGGAATGTTCGTCTGGATGAAACAGCAGATGAAAAGAAGTGGTTTCAGACGGCATATCAGATATTGGTGTCAGATAATAAAAAAAGTATGGAAAAAGATGAGGGGAATATTTGGGACAGCGGAAAACAGGGTAACAGACAAATGACACAGATTCTATATGGTGGGCAGGAGCTGCAGTCCTGTACCAGGTATTATTGGAAGGTCCGGGTCTGGGATCAGTCCGGTAAGGTTTCTGCGTACAGCCCGGTTTCATACTTCGAGACGGCATTTTTAAGCAGCAGAGAGTGGACCGGAAAGTGGATTGGAGAGCAGGAGGATTTTGTGAACCACATTTTTCGAAAAGCCTTTCAGCTAAAAGAGGGAATCAAAGAAGCAAGAATTTACATATGCGGAATGGGACATTATGAATTGCTTATAAATGGAGAAAGGACAGGAGACAGCGTGCTGGCACCGGGGTGGACCGATTACCATAAGTCCTGTCTCTATAATACGTACGATGTAACCAAGCAGGTTCAGAAAGGGTGGAACTGTATTGGTTTATTTTTAGGTGACGGCATGTTTCATGTAAAGAAAAAGAGATATGTCTATTTTGAACGGACTTATGGAAATATGAAGTTCCTCCTGCAGCTTCAGGTTACTTATGAGGACGGAACCCGTGACGTGGTGGTTTCGGATGAAAAATTCCATATGGCACAGAGTCCGGTTACTTATTCCGGTATTTATGGCGGAGAGGATTACGATGCAAGATTGGAACAGGAAGGATTTTCGCGCTCTGATTTTCGGGAAAATAATTCCTGGCAGCAGGCAAAGGTTGTTGCAGCGCCAAAAGGTAAACTGCGTGGAGAGCGTACTAATCCGCTGAAAATCATGGAGACCTTAAAACCGGTTAAGGTATGGGAGGTTTCAGCTGGAATTTACATGTATGATTTAGGGAAGAACTTTTCCGGCTGGGTGAGTATGAAGGTCAGGGCAGGTAAAAGCTGTGCGGGGGCATGTATTACCCTTGTGCCGGCTGAAATACTTCATTCCTGCGAGCAACGAGCCAAACGGACACGCTGGCGCGTCCATTTGGCGACTGCCGCGAGGGTCAAAAACCCAGTTGCGAGCAGCTGGGTTTTTGACTTAGACGGCAGTCCCGACCAGCGTGTGACCGGGGATGGATATTGCTGGAAATATATCTGCAATGAAAAGGAAATACAGTATTACCGTCCGAAGTTTACCTATTATGGTTTCCGGTACGTACAGGTGAGCGGTGCTGTTCCGGCGGAGTTTGCAGCAGATGAAAGCCGGCCTGTAATAGAAGGAATGACCGGTGAGTTTATTTATCCCGATATTGAGCGCACAGGGAGCTTTGATTGCTCCAGCGGGCTTTTTAATAATATCCATCAGATCATTGACCAGGCGGTACGCAGCAACATGAAGTCTATATTGACGGATTGCCCACACCGGGAAAAACTGGGCTGGCTGGAACAGACCCATCTTATAGGACCTGGGATTATGTGCGGGTACGATGTAAGAAGCCTCTATGAAAAGATAGAGGAAGATATGGCAGAGGCTCAGCATGAAGACGGTCTGGTACCGGATATCTGCCCGGAGTATGTAACCGGATTTGAAAAATGGCACCCTGGGTATCTGGATTCTCCCGAATGGGGAAGTGCCTGTATCATCAATCCCTGGTACCTGTATAAGCGTTATGCAGATAAATCGGTTCTGGACAGATATTATCAGGTAATGGTGGATTATCTGGACCATTTAACCCGGATGACCCATCATCACATTCTCCATCATGGACTGGGCGACTGGCTGGATATCGGTCCCAATACGCCCCATTCGCAGAACACGCCGGTTCCCGTAATTGCCACAGCGGTCTATTACTACGATATTTCCATTATGGAAGCAGTCTCAAAACTCCTTGGCAAAGAGAAGGAGGAGGAGTACTACCGCGTACTGGGGAGGGAAGTTAAGAGAGAGTTCAACCTGCAGTTCTATGATAAAGCCACCTGCAGATATGCCACAGGGAGCCAAGCGGCACAGGCAATGAGCCTTGTCGTGGGTCTGGCGGAGCCGGAGAATCAAGGGGGTATTCTGGCTTATCTGGTACAGGATATTGAGAAAAGAAATTATGCCACAACTGCGGGAGATATTGGACATCCCTATGTCATGGCGGCGCTTACCGCGTATGGCAGGTCTGATATCATAGAAAAAATGACAAATGTAACGAATGCGCCCGGGTATGGCTACCAGGTCAGATGCGGAGCCACAACATTGACGGAAGAATGGGACGGACCGGATCCCGCCAGGCCTCACGGTTCCCAGAACCACCTGATGCTGGGAAGTGCGGAGGAGTGGTTTTACTGTGGTCTTGCGGGTCTGCCCGGAGTGAGAAGCGGACATATCCTGGAAGAGTTGGTTATCAGTCCTTATTTTTCTAATGATCTGAATTACGTCAGGGCATCCACCGGTCACCCTTACGGAAAAGTTTCTTCAGGCTGGATGCGGGAGCAGGGAAAAATACGGGTTGAAGTAGAGGTTCCTCCAAACACAACAGGTATATTGAAACTCCATCCGGAATCGGAAGGCATTGTATTTTATGGAAAAGAGACATTTATAATACCAGAGCGTGTTTAAATATTCATGTACATAAACAGAAAAACCAATACAGAATAAGGAGAAAAAATCATGGCTTATCCACAGCGTTTGGAAGATTTAATGAAAGATAAGGGCGGTAATTATATTCTGCCGTTTTTTTGGATGCATGGTGAGGATAAAGAAATTATAAAAGAAGAAATTGATAAAGTCTGTGAATGCGGGATTCGGGAAATCTGCCTGGAATCCAGACCACATCCTGACTTTGCAGGACCAGGCTGGTGGGAAGATTTAGACTTTATTATGGAAGAAGCCAAAAAAAGAGGACTGCGTATCTGGATTCTGGACGATGATAAATTTCCCACGGGTCATGCCAACGGTGCATTTGAAAAGCACCCGGAACTGGCAAAAGTCTATCTGGCACAGCGGCATATGGATGTAATTGGACCGGTGAAGGACAGTGCCGTAGTAATTGCGCCGTTTCTGGGAGATGACGGAGAGCTGCTGGCGGTGTTAGCGTGTCCCAAACCGGATACAGAATCCCTGGATATCTCAGGGGAAGGTATTCTGGACCTGACCCACCAGGTTCAGGACGGTGTTCTTTATTTTGATGTGCCAAAAGGATACTACCGGATATTCGTGCTGTATAAGACCAGAAAAAACGGCGGTCGGGAAAATTATATGAATCTCATAGATAGCAGGTCTGTAAAAGTGCTGATTGATACAGTCTATGAACCGCATTATCAGCGGTATCATGAAGAGTTTGGTAAAACCTTTGCCGGTTTCTTTTCCGATGAGCCGGAGCTGGGGAATACGCCTGGATATGATTTTCAGGATAAGCTGGGTAAGTGTGACCATGAAGCAAGCCCCCACTCATTATCCGGACAGTACCGTAAGCCTGCTTACGGTATGCAGGGGTATAAGAGTGATGAAAAGCTGCCCTGGAGCAGTGAACTGGAAAGCCGGCTTGTGCAGTTGTGGGGATCGGGGTTCTGTGAGAATCTCCCGGCTCTGTGGTATGACATGGGAGAAAAGACGTCCGGAATCAGAAGCAGCTATATGGACTGCGTCACCAGCCTGGTCAGATCCTGTTTTGGCGCGCAGGTGGGAAACTGGTGCAGAGACAGGGGAATTGAATACATAGGACATATTATTGAAGACGATAATGCCCACGGCCGGCTGGGCTGCAGTATCGGTCATTATTTCCGCGCTCAGAAAGGGCAGGATATGTCGGGCATTGATGTGGTGCTGCTGCAGATTATGCCGGGATTTACGGGTACATACCACCAGTGGATTGCATCTGACCGGGACGGTGAGTTCTTCCATTATGGTCTGGCGAAGCTGGGCAGCTCATATGCCCACATTGATCCGGCAAAAAAAGGGCGGGCTTTATGCGAAATCTACGGTGCCTATGGATGGGGTGAGGGTATCAGCCTCATGAAGTGGCTGACAGACCATATGCTGGTAAGAGGGATTAACGTCTTCGTGCCTCATGCATTTTCCCCAACATTTCCAGACAGGGACTGCCCGCCCCATTTCTATGCAAGGGGAAATAATCCCCAGTATCGTTTCTTTACACTGCTTATGAAGTACATGAACAGATGCTGTCATCTCTTAAACGGGGGGATACATAAAGCAGATGCTGCCGTTCTCTATCATGCAGAGGCTGAATGGACGGGTAAGGAGGCAATGCTCTTTCAAAAGCCCGTCCGGAAATTGCTGGAACACCAGCTGGACGCAGATGTGATTCCGGCTGAAGTGCTGGTATCCGATGAAGTGCTGGTATCAGATGCAGTAC
>OJJZ01000422.1_pt1 | contig 10035 bp, 6 predicted proteins | sample 1596481 | NCBI WGS metagenome assembly OJJZ01 (sample SAMEA4350110, study PRJEB24818) | metagenome | biome: human; feature: gut; material: faeces | place: Denmark | collected 2013-09 | reverse complement strand
GTACAGGTACTGTATATTCACCCGGGGCATAAATATGGCAGGGGCGCCGATTCTCTTCCATTTTTCATAGACTTTCTCATAGGTTTCCTGATCCCATTCCCACTCCTGATGGTCTACAACATAGGTCATGGTTTCCAGATCTTCTTCCGTTTCCACCCACCATTTTTTCGGAAAGCTTCCGGAATTGGAAGTATTGGACACCATAATGCAATTGAGGACACCTGCAGGCGTTTCCATTATCTGTTCTACTTCCATTTGTGAGATTTTATTTTCTCTTCTTATAATACTGCTGTCTTCCTTTATTTTAAAACAGTCGTTGTATTCATATATCCGGTTGGAACATCCAAGCTCCCGATATATATCCGGCAGGCTGGCTCCTTTAAATCTGCCGGGCAATTCTTCCTTTGCAAACATCTTATCGTCGTACCAGCAGCCAATTCTCGGCTGCCATAGGATTCTTCCATTGGTCTGATTATGTATTACATCCAGTTGATATTGATAAAGATCCAGCTTACAGTGGTCTGTCTGCATATTGAATACCCCCTATTCCCCGGTCCGGTTTAAGCTGTCCCAGGTTTCAAAAACCGTATAGACATTCTCTGGGTTGGCACCGGGTCCAAACTCGCATTGCGCAATGCACCCTCCGTTTTTCCAAAGCTTCTGATATACCTGATGCACCGCCTCTGCCACCTCTTCTTTTGTACCCTCCGGCAATATATGCTGGCGGTCTATTTCCCCCCAAAAGGTAATTTTCCCCCTATATTTCTCCAGTTCTTCCAGTCCAATGCAGAAAATCTGGGAATTGAAAGCATCCAGCCCCAATTCTATCATTCTGGGATATATCTCTTTGGTATTTCCATCGGAATGCATAAATGTCTTTTTACCGTACTTTTTGGCTATATCGATGTAATCCTTATACATGGGCCGAAATATCTGATCCCAGATACCGGGATTAATCAGTAAAGTATTCTGGCTTCCCCAATCATCCATAAACATGATTCCGTCTATTTCCGTCTGTGCCCATTTTTCTAACAGCCGGCAGTAAAAGTCATGCATTTCCCCTATAAACTCCGTCATTTTTTCAGGCGGATCCATGATGTCCATATACAGCTCTTCTGTGGTTCTTAAAAACTGGAGCTGTTCAAATGGCCGGGGGCAGCAGCCGCTTAGTACAAACTGATCGGAAAACCTGCAAAAACTGTTTACCGCCTCCACATCAAAGTCCAGCAGCTCCTCCGGAATATGAACCATGTCGGCATCCAGCCAATTCTCATCCTTTATTAATGCTTCTTTGACTTCACCGATAATTCCCGGGTGAATATTAATAAATCTGCAGCCCCAGTCATCAACATATTCTCCCACTTCGCAGGAATTACCCCTGGACTGGGTGGGCGCCTTTAAGATTACAGGCGCATCTATGATATCGTTTGGGTATTCCTGATGGATACGCTCCACCATCTCCCGGTGGTTCATATCTGCCCAGGGCAGATGCCATAACTGCCTGGGTATTCTCCCATTTGTATTCCGAAACTCCAACGTTGCATGTACTAATTCTCTTGATGTCATGTGATATCTCCTCATATAATATATTTTAGATACATAAATGTACCCTGATAACTTTATTTTCAATCTACCGTTCAAAAACCGGCAGCATATTTTTAGTCATTATTCCGTATCCCGCTTTTGGTACCATTGATTTGATATTGCCAAAACCTATTCCATACCTTATATTTAATTCATAAGAATTCCCTTTATGGAGGTGCCTATGACGGAATGTTTTGATGATAACTATGTCTGGGAAAAAGATTTTAAAAAACTCAACAAAGAGCATATTATGATTCCCTCTTTACATATGATTGCACGTGCTTCGCTTAACCGGGCTTCTGACCCATTATCCGAGCATTATCACAAAAACCGGTTAGAATTTGTCATTGTAATTAACGGTCACCAGCAATATTCTGTGAACGGCCACACCTACCATTTGTTCGGACAGGATGTATTCACTACCTTTCCCAATGAACCTCATGGCAATAACAACTCTCATCAGGCTGTATGTGAATTTATCTGGTTCCAGATTGATATGACGAAATGCAGTAATTTTCTCGGACTATCACCGCCCCTCGGCGACCTTCTGTATGAGAAGCTGAGCAGTTACAAAAAAAGGACCCATAAAGTGAGCAGTTCAGAGCTTTTGCTGTTAATGCAGTCTTTCGACTGTTTCTGTTCAAAAGACCCTGCCTGGAAACTGCTGGGCCACAGCCTGTTCCTTTCCTTTTTGACCAGACTCACCCTCACCGAGAACATTTCCCAGGATATCTCCAGCGATATTCAGAAGGCTATCGATTATATTAAGGAAAACATTACGGAGTTTATTAACTTTTCATCCATAAGCGAAGTATGTAATCTGTCTGTTTCCAGATTAAAGACAAAGTTTAAGGAACAGATGGGCATTACTCCCAGAGAGTATATTAATTCTCAGAAAGTTGAGTATGCCAAAAATATGCTCATGGATGAAAACTATAGTATTACGGATGTGGCTTTTGATCTGAATTTTTCCTCCAGTAATTATTTTTCTTCGGTCTTTAAACAGTTTACAGGCTTTACACCTTCACAGTACCGGGATTTGATTTCTCACGGCTCTTTCGCTGACAGTTCCATTCAGGGACTTTTTTAGACTTTAACCCCGCCTGCCAGGTTGTCCGTGAACATTTTTCTGGACCAAAGGAACAGTACTCCCGCCGGAATCGAGATCAGGACGGCACCAGCCATAATACCACCCCAGTCCGTCCCATGGGGCCCCTGGAACTTTGCCAGCGCCATGGAAACGGTATATAGTTTTTCATTGGAAATAAACGACACTGCTACCAGGTACTCCTGCCATATGGTAATAAATATAAAGATGGCTGTGGATATGATTCCGGGCATTGCCAGGGGGAAAACCACATAGAACATCACCTTAAAATTGGAGCATCCATCAATAGATGCGGCTTCCTCCAGAGAGACCGGCACGTCGTTAATGTAGTTAATCAGCAGAACTACTGCGATTGGAAATGCAATTCCCAGATAGGTAATCCATAAGGAGGGAAACGTATTCAGCATTTTTAACTTGCTCATGATGAGATACAAGGGAATAATGTAGGCAATCATCGGTATAAACTGGGTTAACAATATTGTTGCATTTAAAAACCGCTTCCCCCGAAAATTCTTTCTCGCAAAGGCATACGACATCAATAAACCTGCCAGAATACTGATTACTACGGTAATGCAGGTGATGACCAGGCTGTTAGTCAGGCATTTTAATAAATCCACTTTGACGAAGGCATCCTGGAAATGTGCCATGGTAAAAGTCTGTGGAATCAGGGACAAACTGCTGTTAAATATTTCTTTATCTGTACGAAACGCAGTAGAGACAATCCAATATAAGGGAAATACCAAAAAAAGCATCAAACCAATATAAATGATATACTTAAACAGCAGATATCCTTTATTTTTTTTCATACCAACCATAAGCGCCTCCTATAAATCAGCCGATCGTTTTTTCAGTAACCGGGGAATTGTATTCAATGCCAATACAACAGCCAGTAAAACAAGAATCATCATAACAGCAAATGCAGATGAATCTGAATAATCAAAGAACTTAAACGCCTTCCTCTGCAGTAAAACCGGCAGCGTTTCTGTGGCACCTGCCGGCCCGCCTCCTGTCATAACATGGACTAAACCAAATGAATTAAATGTCCAGATAAAACACAATGTCAGAACCGAGGTTAATGCTGCCGCTATATGGGGCATCTCGATGGATTTAAATAAAACCCACCGGTTCGCTCCATCGATCACAGCCGCTTCCACCTGTTCAGATGGAAGGGTGCGAAGCTTTGCAAATACGGTAATTGCCACTACCGGGAATCCCCGCCATATATTCGCAAAGGCAACGGCAAGCATGGCGTACACACTGTTTGAAAATATATCTTCCCCAGCCGGAATTATATGTAATGTTTCCAGCAGGTTATAATAAGGACCTGTCTGGTAGTTCAACAGAAGTTTCCAGGTATAGCCGGTAACAACCTCGGGTAAAATCCAGGGAAGCAGTAAAAATACCTGTAACGCACCTATTCCCCTTATGGTTCTGGAGTTCTGCAAAAATGCAGCTGTTAATCCGAAAAGCGCAACGAAGCTAATGACAATCGCCACATAGATAAGGCTTTTGATTAATGCACCTGCAAATTCATCCCCCTGAATAATATTCGTATAATTCTCAAATCCAATTATTGCAGTATCGGAATTCAGAAGGGAATAGTCTGTGAAACTATAAAATATGTTCTGCAGAAACGGCAGGAAAATCACCACCAGCAGCAGTATGATACCTGGTACGATCAGTAAATAGGGAAATATCCCCCGGAATCTCTTTGATTTAAACAAAGCCTCATACCCCTTTCCCCTATTTGTTTTTATCCAAGAGTTTCTGAACACTTTCCTGGGCTTTCGTGCAAGCCTCATCCACTGAAATCTTTCCATATAAGACATCGGTCCAATAGGAAAAGAAATCTTCTGACACCTCATTTAAATTGGGTACCGGTATTCCTGCGAGGTAAGCTGTTTCTAATTGTTCTCTGAAAATGTCATATTTTTTATCTGTATATGGCGCAACCTTATATGCCTCTTCCATTGTAGGCAGATCCGTTGCTGCCATACTTGCCATTGCTTCAGGAGTTGTAGTTATATACTTCAGAAGGTTCCATGCTTCCCCCGGATTTTTCGTTCCGCTCCCGATAGCCATCTGGAAACCGCCTGAGGTAGACGCCTGCTCTTTTGTACCGCTTGGAATTTTAACCAGTTCACAGGTAAAATCCACTTCCGGCATTAATGAATATTCCCAGGGACCAAATACATACATTCCCACATTTCCGGTGGCAAATGCTTTTCTCCCATCGTCCTCTGTCATAGTGAGACAGTCTTTTGGCATATATTTCAAAAGTTCTACATTAAAGTTCAGAAAATCTTTCATTTCCTGGGTGTCAATTTTTGCAACCGGATGTCCGTCTTCTATTTCATACAGCCTTCCTCCGTTCCCCATCAGAAATACGCCCTGCTCATAAGTGGGAACGTAGGAATTACGGCACATGGAATTTACGAACCCAAAGTTTCCGTCCCTGGCCAATGCAGCTGCCGCTTCTAACATTTCTTTTTGGGTTTCGGGATATTTCTGCCCGTATTTTTCAAATAGTTCTTTATTTACAGCCAGTACCCTTGTGCCTGTATTAATGGGAATGGCATATAACTGACCGTCAGACTTCCCCTGTTCAAGCAAAGAGTTGAAAATAATATCCTCATAGTTAATACCATCTGCCTTAGCAAATTCTTCTATAGGCTGAATAATCTCTCCTTTTACATAAGCAAGGGTGTCAACATGATTCACCGTGATCAGGTCATAGTCGTCATTCGCCTGGTGGGCTGCTATTGCATTTTGGTTCATTGCCACAAAGTCCGGGGACTTTACCAGCTCCACTTTTACGTTGGGATGCTGTTCCAGGTAAGGGGCTATGGCCGCTTCTACCGATTCAGCCGATGTCTCCTGCAACAGGATTCTTAAATTTACCTCTCCACCCGATGTTGCACTGTCTGCATTCTCCGGTGACTCCTTGCTTTTTGTATCACCCGCATCTTCCTGGGCGTCATTCTGGGTGGTTTTTACTGTGCTGTCTTCGCCCTTCCCGCTATCCTGTGAGCCTCCGCAAGCGCACAATCCGGTTATCATTGTGAATGCTAAAATAATTGCTAATGTCTTTTTCATTTACCTTCCTCCATGATCTTTTATAAAGTTTTCTCCGCATGTTTATTTTCTTCTAATACCGATTTTCTCCTACCCTCCTTTTGTACTTTTTACTAGTTTGTTTCTCTTATTTTTTATTTTTATATCTATATTGTATATTTTATTTTATAATTTAGCATTTAAAATCGTACATAGTATTAATTTATACATTCCATTCAGCATCTTAGTTGTACGTAATTAATCCAATCCTGATTCGCTGGAGATAAAAAAAAGTCCGGTTTCTCTCTTCAAAAAGAAACTGGACTTTTTACTATATTTATAATCCTATTTTGTATCGCAGCTCACATAGATCTCAGGAGCCTTTAGAATCCCGGTCTCCTTCATAAAATATTCATAGGACCACTCTTCCTTTGTACTTCTCCACGCATTAGGCCCGAACCACCGTTCCACCTCATTGCAGTTATGGATGGCGCCAAAGGTATTTACCCGGTTGCCAAAGCTGGTTATTTTAAGCCGGTGAATGCCCTCCACTACCTTGCCCAGGGATATATGATAGGGAGAAAAGGCAATATTACCGGCTGTCTCCCCATCCATCTCCACTTTCAGCAGCGGACTTCTGAATCTGGAAATCTGTATGCTGACATCTCCCCGTGGAAGTGTAACCGGTACTTCATAAGTGACATTCCCTCCATAGAAAGGAAATCCCTGGCGGGTAATATCACCAAACATCAGTGACTCCGGTTTTGCTTGCAGGACGCATGTGCTTCCTTTCACGGATACGCCAAATTCTCCCAGCAGATACATGGCCTCCACATTCCGTTTTGCATTATAAGGGATCTTCACCTGAATCTCGTTTATCCCTTCCTCCAGTCCTCCAACAGGCACTGTGCAGATATCCCGGTCTGTATACCATCCGTCCACACTGCCAGCTTTGAGCGCTCCATTGATCCGTATTTCCACATCGCCGGCATCTTCCAGCGCAAGATGCAGATCTGTCAGAGGCGCCATGCTTAGAACGGAAAACTTCAGGGTCAGGCTGTGGTCATACGGGTAATCTGCCGGATCTGTCCAGGGCTGGGCAAATGCCTCCATCCTCTTTGGATACCCCAGTTTATCCCGGAACAGATTGTCGATCCGCAGAATTTCTTCCCGGGGCTGCCAGGCTTCGCCGTCAAACTGATACTCTGCTATATCCAGAATGCAGACATTGGGCTCGGATAGGGTATATTTCATGGGCTCTTGGGGTGTTATACAGATTTCTTCTATTTTGCTTTCCGCTTCCAGGGCTTTCGCTTTTCTTTGAATCTGTGAAGCGTCTGCTTGATTAACGGCTAACGGCTCCATATATATGAGCAGGCTGTCATGTTCATACAAGGTCATTGTGAATGTAGTCTTCTCCCCGCTATTCTCCGCTTCCAGTTCACTTGTTTCTCCTGTAAGGGTATCGTACAGGGTCAGTTTCCAGTTGCCGTCCAGACTTATGGTATCCCGCTCCGGCCTTGGAATGTCCCTGTTCTTCATGGGTCTTACATGAGAGAGGAAGAGCCAGCGGTTTTCTCCGTCTTTTCGCATATGATAAATGAGGTTATCGGTGCGGATGCCCCTGGCATCTCTGATATCCAGTACACGGCAGCATTCCAGAGTATTCAGCAGTTCGTTGGCACAAAATGCAGCCTGGGTGCATTTCTCAGCCAGGTGCACCGGGCGGCTGTCCTTCTTAGCATCCATATACCTGGGAAGCCTGCCGGTAAAGATCACCTGACCGCCCTGTTCCCGGAATTTCTCCAGGCGTTCCACGGTGGACTTTCGCAAGGTAATACAGTTGGGCACCACTACCACGTCATACTTCATCTCACCAACCGGGAATCTGCCATCTGTAATCTGGTCCGGTTCCATCTGTTCCGGAAGGAGTGATTCGGAAATGAAGTCAAAATCCATCAGACCGTACAGCAGCCACTGGATCACGGAACGGAATCCATCTTCCAGCTCCTTACGGATACCGCTGGTCTTTTCCTCGGTTCCCCAGTAAATCCAATAGGATTCGATGGGATGGATGACTCCGATTTTTACCTCCGGCGTCCCTCGGGTGACAGCGGTATTCACCCTTGCAAAGTGATCCTCAATCATTTTGTATTCCCGGTACCAGGGCGACTGGTACCCGATGGCGGCGGGATAATCCCGCTTTGCTTCTCCTGCCATGCTCACCCAGTTCAGATGAGGCACGCGAATGGTTACGCCCAGAGCTGCCTGCCAGTCTCCCTGTAATTTATGTCCACGGAAATCAAAATCCCAGTTTGTCACCCCATAGAGTTCACTTGTCATCCCTTCCCTGCCGTACTGATGAACCGCACTCTGCGCCTGCTTTGCAGTGGAAAGTTCCCGGCTGTCGCAAAGTATATCAATTCCGGGAAGGTCAAATGCTTTGTAAGAACGCATTGCCTCTCCCAGGGCTGCCGTCTGGGACATCAGTTCCGGCTCTTCCATCATATGTCCCGTCAGGCGTATGCCGTGGGCTTTACACCAGTCTCCCACCTGCACCGCATAGGACTGCACGAACCGTTCACATATATGATCGTGGTACCGGTATCTGGTCTCCGACACCTGATCTTCTCCCTGTTCCCAGAATAGCTCCGGAAGCTTCTTTAGCAGGCTTTGCCCATATGCCGCCCGGAAGGTATCCTCCAGATCATCTGTATAGGGAATGATAACCTGTTCCCTGGCATCGGCGTAGCCCAGCCTTCCCTTATGGCAAAACTGGGGTTCATCCGTAAAAATTGCCGGGATTCGTTTTCCGAATGCTTCTCCCACAACCTTTGCGTACTTTTCATGTGAGGCCTGAAGAAATTGCTGAACTGCCTCCGGGTTCAGGGTATCCAGATAAGCCTGGTTATTGAACCAGGGATTGTCCCCGGATACCTCCCGGTAAGCATACCACTTCTCATATCCGGATGCCGGTTCCTCATCTTCTTCCAGCATACAGTAGTCTTCCAGCCATCCGTTTAGCAGCTTCACCCCATAACACTGTAATAACTTTCGTTCCATACTCCGCACAGCCTGTGCACCGGAGATATAGACCGGCTGAAAATATTTCCCGCTTAGATTCTCCGGGCTGAACACCAGAAACCGGGTGCGGTACTGATGGTCGCCTGTGACAAATCCTCCCCCATATCCCGACGGCCAGCGGTCTTCGTCATACAGCCAGAGCAGCATATCTCTTTTCTCTGCCTGTTCCAGGCTGTATTTCACCAGTTCCATAAATTCTTCACCCATATAGGGGATGTCAAGCCCCGTGCGGCAGTGGAGATGCGCACCGCCCATTCCCATTTCCTCAAGCTCCCCATAGGCGTGTTCCACATGTTCCCGGGTCATCCTGCAGTTCCATGCCCAGAACGGCGCCCCCCTGTATTCTGACGTGGGATTTGCAAATAATTCCCCTGATAATCTCTTTTCACTGCTTTTTTCGTATAGTTTCATGCTGCCTCCCAACCATTCTCCTGATCTCCCAGTTTCTTATCCGGTATTTGATCTGATATCTTATCTGGTTTCTTATTTGGTATTTGAACTGAATCTCATCTGGCTTCTGATCCGGTATTTTATCTGAATCTCATCTGGTTTCTTATCCGGTATTTTATCCGATATCTCATCTGGTTTCTTATCCACTTATTTTCTGCTGCTTTCACTTAAAATTACCCCTGAATTTGAAAGTCATTTTCTTTCAAGCTTAATTCTTCCATATATTCCGTAGGGCTGATCCCGGTCACTGACCTGAAAATACGGCTGAAGTAAAATTGATCTCCATACCCCACTCTGGATGCTATATCCTTAATATAAAGCTCTCTTTTATCCCTCATAATCTGCTGTGCTTTTTCCACCCGGAGTACGGCAAGCCTTTTACTGAAGCTTACGGTGCTGTATTTTCGGAACAGCCGGCTCAGATATGCCTGTGAGATCCCGAAGACATCACATATCTTTTGGGGCGATAAATTTTCTGATAAATGTTCCTGCATATATTTCTCGATCTTCTCAAAGAATTCCGGCGTGTCTATCTTCCAGGTTCTGGATTCCTCCAGTATATTTCTGCACAGAATCTGCCGGATATCTTCCGCAAGCTTTTGCATATTTTCCGCATAATAAAATGCCTCATCAATAAAATACTCACACATGGCTACGGGCTCGTCCAGCAGATCCGACCTGCGGAATAAACTGAACATCTCCCGGACTTTTTCCTCTGTCCACAGCTGGGTATACTCTTCCCTGCTCCATCTGGC
>OJJZ01000419.1_pt1 | contig 10087 bp, 10 predicted proteins | sample 1596481 | NCBI WGS metagenome assembly OJJZ01 (sample SAMEA4350110, study PRJEB24818) | metagenome | biome: human; feature: gut; material: faeces | place: Denmark | collected 2013-09 | reverse complement strand
ATACGGCATTTGGCAGATCCGTTTACGCCATTGGAGGAAATCAGGAATCGGCCAGACTTTCCGGTATTAACGTAGAAAAAGTAAAAACAATGGTTTTCGTTATTTCATCCATGCTCTGTGGTGTTGCAGGCGTGCTGTTAACATCCAAAGTCCGTTCCGGAGACCCCACGTGTGCAAACGGCTGGGAAATGGATACTATCGCCGGTGCAATCATCGGCGGAACAAATATGATGGGTGGCGAAGGAAAGCTTGGCGGAACCATTATCGGTTTACTATTCGTTGGAATCTTAAGCAATGGTATGGTATTATTAGGTGTAAATGCGTATATGCAGAGCGTAATTAAGGGGCTTGTTATCTTTGGAGCGGTTATTATCAACAGTATCCAGAAGAGAAGCCAGGGGTAGATGACGGTCACAGGTGCATATTTTGTAATCCACAGGATTGCGGTTTTGATTACAGTAAATTTTGGAGGAATGAAGAATGAACAGTTTAGAACGTTTTTATGCAACGGTAGACAGAAAGCCGGTAGACAGACCGGCGGCATGGCTTGGCATGCCGGATATTTTTGCACAGCCGGCGTTATTCGATTATTACGGTGTTAAAAATATGCACGAATTAAAACTGGCGGTGGGAGATGACTTCTATGCGGTAGAAGTGCCCTATCAGTCCCCTACGGCAAGCGCAATTTATGCAGCATTTGACTGGTATATGGATGGAAATGTAGATGCAGAAGACAGAACCTTAACAGCAGACGGATGCTTTAAAGATGCAGAAGATCTGGAAGACCTGGATTTCTTTGAGTGGCCGGATCCTGCAAAATATATTGATGTGGAAGAATGCAGACGCAGAGTAGAACTTGCACCAGAGGGAAAAGTGGTATTGGGAATGATGTGGTCTGCCCATTTTCAGGATGCATGCGCTTCTTTTGGAATGGAAACCGCACTCATGAATATGATTGCCAACCCGGAAGTATATGAAGCAGTCAATGACAAGATCGTAGACTTTTATCTGAAAGCAAATGAAATTTTTTACGAAGCAACAAAAGGCAAGTTAAATGCCGTACTGATTGGCAATGATATGGGAAGCCAGCGTGGTCTGATGCTTTCTCCGGCAATGGTAAAGGAGTTTATCATACCCGGATGCAGGAAACTGGTGGAACAGGCACACAGTTATGGATTGAAAGTTATTTACCATTCCTGCGGTTCCATTGTTGATGTGATCCCCGATTTAATAGATGCCGGTGTAGATATAGTACATCCCATTCAGGCACTGGCAGCGGGAATGCAGCCGGAAATCCTGAAAGAAAAATTTGAAGGAAAGGTTTCCTTCTGCGGCGGTGTAGATACCCAGGACCTGTTGGTAAACGGAACACCGGAGGAAGTGGGCAGAAAAGTAAAAGAGCTGCGCACCATCTTTCCAACGGGCTTAATAATCTCTCCAAGCCATGAAGCAATTATGCCGGATGTGCCGCCGGCAAACATAAAAGCCCTGTTTGATGAAGCACAGAAAATCTATGGTGAAGAGTAACATGGATAGCAATTTGGACAGTCATTTTGTCAGTAATATTAACGGAAATATTGATAGTAACATGGACGGTAACATTACGCAGAACTTGATATGGTAAAGGTTGAAGGAAAATGATGATTACGAAAGGAAGCCATAGTGTGATTCTTTCAACCGGAATTAATGTGGCAGTATTGCAGTTAAGCCTGCAATATGGTATCGATTATGAAAAGAATTGGTGAAATGATTAAAATAAAACCCGAAGGTCTGGAGCAGTACAAAGCATATCATGCAGACCCCCTTCCGGGAGTAAATGAAATCCTGAAAGCATGCAGCATCCAGAACTATTCTATATATCAAAGAGGGGACTACATGTTTGCGTACTATGAGTATGTGGGAGAAGACTTCGATGCAGATATGGCAAAAGTTGCCGCCGATCCGGCAACACAAAAGTGGTGGGATCTGGTTAAGCCGTTGATGCAGCCTCTGGAGGACAGGAAAGAAAATGAATTCTGGTCCGGGATGGAAGAAGTATATCATCTGGATTAAATTGCAAAACACGCTCATGAAGTAACAGAGCAGCTTGTCTGAACGGTTACTTCGTGAGCGTGTTTTTTTATTCAAGCAAAATTTTTCGGGTGGCATTGATCAAGAATTTGGGCTATAATATTAAAATATAGTTATTGTCCGAAAGAAGGTGAATCATTTGAAAAAGACATTGCCCATTGGAAAACAGGATTTTCGTATTATAAGGGAAAAGAATAATTATTATGTTGACAAGACGCTGCTGATTCAGGAGTTTCTGGAACGGGATGCAGCTGTGACACTGGTTACCAGACCAAGGCGTTTTGGTAAGACCTTGGGTATGAGTATGCTTGCTGAGTTTTTAGATATAACCAAAAATACAGGGGATATATTTGAAGGTACCCTAATCATGGAAACCGTTTATGCACAGCGTATGAATAAAGCACCTGTTATATTTATAAGCTTTAAGGATTGTAAGGGAAGCAGCAGCACATTTTTAATCAGCCTATTGTATGACAGCCTGAAATCTTTGCTGGATGAATACCTGGAGATTATCCAGGATGAAAAAGTGTCTGATACTTTGCGGTATGATTTGATGAGAATCTATCAGGAGTTGAAACAAAGAGGGAATGATCTTGCCCTGGTTTCCAATTGTCTCTATAAATTGAGTAAAGCCTTGTACGAATATTATGGTATACGTCCCTATATTTTAATTGATGAATATGATACTCCCTTTATAGAAGCACATGTGAATGGGTATTATGCAGAAGTTCATGATGTTCTGGCAACGCTTATGAGAACTGCTTTGAAAGATAATGAATACTTGAACGCATCCTTGTTAACCGGAATTCAACGTGTAGCAAAAGAAAATATTTTTTCGGACTTAAATAACCTGCTGGTATGTACGGTAAAGGATCCGGAATATGCTGACTGTTTTGGATTTACGAACACAGAGGCAGGAGTACTGTTGAATTATTATGGACTTGAACTGGATGAGCATGTGAAAGAGATGTATGACGGATATAGATTTGGAAACATAGAAATATATAATCCCTGGTCGGTAATTAATTATGCAAACAGAAAATGTCTGGAATCTTTCTGGGTAAATACCAGCTCCAATACAATGGTTAAAAAAGCAGTGCCTCTTTGTGGGGCCTCCTGATTAATGCAGGATATGTTACAATTCAAAATGTGATTCGCAACAACAAATATGTTCTGAGGATACCAAACGGTGAGGTACGGGAGTCATTTAAAGAGTTGACGGCACATTATCTTCATGTTGGAAGTAACCAACTGGAAGTTCTGGCAACTGCATTGACAGAAAAAGACATAGAAACCTTTGAACAAATTTACCAGGAAATACTTTTATCCCTGCCTTCTTATCATGACCTGACAAAAAGAGACAGAGAAAGCAGCTATCACATGATGATGCTGGGGATGTGTGTCTATTTAAGGGATATCTATGAAATAAGAAGCAATCGTGAGAGCGGAAAGGGCAGAAGTGATATCCTCATGATATCCAGAAGAAAAGAAAACCCACATATAATTATGGAGTTTAAGTATACAGATCAGAAAAATCATAATCTGGAATCACTTGCAAAGGAGGCAGTTGTACAGATTGAGAAATTACAATATGATCATGGTTTAAATGGCGAAATTATTTATATTGGTCTTGCTCATTATCAAAAAGAAGCAATAGTAAAATATCGTATCGTATCACATGAAATAAAAAATGGATAATTTTTGAATAATAACAAATAATAGCGAAAGAATATTTATTATGTACATTATTTTACAAAAAGCATTTGTAATAGAAAGAGGGATATTATTTGTTAATTATAAAAGGAAAAATCCATACGATGGAAGGACAAACTTATGAAAATGGGTACGTCCGTACCGAGGGAAGTAAAATTGTGGAAGTGGGAAGCATGGAAGAGTTGTTCCCCTTTAGCGGTAAGGATGAGATCCTGGATGCAGGGGGAAACTGGGTGATGCCCGGTATTATTGAATCTCATTGCCATATTGGAATTACGGAAGAAAAGCATGGAAGCATTGGAGATGACAGCAATGAGGTGACGGACCCCATTACCCCTGCGCTTCGGGCTATTGATGCAATTGATCCGCTGGACCCGGCATTCCATGAAGCGATTATGGCTGGGATTACTTCTGTCATGGCGGGGCCGGGCAGTTCCAATGTGGTGGGCGGTCAGTTTGCATTCCTGAAGACCCATGGACGCTGTATTGATGATATGGTGATCCGGCAGCCGGCTGCGATGAAAATTGCTTTAGGGGAGAACCCCAAGACAAACTACGGAGACAAGGATGTATGTCCCGCTACCCGGATGGGAATAGCGTCTCTTCTGAGGGAAACGCTCTTTGAGGCAAGGAAGTATTTTTTGAAAAAAGAGGCAGGAGAGCTGGAGGAGGAAGATTTCCAAATGGAATCCTGGATGCCTGTTTTCCGAAAAGAAATTCCGTTAAAGGCTCATGTGCACAGAGCCGATGATATATTAACGGCAATACGCATTGCAAAAGAATATGGGGTGGATTTAACCCTGGATCATTGTACGGAGGGACACCTGATAACAGAAAAAATAGTGGAATCCGGTTATCCCTGTATTGTTGGTCCCGATTTAACTTCCAAATCCAAGATTGAAATTGAGAATTTAAGTTTTAAGACGGATAAAATCCTGCAGGAGAGCGGTGTGCTGATCGCCATTACTACGGATCATCCGGTATCTATGATCCGGTACCTTCCCTTATGTGCCGGTCTTTCAGTCAAGCAGGGATTGCCCATGGAAGAAGGATTAAAGGCAATTACAATAAATCCCGCAATAATATGTGGGGTATCGGACCGGGTAGGCAGTTTGAAACCGGGTAAGGATGCAGATATTGTTATCTTTTCCGGAAATCCTCTGGAAATTTTTACGCAGACGCTATATACCATCATAGATGGCAGGATTGTTTATAAAAACGGAGATATCTAGGCGTGTTTGAATAATCATATCCGTCATCTGCACGCCCCACTTAGCGGCATATTTGCCCCGAATTCAGGTTTCGTAGCCCGCTACGCGCCCTTTATTCGGGATAAATCTACCACAAATTTCAATGCACAGCAGTCAGAATGCAATTTTCAAACAGGCGTTACCCCTGGCTATAAAAAGTATAACGGTTTTTTCCATTTCGTTTCGAGCGATACAGGGCTTTGTCTGCCGTTGTGAATAACTCTGCGTATTTGCACCCGTTTTGTGGATAAAGTGAAATCCCAATGCTGATAGAGATCGGAAAGGATTCTTTAGCGGATAAGGAAAAATTCTGCAGGGAATCCCGAAGTAATTCTGCTTTTTCATAGATCAAGTCATCTGAAGGTACATTTTTTAAGAAGACAACAAATTCATCGCCCCCAGCCCGTCCGATAATATCTTCTGTCCGGAAATTCGTTTTCAGGCAGGAACTGATCATTTGCAGAACCGTATCCCCAACCGTATGTCCAAACGTATCATTGACTGTTTTAAAGTTGTCGATATCTATAATAAATAATGCATGGCATTTGCCTTTTCCATCGGCTGACAGATAATCCTGTATGATCTTTTCAGTAGTAAGTTTATTATAGATACCGGTCAGCAGATCCTTTTGAGCCATATTTTCCAAAAGAGCATTTTCCTTTTTGTAATCGTCCACATCTGATATGGTTGCAATCGTCCGGATGGGATGATGGTTCTGGTCAAATATCACATTTGCTTTGATTCTGCACCAGATGTATTCGCCGGTATTCATTTTAATTCGTATTTCCAGTTCGGCGTGGGACTGTCCGCTGCGCAGTAATTCTTTAAAATCCTGGAATGGTTTCTTGTCATCTTCATAGACAATATCTGACGTACAGATCGTGTTCCAGAAATCGTGTATGGGAAGATCATATTTGAATTTCTGCTCAAAAGCAGGTGAATGATACATGGTACTGTTCATCATATCCCATTCAAAAATAATGTCCTGTGCCTGTTCTACAATAATCCGGTATCGTTCCTCGTTCATCAGCAGCATGTTTTCTGTTTTCTTGGAAAGTGTCTGGTCGATAAAGACCGCCTGTACAATGGCAATACCATCCTCAATTTCCACTGCAGAGCCATGGACATCGATCCAGGCAATACCGCCATCTTTTTTGCGGATCCGGTATTCAACAGAGATGGGAGCGCCTTCCTGCATTTGCTGATTAATGGATGCCGTCAGATCGGGAATATCCTCTTTCAGAATCAGACGGATTCCTTTTCCTTCTATGGGGGCGGCGTGATATTCATTTCTGGTATATCCGGTTAACTTATAAAATCCCTCTGAAGCAAGTAAAATACGAAAATCGTCATCTACCGCGACTTTTGCCACGCCGCCGGGGATGGCGTTGATCAATGCGTCCCGCTCCAGGGTTTCTTTTTGCAATGCAGTAGAAGCTTCCTGTAATTCTCTGGCAATGACAGAAGGATCTTTGGCGGGGGGATCGGGAAGCTCTGCTTGTTCCGGAAGAAAAGAAGCGGTAATATTATCCTCGATGGCGCCATCTTTGTAAGTGGCGCTGATTTCTTTAAAAATGTCAGACACCTGCTGGAAGCAGGTAATCATCTGATGGGAAAAAGTCCCGCACTCACCATTTAAAATCATCTCAGCAGCTTCTTCATGAGTGTACGCCGGTTTATATACCCGGTCGCTTGTCAGCGCATCGTAGACATCTGCAATGGATACGATCTGGGCGCAGATGGGGATCTCATCACCTTTCAGCCCGTCCGGATAGCCCTTTCCATCCCAGCGCTCATGGTGGAAATTGCAGATATCATAGCAATAATGCAGATAAACTTTATCATCCATACGCTGAAATGTTTGGAGAATTTCACAGCCCTTGGTCGTATGGGTTTTCATGATTTCAAATTCATCTTGAGTTAACCTGCCCGGTTTTAGAAGAATAGAATCGGGAATGGCAATCTTGCCGATATCATGCATGGCGGACGCGCTGGCGATGGTATCAATCAGCCTTGAAGTCAGTTTATATTCCGGGAACATACGCTGTACACAGGATGCCAGAGTTTTTGTCAGCACACGGATACGACGGATATGCTGTCCGGATTCCAGGCTGCGGTATTCAATTACCGTACTCAGTGCATCGATGATAAAATCGTTGGTTTCCGTCAGTTTTTTTGTTTGATGTTCTACCAGATCCTCCAGATGATTCTTATGCCGGTAAAGTTCAATACTGTTCTCCACGCGTTTTTTAACAATATGTGCATTAAAAGGTTTTAATATAATATCCGAAGCACCCAGGTTCAGTGCCTTAATTTCATTTTCCTGATAAGTATCAGCGGTGATCAGGATAACCGGGATTTTTTTCATAATTCCTTCTGACTGGAGGTGCTCCATTACCTGAAATCCATCCATGACAGGCATAATGATATCCAGGAGAATAATAGCAATGCTGTCCTGATGCTGATGCAGAATATTCAGCCCGGTCAGTCCGTTTTCCGCCTCCAATACATCATAATCCCTGTGGAAGAGCTCACATAAAATTGCCCGGTTTATTTCCATATCATCCACTATAAGTATCTTATTTCTTTTCATGACTTTTACCTGCCTTGTATGTAAAATATTTACAGAAAAATATTATCTCTTATTTTATCATAAAAAAACATATTAAAAAAGCAAATTCAGAAGAAAGATAGCGAAAATTGACAGGGATAGTTACTGTGAGCATCCGAAGGGTGTGAACAGTAACCAGGGATATGAAGTTGCATTTGCTGACTTCCTATATTATAATCATCTCAGAGTAAACGTTGCCCACAGGAGTGATAAAAATGAATGATTACAAGATACGTATGGCTGTACCGGAAGACGCAGAATCCATACTAAATATATACAGTCCCTATATAGAGAAGACCGTTATTACTTTTGAATACGAAAGACCGGTTCTGGAGGCATTTGCAGACAGAATCCGGGAAATAGCCCGGTTTTATCCCTATCTGGTATATGAAGAGGATGGGAAGATCCGGGGATATGCCTATGCGCACCGGCAGATGGAACGGGCTGCCTATCAGTGGAATGCAGAACTGTCGGTGTATGTGGATGAAGAAGCCAGGGGAAAGGGCATTGGAAAAGCTCTGTACGGTGTCATATTAGAACTGCTGAAGCGTCAGAATATATGCAATGTCTATGCCGGGGTTACGTGTCCAAATGAAAGAAGTGAAAGTCTTCACCGGCATTTTGGCTTTGAACTGTTGGGGATCTATCACAATACCGGATATAAATTTGGAAAATGGCATGATGTAATGTGGTTTGAAAAATTCTTAAATAAAGGTGAGGAAAATCCGCGCCAGGTGAAGTCGGTTCATGATCTGGATAAGGAAGAAATGGATGAAATCCTCCAGTCCAGAAATTTCTAGAAAAATTAGATAAAATCTCTGGACATTCTCCGTAAAATATATTATATTAAATATATCGATAATAGTTATTGATATTAATTTGAATGATAAAGGAGATATTCTCATGAAAAAAGATAAAGTTGTTTGTAATTGTTATAATGTAACGGTAGGGGAGATGGAAGAAGCGGTTGCAAAAGATGCAACAAGCTTTGAAGAAATACAGGATGCAACAAATGTTTCCCTTTGTTGTGGCGCATGTGAAGAATATGCCAGAAATGTTGCAGAAGAATTATTAGAACAGGCGTAATAAGGGAATAACTTTTATAACCGGGTTTGGCAGGCAGCTGCTGCACCCGGTTTTTTGCGTTAGTTATTAAAAAACTATAAATATAGGAAATCTTGTTGAAGCAAATGGAAATTCATGCTATCATTTGACCAAATTTAAGTAATTAAGAGGGACAGATAAAGGAGGGCTCATGGAACTTCAGTTAGAGCAGATCAGGAAGTCGTTTGGTGAAAAAGAGGTTCTGAAAGGATGTACTTTTCGGTTTGAAAAAGGAAAAATATACGGGTTGCTTGGAAGAAACGGAGCGGGAAAGACCACGTTATTTAACTGTCTGAGCGATGAAATTGCTCCGGACAGCGGCACGGCTAATATCTGCCAGGATGACGGGACATTGGAAGCACTGGGGGAAGAACACATTGGATATGTATTTTCCACACCGGTTCTGCCGGATTTTCTAACCGGATATGAATTTTTGAAATTTTATATGGAAATAAACCAGGACAGGGCAAATCCTGATATAACAATAGATACATATTTTGACATGGTGAAAATAGACCAGGAGGACAGAAACCGTCTGATTAAGGGATATTCCCATGGAATGAAGAACAAATTACAGATGCTTTGTTTCATTTTTGCAAGGCCGCCGGTAATCCTTCTGGATGAACCGCTGACCTCTTTTGACGTGGTGGTGGCTCTGGAAATCAAAAAATTGCTGCGTGAGATTAAGAAGGATCATATCATTATATTTTCTACCCATATTTTACAACTGGCAACGGACCTCTGCGATGAACTTGTGGTTTTGAGCGAGGGAAGGCTGCAGCAGCTGGATCATGAGATGCTGAAAAGTAAAGATTTTGAAACCCGGATCATAGAGTTATTACAGGATGAGGAGGACCATGATTAAGACATTCAAGATCATTTTTCATTTAAAAACGGTGATGCAGGTAAATGTTTTTCTCTATTATTTGAAACGCCTCTGGGTGATCGGAAAAGTGATTCCGGATCAGGTATATGGACTGAATTCAGCCAAAAAAGTTTTGACAGTACTCATAGCAATCCTGATGCAGATTGCAGGATTTGCCGGAAAAGGCTTATATTTAGCGGTAATGGTTGGATTACCATTCCTGTTTCTGGGGAAGAATCAGATAATGGCTCCGGGAGAACAGTTTTTATGGATGGTGCATATCCTGTTCTTTATGAATTGTATTCTGGGGCCTTTACAGGACAGCCAGGTCTTTTCGGTTACTAGACAGAAGATCACCTGCATCAAATACATGCAGATGGATGCATCCAGATACGTGCAGGCATCACTACTTTTCAAATATGTTCCCTTTTTTGTATATTACCTCCCATTTCTCGTGATAGCAGCCCGCATAAC
>OJJZ01000418.1_pt1 | contig 10100 bp, 7 predicted proteins | sample 1596481 | NCBI WGS metagenome assembly OJJZ01 (sample SAMEA4350110, study PRJEB24818) | metagenome | biome: human; feature: gut; material: faeces | place: Denmark | collected 2013-09 | reverse complement strand
GAATAAAGGGATTTGGTAAACAGAAGGAATGATAATAAATAAATATTTTATGTATACTTTAAATATTTTATAGAATTTTTTTTTTTTTTTTTTTTTTTTTATATAAATATTTTATTTTTTTTTTGTTATTTAAAATAAAAATTTTAAAAAAAAAAATAACAATACTTGCAGAGATTGCAGAGTGGCCGGAAGAAATAGATATAAATCGAGCAAAAGAAGCCAGGCAGCGTGCCGAAAGAAGAATTCAGGCACACACATCAGAAATTAATGTGACGCGTGCCGAGATGTCATTGCGGAAAGCGTTAATCCGAATTGAACTGGCTGGGACAGCAGCGCACAAATAAAACGGTTAACAGGCGACAGTAAAGACTGTGTATATTACGCAATTATTCCCGCGAGCAACGAGCCAAACGGACACGCTGGCGCGTCCATTTGGCGACTGCCGCGAGGGTCAAATACCCCACTGCTCGCAGCGTTACAAATTTGATGCCCGTTGCTTGCAGCGGGGTTTTTGACTTGAGCAATGCTGTATTGGTAAATCGTATAAAACCCCTTCATTTGGTAATACTTAGATATTACGAATTGGAGGGGTTTTTTGTATGAAGAAAATATGGGTTGCATTCATCGTCCTTTTATGGGGCGTTGCAGGATTTCAGATCATACAGGGGAAAGCAGCAGCGGAAGAAAACAAGATTATCCAGGTTTTCCACACTGTTGGAAGTGAACAGAAGACAAGTATGGTGGAATACTATGGAACATATGATAATGACTATCTCCCTATTGAAAAACGGGAAGTACTTCTTCGTGATATCGCACAGAAACTGGGAATTACCAGAGGCCTGGAGACAGACCGGACATTTGAGGAAAAAAGACAGGAAATCTCTTTGACAAAAAAGGCAAAACATGCCGTAACCACGCTTAGGTTCATCACAAATGAAGAGGGTAAAGAGATAAAGCAGTATATGATAGCCAGTATTACGCTGGATAAAGATATGGAAAGTGCGCAGGCACATAAAAAGAAACTGGAAAAAATTCTGGATGAATATACTAAGGACAGCAGAAGTTCTGCTAATGTAATCGGTACTTACGACGGGAAACTGGATTTAGATGAAAGAAATGAAGTAGCGGATGGTATCCTTGGAGACATGGGTGCCAGAATTGTAACGGAACACAGGGATATGCAGCTCTATACGATTTACGCATATACGACTTATGTGTCTGATTTTGTAATGCAGGAAGATCAGGCAGTTAATGTAAATATAGCCATGCGGTACAATGAAGAAGAGGATAAAACCTATGTCTATGTGGCAACTCCGGTACTTGGGCTGGATTACTAAATGGGACAGGAATGAAATTCATAGAAGTAATTTTCCCGGATACGCTTCACTTTTTTAATCGGCAGCATATATTATAGTAAATGCGTATTAAAGGAGTAGATTATGGAGGAACATAAAAATAATCCCCATAGCCAAATAGAAAATTGTCCGTGCTATCCTAATTGTGACGATATGATGCATAAGCAAGGCGGGGAACAGCCTCAAAAACCATTTTGGCCGCCTTTGCCATCACAGCCTGTACCAACAATCTGGCCATCAATGGGGGATACACCAGATCGTACAGATCTGACAAGACCAGATCCATTAAGACCAGGGTCAGGACCGGGCAGGCCGCAGCCATGGCAGCCGTATGGAAATGATCAGGACGAACAAAACTGGGAAGAACAGCAGCCGTGGCAGCGGGAAGATCAGAATGACCGACCGGAGTGGGAAAGGCGGCAGCCGTGGCAACAGGAGGAAGATCCCAATGTCAGACTGCAATGGGATAGACAGCAGACATGGTTTCCTGAAAATTTAGAGATAGAAAGTGCCGGGCGTCCAGGGGAAGCTGACAGTTCAGAGGACATAGATTCGGACATGGGCTGGGATATGGACGCTGACCGTCAAAACAGTGACATGCCGGATAACCGGATGAGAACCGATATGGAAATGCCTCAAAGCTGGGGGAATCCGTGGATGGATGAATCAAATATGTATGATAATCCCGAAGCCGAAATGAATGGAGATATCAATATGCCTCAAAGTCAGCCATCTCAGGAAATGAGTATGCCAAATGGACGCACCTGGCCTGGAAATTCAGCAACAAATAATCAGGCTTGGCCAGGAAACGGAATGTCCAATAATCAGGCTTGGCCAGGAAACGGAATGTCCAATAATCAGGCTTGGCCAGGAAACGGAATGTCCAATAATCAGGCTTGGCCAGGAAACGGAATGTCCAATAATCAGTCAGGGTCTCGAAACGGAACATCTAATAATCAGTCATGGCCCCAAAACGGTTTATCGATGAATCGGGCATGGCCAGGCACACCAACACCGAATAATCAGCTATGGCCAGGGAGACAAATGCAGCCTGGTATGAGTTTTTCCGGAAACAGCAGAAATAGAAATTCAGAAATGCCGGGGATCCAGGTACGCCCGGATATGGAGAATGGCACCATGCCGAACAATCAGAGGTGGTCGGGTTCCAATATGGATTCCCATCTGGAATCAGACATGGAAATGCCGGATATGGAAATGAACCCGGATATGGAAATGCCAGGAAACCAGATGAGTCCAGGAATGGGAATGCCGGAAAACCAGATGGGACCAGGAATGGAAATGCCGGGAAACCAGATGAGTCCAGGAATGGGAATGCCGGAAAACCAGATGATGCCAGGAATGGAAATGCCAGGAGACTGGATGATGCCAAACATGGGAATACCAGGAAGTAAAATGCGCCCGGAAATGGGAATGCCTGGAAACCAGATGTATTCGGACATGGGAATGCCGAGAAGCCGGATGATGCCGGAAATGGAGATGCCGGATATGGAAATGCCTGGAAACCAGATGAACCCGGACATGGGAATGCCCCAGAACCAGATGATGCCGGGATATATGTACTATCCAAACGGTTCCGCAGAACATATGCGTGGAGTGATTAATCCGGTATTTAGAAATGAAGAAATGGAAAAAGAAGAGCAAGAATCAGAACATGACCTGGAACGCCTGAAAGGCATGTATCCGGATATTGCCAAGAAGATACAGCTTTTTGTAGAAGAAGCTTGTGACGATCTGGAATATGCAGGAAGCCCGATGTTTGATGAACAGCCGGATAAAATTAATTTAATGAGAACGGTAAACAGCATATATGATAAGGTAAAGGAAGATGCACCGGTAGAAGAGGAAGAGGATAAAGACGATCTCTTTGCGATGAACAAGGAAAGCAGAAGAAGATACCCGCCAGGCAAGAACTGGCTGCGTGATTTTGTAGAAGTAATGCTCTATAATGAAATGTTCCAGCGGCGCTGCAGACACCGCCATTGCAGGAGATGGTACTAGAGCGTGTTTGAAAATTCATTCCCGCCATCTGCACGCCCCACTTTGCGGCATATTTGCCCCGAATTCAGGTTACATAGCCCGCTATGCGCCCCTCATTCGGTACAAATCTCCCACAAACTGGGACGCACAGCTGCCAGAAAGCAATTTTAAAACACGCTCTAGTGCCTTCCGGCACAAATATAGGTGTAGAATACTTTAAGAAACCGGTGGCTAAGTTACACCGGTTTCTTAAAAGTAAGCATTAACGTATATATTGTCTAAAAAAGTTGCAATTTATAAAAATTTATGTTGAGGTTTTTAAGTAAAGCCAGTACAATAGAGTCATGGTCTATTCAAGGGGAGACTCAAAGAGCATGTCTTATCGTTAAGGGGAAATGATAATGGAAGAATTGTTGAAAATATTAGAAACACATTTAGATGAAAATATGCTGCAGGCGGTCGTAAGCGGGGCGAAAAAATCGGACATCCCGTCAAAAATTAAAATCCGCCCGGTTGTAAATAAAGAAATATTAAAGTTTCAAACTACAGTTTCAGATGGAAAAAAAGAATTACATAAAAATTTTGAGAAACAAGAGATAACAGATCAGTTGAAATCCTGGATGGAGACTGATTATAAACAGCTGCAAATGGATACAGTAGAATATGCCATTACAGTACTGGTGAGCAAAAAAGGAAAGATGACCGTTAAGAAAAAAAGATGGGACAAGCCCAAAGAAGCGGTTTCCTTGCAGCATAACCGGAAAAAGAAGTATGTGCTCCCGGAAGGGGAGCCGGTTCCGTTTCTGGTGGATCTGGGTGTAATGACGCGCAAGGGTATGATTGTAAATTCCAAATATGATAAATTTCGACAGATCAACCGGTTTCTGGAGTTTGTGGAGGATATTATGCCGCAGCTGAACCGGTCTGGAGAAGTTACGATCATTGATTTTGGGTGCGGGAAATCTTATCTGACCTTTGCCATGTATTATTATCTGAAGGTTCTACAGGGAATGGACATCCATATGATCGGGCTGGACCTGAAAGAGGATGTCATTGAAAAATGCAGTGAACTGGCAAAAAATTATGGATATGACAAATTAGAATTTTATATAGGTGATATCGCTTCTTATGAAGGCGTGGATCGGGTGGATATGGTGGTAACGCTCCATGCCTGCGATACGGCTACCGATTATGCCCTGGCGAAAGCTGTGAAATGGGGAGCAGAAGTGATTCTGAGCGTGCCATGCTGTCAGCATGAGCTGAATGGGCAGATTCAGAATGAGCTGCTGGAGCCTGTCTTAAAGTACGGGCTGATAAAAGAAAGAATGGCGGCATTGCTGACCGATGCGTTTCGTGCCGGCAGGCTGGAAGAAGAAGGTTACAATGTCCAGATTCTAGAATTTATCGATATGGAACATACTCCGAAAAATATTCTTATACGTGCCGTAAAGGCCGGTGTGCCAAAAAAAGTAAAAAATTTAGCTGAATGTATGGAATTGGTGGGGGCCAGACCGACAATAAATAAACTCTTAGATGCCAAAGAGGAGGCATGAAGTAAATATGAAAAAAATAATCATACGAATCAGCGTTTTGGTGCTGGTATTTATAGGTGCGGTTTTTGGCATCAGTAAATATATCAACAGAGGTACCACGGAGACAGCAAAGGAAATGAAGGCGGCTACCCTGCCCCTGGTCTATATGACCAATGAGGGAACACAGTTGAACTGCCTGCATGGTTATGTACAGCAAATGCCCGTTACGGCAATGAGAGATACCCTGACGCCCCTGACTTCCGACCGGGTACTTGACATACAGATTCAGACGTTCGGCGTTCCAATTGATGATATTTATTTTGAGGTTCTTTCGGTGGACGGAAAAGAATCACTGGAAAATACGAAGGTTACGAAATATCAGGAAGATGGGGAATACGTAAAAACATCCATTAAACTGCAGAACCTGATCCTGATGAATCAGGAATATGTATTAAAACTGCAGATTAAAAGTGCGGGAAAAGATATCTATTACTACACGAGAATCCTGCAGCAGGATGGGCTTCATACCAAGAATTACCTGAGCTTTGTTATGAGTTTTTATGATAAATGTCTGAATAAGAACGACAGTCAATGGCTGTCACCTTATATCGAGCCGGATGAAACCGGAGATAACAGCTCTCTAGCCAGTATGGATATACATTCCAGCATCGACCAGCTGAGCTGGGGAACGCTGAGTCCTCAGATCTATTATAAGCCGGTTCCGGCAATTAAGGAATTAAATGAAAGCACGGCATCGGTGGTATTGAATTATATTATTTCTGCAAAAAATGATGATGGACAGCAGGAGCTGTATAATGTGACGGAATTTTATAGGATGCGGGATGATACAGATTCAAAAATCAAGCTTCTGGACTTTGAACGGAAAACCGAACAGATTTTCAATCCCGAAAATTCGATCATCACTACAAAAGGTGTGAATCTGGGTATCACAGGAAGAGACATCACCTATAAGACAGATGAAAAGCAGCAGTATTTCGCTTTTGTCCAGGAAAATGAACTGTACAGTTATGATGTTAACAGCAATAAGATTGCCCAGGTATTTACTTTCCGCCAAAAGGAAAATTCCGATTACCGGGATTCTTATAATCGCCATAATATTAATATTATCCAGGTGGAATCCAATGGAAATATTCATTTTACCGTCAGCGGATATATGAATCGGGGCAGCCATGAGGGCGAGTCCGGTGTGGCACTTTATTCCTATGAAGCAGCGTCCGGATATATCCGGGAAGGTGTGTTTGTAAGCAGCGGAGAGTCCTATGAACTTTTAAAGAAGGATCTGGATATCCTGACTTATGTATCGGATGATCAGGAAGATTTTAACTTGCTGGTTGACGGAGATGTCTATCAGGTAAGCCTTTCTACCATGCAGGTAGAGAAGATTGTCAAGAACTTAAATCAGGGATGCATGGCTGGATCCCAGTCCGGAAAATATTTTGCTTGGCTCAAAGAAAATAAGGCATATGATTCCAGGACCATCTCCATCATGAATATGGATACAAAAGAAACACGGGAGATATCCTGCCAGGATTCAGAAAGAATTCGTATCATTGGATTTATGGGGGAAGATCTGGTCTATGGCATTGCGGATGCATCCGATATTAATACGCAGCATGAGGGAAATGAATTATTCCCGATGAAGACCTTACAGATTCAGAACAGCCAGGGCGAGACGGTGAAGGATTACAATCCGGGAGGCCTGTATATAACCAAGACGGAGATAACAGAAAAACTGCTGACCCTTACCAGAATGCAGAAGAACGGTGATACCTTTACGGAAGCAGCAGAAGATCACATTGTGAACAATGCCGCTGATGAAGATTCAGCATTTGGCATGACGACTCAGGTTACGGAAAGAAAGCAGACTGAAATGATTCTGCGGGTGGGCGAAGAACTGAAAGTGAAGACACCTCAGGTGGTAAGAAGCCGTCAGGTGGTACTGGAAGGCAACCATACCGTGTCAATTAAAGCAAAAGAGAAGAATGAAAGCCTCTATTATGTATATGCATACGGTAAACTGGACAGCATCTATGCCAATGCCAACGCCGCTATCCGTAGAGCAGATGAAATGCTGGGAGTAGTGGTGGATAACCATCAGAAATATGTATGGGAACGTGGTAATAAGGAAGACGAGATGGAATTAGATCTTGCAAAAGTACCTGCCATCATGAAGAGCGGGGAAATGGATGTGACGAAACTGAAACAGTCCCTGAGTGATAAAACAGTTCTCGATTTGAGCGGCTGTACACTGGAAATGGTGCTCTATTATGTGAGCCACGGTTACCCCGTAATGGTACAGACTTCGGAAGGAGTCAGAGTTATGGTTGGATATGACAACTTTAATACGATACTGTTGAAACCGGGAGAAGAAGAATCCTATTATTATCCGTCAGATGATAGTAAGGAACTATTTGAAAAGTCGGGCAATATATTTATCACCTATATTAACTAAGTGGAGTCTCCATAAATAGGAGGACGCCCTAGCTATCAGCTGGGGCGTTTCCTATTTAGAGAAGTAATTTGCTTTTTCCTGAATGCAACTGCCAATATGTGGATATCCTAAAATTAACAGAAGACAACGTAACAGTTCAGCAAGCATGAACTGTTACACATCCGGCCCATTGAAATTCGCCTTTGGCGAAAAATGACATAATGAAAAGAAGAAAGAGAGGTAAAGGAAATGGATGAAAGAATCAAAACCCTTGCACACAATCTGGTGAACTATTCCTGCGAGGTGAAAGAAAATGACAAGGTTTACATTCACTATATTGGAGAGGATACACAGGAGCTGGCAAGGCAGATCATAAAGGAAGTCTATGCGGCAAAGGGAATCCCGTTTATCCGGTTTATCAGCAATAAAGTACAGCGGGATATCCTGATGGAATGTACCCAGGAGCAGGTGGAACTGATGGCAGAGGTAGACGGACTGGAGATGTCTAAAATGGATTGCTATATTGGCATCCGCGGTTCCAACAATGTATCGGAATTATCGGATGTACCGGCTGAAAAAATGGCGATCTATGATAAATATTACAATACCCCGGTACATCATGAAATCCGCGTAAAAAAGACAAGGTGGGTGGTGCTTCGTTACCCCAACGCTTCTATGGCGCAGCTTTCCAATTCCAGTACGGAGGCATTTGAAGACTTTTATTTTAAAGTATGTAACCTGGATTATGGGAAAATGGACCGGGCAATGCAGAACCTCAAGGCTTACATGGAGCGTACTGACCGGGTTCGTATGACGGGACCGGGCACAGACCTGACCTTTTCTATAAAAGGCATGAATGCCATTCCATGTGCAGGCAGATGCAACATTCCGGACGGAGAAGTATATACAGCGCCAATCAGAGATTCCGTAAACGGGACACTGGCGTATAATACGCCGTCACTGTATCAGGGCTTTACCTACGAAAATATTGTGCTTACTTTTGAAAATGGAAAAATCATAAATGCGACTGCAAATGATACGAAGAGGATCAATGAGGTCTTCGATATGGATGAAGGGGCAAGATATATCGGTGAATTTGCCATCGGAGTAAATCCTTATGTTCTGGAACCAATGAAAGATATCCTGTTTGACGAGAAGATCATGGGTTCTTTCCACCTTACGCCAGGCAGCTGCTATGACGATGCGTACAATGGCAATCATTCCTCCATCCACTGGGATCTTGTGTGTATACAGAGAGCCGAATATGGCGGAGGGGAAATCTATTTTGATGATGTATTAATTCGGAAAGACGGGAAGTTTGTAGTTCCCGAACTGGAATGTCTGAATCCGGAAAATTTGATATAGCAAACCTTAGAGTTTGAATTATGAGCTTAAAATTGGACACAGAATCATGATTCTGTGTCCATTATTTTATCAAAAATTATAGAACAGGAAGTGCAGCGGTTAAAGTGTTTTGACTTCCGGAATCGACCAATGCTCCAGATAAGCAGCTTCGGGAGATGGTGGATAATACATTTCCACCCCAAAAGCAGCAGTGGTTATCTGATGTTGTTTCAGCCAGCGGTCCATGAACTTATCGGCTTTGAATACCGCATCCCCATATAGCTGGGAGATATTCTCGGCTTCAAAACCGCAGACCAGATATTCACAGGCAGGCATTTCAAAGGTCTGGTATCCCGGTACGGAAGTACCGGGGATGATCTCGGCACCTGCCATGTAGATGCAGTTCCCCTCTTTTGCATTCCCCAGATACAGAGCGCCAAGTTCATTGCCCTGGGGCAGCAGATTTGGAATCAGGGGCTTTATTTTATGAAAATCCGCCCAGAGTTTTGCCCCGGCGGAAACACCGGTAGTTTCGCCGCCCATGAGCTGACTGATGGGGATCTCTCCTTCAATCCCGGCAAATACTCTGGGCTGATCCAGCTTTTGGCGGAAGATTTCCAGAACCATGCCATCTGTGATCAGCGGGACATTTTCCTCCACCATTACATAGTTTAAGATCAGGTCAGGCTTTACAAAGTGATTCAGTACCACAGGATCAGTACGATACTGTTCCGGGGTGAGGCCAAAGGTTTCTTTAAATGCTCTTGTGAAATTGGAATGGCTGGAAAATCCGTACTCCATTGCAATATCCACAATGCGGCGGTTCCCGGATTTCAGAATTTCTGAAGTCTTTGACAGCTTTCTCATTTTGATATAATCATAAACCGTTTTATTAACGAGGCGGTTAAAAAGCCTCTGAAAATAAAAGGGGGATAAAGAGGCGATATTCGCCAGAGTTTCTATTTGCAAATCTTCGTTTAAGTGTTCTTCAATATAATCTACAGATGCCTGTATGGATTCCCATGCGTGCATAACTTGCACCTCCTTTGTTGGTATTGCCTGCATTGCACAATGAACAGTAAATAGAATATACCATATTCCGGTTGCCTGTGCTTATCAAAGAGTGCTCTTTTTCTCTTCAAATTTCTATCAATATTGTTAAGAAATATTAAGCAAATGTTACAATTGTGAGGATTTTACAAACTTATATCACAATATTTCGCTAAAATATCCCTATTCTGGAATGATTGGGGAGAAATTAATGGCGATCTTAATCAAAAATATTACAAAATCTTTTACAAAAAATGATGACACACAAATGCTGGCTATTCTTGAGAATCTTTCCCTGAGTATAGAGAAGCAGGAGTTTGTTTCTTTTGTAGGTCCGTCCGGTTGTGGAAAGTCCACGCTGCTTAGAAT
>OJJZ01000407.1_pt1 | contig 10269 bp, 9 predicted proteins | sample 1596481 | NCBI WGS metagenome assembly OJJZ01 (sample SAMEA4350110, study PRJEB24818) | metagenome | biome: human; feature: gut; material: faeces | place: Denmark | collected 2013-09 | reverse complement strand
CTCCTCGCGTCTGAATTTGTTGCAATATTTAAATTCACTTATCAATCTGGAAAGTAATCCTCTGCCAAAACCGAATTTCCAATAGTTCCTGTTCAAGAAACAAGCAATCATAAACTGGTTGCTCTATTTTCAAATAAAGTATAATATGAAAGCAACTTTAAATTTCGAAACAAGAGGGGAAAAATGAAAAAAACTAAATTCAAACTTCCAATTTTTATAAGTATACTGCTTTTAGGTTTAGGCTGTTTTTTTGTTGGACGGAAAAACGGCCATTGCGACTTTTTCAAAGATATTTTATCTCGCTATCCAGAAGAAAATATTGCAGTAAATCTAATAGTCGATTTAACACATGATGGTAATGATGATCTGCTCGTTATAAGCCAGGACGCCCTGGAAATCACACTGGAAGTATACACGATAACAGATGGTAAGCCTGTCGTGATATATAAAGACAGTGCCTCTGATAACCATGCCGGATGGCGTTGGTACTATCTAACTGTTGTTGACGATAAAGACTATATCCTACAATACACTCCTGAGATATGGAATGGCATAGGAAATTACCACCTGGAAGTCTTTTCTTTTGATCAAAAGGGCCAGAAAGAAATATTAGAGACACAGAAACTGCCATATGATTCGATTCATATATCAGAGGATAAAAAACTGGATTTATTAAACAAAACTGAAAACTTTAAGGCTATCTATGAGAAATGGCTGGCCTGCAGCACACCTTTAATCACCATCGGCAGCGATCCATTCACAGGTAACAGTGTTAATTATATCCTGAAAGAAAAATTACCTAATACAGACTGAATAAACGGCTGGAAAAAAAACATTACTGCGCCAACCGTTGCATATAAAAGATATAACTCACGTTCCGTACAGCCAAGCCGGTCTAATTGAGGAATCCGTTTAATAATCAATCTGCCTGTTAAATATCCTACCATTGTTCCTGCCGCATTCGTTATCACGTCATTGATATCGGTTGCCCTAATGGTAAATATCTGTGATATCTCAATTACCAGGGAGGTAAGCACGCCCAAACGCACCGTTTTCATCATACTTCTAAAATCGCGCCATAAACAGGGGGCAAATATGCCCAATGGGACAAAAAGTAAAATATTCAGGTAGCTATTCGTAATATCGGTCAACATCCCACGCAGAGGAATAAAGTTATGAGATAAAACGATTCTCAGCCCTGCTATATTGGGAAATCCCACCAAAAAGCATATTGCAGCCAGATATAAGGAAAAAAATATATAGGCAGCCGTCTTTTTAATGTTGTGGAAAAATATTTTATTATATAAAAATAGTATAGGTACGAATATGATTGATGCAGCGGTAACTTCTTTACTTGTTATTAATATTCTATCCATAAGCATTTCCATATGCACTTCCTGTCTCTGTATTAAATAGATGTATCTTTTCCGGCTTTAGCCGAATATATACCTCCTGCCCAACCTGACCGGAAAAATCTGCATCCGTCACCACTGTAAGATTCGGCATGTCAGCCCCTGTGAGGAAAACTGCTACTTCACGCCCGGTATTTTCCAGAATATTGATTTTCATCCTTACTGCATGAGGCTCGTCCGGTGCAGCCGGCACAATGTGTTCCGGGCGAATACCGGCTTTTAATGGATCCCGTAAACCATCTGCGAGCAAATTGCTCACATCAATGGGAATATGGGTATTTCCCAAAGTCAGATAATGCTGTCCCTGGTATGTAACAAGCCTGGTGTCCCATAGATTCATATTGGGTGATCCGATGAACCCTGCAACAAACAGATTCGCCGGATTTCTATATATTTCCTGCGGTGTTCCAAATTGCTGCAAAACACCACCATTTAATACGGCAATACGCGTCCCCATCGTCATTGCCTCCGTCTGATCATGGGTCACATATATGGTGGTTACGCCCAGTTCCCGTTGGAGCGTTATAATCTCCCGGCGCATTTCTGTTCGGAGCTTCGCATCGAGATTGGCTAACGGCTCATCCATGAGAAAAAGTCCGGGTTTTCTTATCATGGCCCGCGCAAGGGCAACACGCTGGCGCTGACCGCCGGATAAGGCCCCCGGCTTCCTTTCAAGCAGAGTATCCAGCTCCAGCTTTTGGGCCAATTCTGCTACCCTTCTCTCGATTTCCGTTTTGCCGATGTGCTGCATTTTAAGAGGAAAGGCAATATTATCTTTTACCTTCATATTGGGATAAAGAGCGTAATTTTGGAATACCATTGCAATATCGCGGTTCTTTGGCGGAACCTTGTTCACAATCCTGCCATCCATAACGACCTCGCCGCTGCTTATACTTTCAAGTCCTGCAATCATGCGCAGCAGCGTTGTCTTTCCGCAGCCGGAAGGGCCTACAAATACAATAAATTCCCCTCTCTTTATTGCCATATCCATATCCTTAACAGCATGAACATCTCCAGGATACCATTTATTTACTTTGCTTATCTGCAGATCGCCTGCAAAATTCCTGTTTTCCATAAATTAATCCCCTGTGTTAATCTTTCATTCCGGAAGATATAATGCCCTGCTCCAGATATTTCTGCCCGAACAGGAATATCAATAGAGGAGGCATCAGCGTAATCAGTGACGCGATCAATGATACCCCGGCGTTATCCGCTGTGATATTTGACATATACAGTGAAAGCGGCCAGAGCGCCTGGTTTTTTAAAAATGCCTGAGGCGCCTCTATTGCGTTCCAGTATTCTAAAAACCCTAATACCACAGCCGACAGGATTCCCGGCGCGCCAAGCGGAAGTCCAAATCGTAAAAATGTCTGAAATGAGGAAGCCCCATCCACGGCAGCCGCCTCCATGACCGCCTCCGGTATGTCCATAAAAAAACGTGTCATGATGAATACCGGAAGCGTTGATGCCGCACCGGGTAGAATGACCGCCCATACGGTATCAATCAGGCCCATCTTATTCAGGACAAGATAGCTGGAAACCATAGTCACCTGAAATGGCATCAGCATCAGGACAATATACAACGTATAGAGTATCTTTTTTCCGCGAAAGTGAAACTTCGCAAATGCCCATGCCGCAGGTGCGCCCAAAAGGACATGGCCAAGTATGATTGGAAAAACCTGCCTGCAGGAATTCCAGAATACCGTAAAAAACTGGGGCGTATCCAATAATAGTTCCACATATGCCGCCACTGTCGGATAACGCGCAATTACAGGCCATACAGCCGTTCCTCCCCTGCCTTCCAGGACTGGCGCAAGATTTTCAGACAGCTCTGCCCCTCCCATAAAAGTACCGGATATCAGCATCCACAGAGGCAGCCATATAAAGACCGCAATCAAAACAAGGGGCACGCCAAGAAGCCATTTTTTCATATCCCATCTCCTCTGTTCATAATTTTTTGCATCAGTAATATCAAAATAAATACCAGAATTGCCATCATCACAGCTCCGGCACACATCTTATCCACATCCAGATTGCCGTACCAGTTATTGAATAGATGCTGAAGCATGTAAATACTGTCATCCGGATAACCTCGCGCAATCAGATAAGCCTCTCTGAACACCTTAAAGGAATTGAGCAGCGACAGCACGGTAATGGTAAATAATGTGGGTATTAGATTGGGGAGTGTAATCCTTACAAACCGCTGGAGGCTTCCGGCGCCGTCTATCTGCGCCGCCTCATATAATGCCGGATTTATGGCACTGAGTCCTGACAGCCACAGCACCATATCATATCCAAAATTCTTCCACAGATAAGCAAACACCAATACACCAAAGGCTGCCTTACTTCCAATCCAGTCAACCGGAACCATACCCCAAAGTGCAAGGAATGCATTGAGAAGTCCATTTTTATGAAAAATCACCCGCCACAAAAGAACAATCGAAGCAACGGGAATCGCCATGGGCACAAGAAACGAGGTCTTGAAAATGCTATGTTTTTCCCTGAAGGAAGTCAGCATCAGGGAAACAGCCAGGGAAAAGAGTAACAGAAGCGGTATGCAGACTAAAATAAATCTTGCTGTATTGGCTGCCGCCAGCTTAAACGCATGGTTTTTCAGTACTGCCAGATAATTTTGAAATCCCACAAACCGGTCACTGGCAGCCAGAAAAAAGGAACGGCGCAGAGCGTCCAGCATAGGAATCAGCACCATAATACTTACAAACAGCAGGCTCGGCAGCAAAAACAGCCATGGTACCATTTGTTCCCGGATCGGAACACTGTGTTCACGTTTTTTCCTCATCCAAAATCCTCCCTTCACGAACATCGGCGGCAAGCGTTTCTTTCAGACAGTAAAAGAGAAAATCCACACATATCCACAAACATGGCAGAAGATACATTGTTTTGCAAAAGGTCATATTGTGAGCAGAGGCTATCTTAAATGAAATCAGGCAAAGTGTCAGCGTATATGCCGCACAATAGAAAATCATTCTTTTGTAAGAGCGTATGGATACCAGCATTGCTGCGGCGGCCGTAAAGGCAGAGGCACACACAGAAAGCAGCACTGCCATAAATGACGAGATCCAAAGCTCCATATCCCGGAAGCCAGGCCCGGCCGCCATCCAGGAGACCATATTTTTCCCCTGCTCCTTAAACAGATTTCCCCAGAATTCAAAATCAGACCACATTGTGGGGATAAACTCGGAAGGAAACTCAGGCAGTTCTATACAAAACCATAATACGGCGCATATACCGAAAGCGATTAAAAGATAAACTGCCAGCAGAAGTGGATAACGGCAAAGCCTTTTACCATGCCCGATCACGCGTCCAAGGATACCAATCGCCAGAATGACCGCAGGAAGCCGGAATATCATGCCAAGTACCCATGCAAATAATGTCAGGTCAAGAATCCGTCCCGCCGGAAAACCTGCCGAGGAGAGATACTGACTGGCCCTCTCCCCTGCTCCCGGACCTGTAAATGTCAGCTGCATATTGGATAAGAGTTTTTCCGAGTCTGCCTGTGCCTGTAAGAACAACCTTGGTTCTTCCTCCTCAAATATGCCGCGGACATAGAACTGCTTTCCTTCCACCTTTACCGGCATCCCAATCACATTGGTACTTCCCCACAGGGAAAATGCCAGACCGGTACTGACTGCGCATCCGGACTCATCCGATCTGGCCGGATAAGCACCGGCAGTCAGCATGGAGGAGACAATATCCCCGCAGTCTCCAAAGGCGGCAACTATATCTGCCTTTATTTTCTTTTTATCTGAAGCCATTATCTCCTGTTCCGGGTATATCTCCCATAAGGTGGCCTCCGGCTGGTTTCCTGCTCCATCCTGCCTTGCATACGCCTGCTGCCTGATAAGCTCTGAGGGGCTGACACCGCCCTTTTCCCATTTAATGCTCACACTTGTACAGTGATTGATGGCCGTACTATAGAAAGAACAGGCGAAACACCAAAGAACCGCTGCCAGTAATGCTGATATTGTCAACGCCCGGTAATGGGCAAACCTCTCAACTTTCAATGCGGACCCTGTCTCCTTCCGATATAATCTTATTCGAGCTTATGACTACCTGATCCGAATACGTAAGCGCGCCATCAACATACATCATCTGACTGTCTCTTTCCTTAACTGTTATATCTACCCTTGCAATGACCCATTCTGTTCCCAGTACGGAGCTTTGTTTGCGGAGTACGAAAACGTGATCCCCGCTGGAATCACTTCTGAGTGCGGTAAGAGGCAGACAATTTTGATACGTCTCGCTCTTTCTGCTCAGAAAAAGCTGTGCCGGCATTCCGGAAGAATAACTTCCCTCCGGCAGAACCGCAGTTACTAAAACCTGGTCCGACTCGTCCGGCGTGCTGATGGAATGAATCTCCACATCTGCTTTTTGTGAGCTTCCATCCAATTTGTAATAAAGCTCTCCCGTGTCCCCGGCTGAAAAGCGGTGCGCTGAATCTTTATCCAGTTTTCCTTCAAAAACAAATCCTCTGTCAGCAGAGGAGAGTATGACTGCATCTTCCCCCTTCTTTGTTTTATCCCCACGTTCCAGCGTCCTCACCACGGTTCCAGAGGCCGGAGCCAAAAGGCAGCCCCCATTATCCAAAATTTCCTGCAGTGCAGCACGCGATTTTTCCTTATCTGTCCGCTCAGATTCATTGGTAAGCCTGTCAATCTCTTCTTCCTTCTGCAATACATCAGCCTGTCTCCGGGCATCTTCCAATGCTGCCTGCGCGGTCTCTATTGCCCTTCCTGCCGCATAAAGTTCTTCCTCCTCAGAATACTGGATATCCTCAGACTCACGCCGGGCATGGTTTAACGCTTCTCTTGCAGCATCAATAGCTGCCTGAGCCTCACTGACTGCGGACTCACTTGAAAAATCTTTTCCTTCCCTGACTGCTTCCAGCACTGTTTCTGCTTTATAAAGAGCATCTTTGGCTTTTTCAATTTTACGTTTCCAGCGTCTCTTAATGGAGTCCCGGTTATCGTCTGCCCTGTCATAGGACGATGAGGTATAGTCTGCTTTTGAAAGCTCCTTTTTTGCCTGGTTAAATGCCTTCTGCGCAATGGAAAGTTCTTCTTCCGCAGCCTTCAGCTCCTCCGTATAATCCGTGGCATCGTCCGGCTGCTTCCCTGCAATTGCTTCCTTTATTTCGCTGACTCTCTGGTTTGCCTTATTAAGTTCCTCTTTCGCCTGCTCATACGTTTCTAATGCCTGCTGATAACTATCCTCAGCATCATCAAGATTTTCTGATTCCTCATCCAGCGCCTGTTCCGCGGCACGGATGGCGTCCTTCGCATCCTCCCTTACATTCTCCAAATTTTCCCTCGCATCTTTCACAAGCTCTTCAGCCTTCTTAATAAGATTTTTTTCCGCATCTTCCAGTGTTTCTTCGAGTTTTACATAATCTTCTTTTAATCGTAGCTCTGTCCTGTCATACTTCGCAGCAATGCGCTCATACGCCTTTTGGGCATCTGCAAGCTTACGCTGTGCCTCAATCACATCATTGCCGCCATTGTTTGCTGAAAGATCGATTCTCAGGTTAAGGATATGGATTTCTTCTTCCAGCTTCTTAATCTGTTCTTCTACGGAAGGTATATCAAATTCTATCAGTATTTCACCTCTGTCTACCGGTTTGCCCTCCCCTGCATTGACGGACACGACCTTAAGGCCATCCGGAAGGCTAATCCCATTCTCTGCTGCCGCATGGATAATCCCTTCCATTTCAGCCCTGTTCATTAACGTTTTGCTTGTCATGGAAGACACTGCAACATGGGCAGTTGTAAAAGAATGGGATGCACGGGAAATGATTGTGCATACAAACATAAATGCAAAAAATCCAATCATAAGATATACAGCCATGCGCTGTACACGTTCTTCTATAAGGGGCCTGTATTTCTTTCCGGAAATAAGCATGGCCTTTTGCTGTCTGAATTTTTCCCCAATATGTAAACGCATAGCTGTATCATCTCCTGTCAGGTTAATTAAATACAATCTTAATGATTCTGTCTGCCAGGTAAGAGCCGTCTGCCTGCTGCTTTCCAAAACACAGTACAAAATCGTTATCTCCTATCCCGTCTTTTTCACTGCCATCCAAAGAATAGCTGCTGCCATCCGATTTCACGGTTCCCTTTTGAAATACTGCGTCTTCTGAATAAGTAACCGTTATACTGCCTCCATCTCCGGAGGATGAGGTGCCATCCGCAAAGGGTGATGTATTAATCACGAACCCGGTATCCGAGCATTCGCCGGCTGTGCCGCTCAAATCAGCAGACTTCATCATGTCATTCGCATCTGCAAACGTATCCATTGTATCTAAGTCCTCGTTCCCGGCACCGCCCTGAATTTGCAGAGGCGATTCATTATGGACCTCCTCCTGCTTCTCAGGGGTTTCCTTTTTTACATTTGGCTCTGTACCTGCACATCCGGTAACCAAAAGCATCCCCGCGCAGATTGCTGCATATATCCCCATCATTCCTCTTTTCATAAACTGTCTTTTCTTAAGCTGTCTTTTCATCATATTGAATCCTTTCCATTTCATATAAAAATTTTACATTTGCTCGTTGATATAAAGACTGGCCCGGCTCTGAATTCTTTCAGCCGTTTCCCAGGCGCTCCTTGCCCCTGAAAAATATTCCCCGGCCTCTTCCAATATAAGTGCTTCCAGTGTCTGATTGTCATTCTCCACATAGGCTGCGCTGTTTAAAAGCTGCTTCGTCAGCTCCACATCTTCTTTTGTTGCCTTACCATCTTCGTAAATCCATGTCCAGATAGATTTTCCTTCCACCGCTGCCTGCGTGACCTTATCAAAAGCCCTCCGATGAATCGGAAGCATCATACAGGACATCTGGTGGTCCTCTGTCAATAGTGTTCTGACGAATTCCCATGCCCCTTCCTTCCGGGTGCTGGACGAGGAGATTCCAACCTTCACTTCAGGTTTGATTGCATGGTATTCACCGCCGTCTCCGGGAAGTCCAGGAAACTTCAGGTTCCCGTTGAAGTAATTTCTGTACTTGGTTATATGGTAAACGCTCAGCACTGCTTCATAGGCTGCTGCATAGGTATCACTCATCTCCGTTCCTCCAAAGCCGTTCTGGCTGCTTTCCTGTATTTTACCGGCAAATTCCAGCATTTTTACAAATTCAGGCGAATCAAAAGAGCACTTGCCCAGGTTCCAGTCAATAAAGCTGCCATCTGTCTGAAGCATGATTTTCAGGAAGGAAGCACCAGACAGATTGTTTATGGAATTGGCTCCGTAAATATCAAAGACCTTTTCCAGATCCTGAATAGTCCAGCCATTGTTTCCAGCCACAACATCCGCGCCAGCCAGCATAGTGGATATGGCTACTCCGTCTGTAAGATAAGGTAACTTTCCATCCAGACTGATCGCTTTAAAGACATTATCAAAATAATCCTCTGTCCGGATTTCCGGATCCTTTTCCATATATGGATAAAGGTCTTCCAGGAGCCCCTTGCTTTGATAAATCTGTACTGACAAATTACTCATATCCAGGATATCCGGCATATCACCAGAGATGATCCGCGTATTAAGATTCAAAATGGCATTATCCCATTCCTCGTTGGAAACATTTTGTGCATACGGAAAATACTCTGTCAGCTCAACCTTATACCTGTCGTTTGTTTTGTTAAAATCGGATACGGCCTGGACAAGGCCAGGAGTCGCAGTCAGGCTCACCATACTCAAAAGTTCTCTCTCATCCACACCCTCGGTTAGCACCGCCATTTCATATGACAGTACCTCAGTCTGATTGGATGAGGCTGCCAGGACCACAAAACGCCCATCCGTGCATTCTCCAAGATGAACTTCTGATGTGCCAAGTCCCATATCCGACCAGTTAAGGACAGGGATGCCCTTCTGTGCGCCAGCAGCATACCCATACAAAACGGAAGAATCAAACCGATAGAAATCTTTGTTTACGCCTCCATACAGTCCTGTTGTTGCTCCCAGACAGATTTTATCTTTACTCCAATCCTGAGTCTCCATGTCCACGGTAAGCAGATCATAGTTCATACGGTCCGAGGAAGTCGCACAAATACCAATCTTTCCTTCGGCAGTCGTTGTGGTTGTCATAAGATTTCCCTCATAATCAAGAGAAAATAAGAAACGGCCGTTAATGTCGAATAGATAGACCAGCGTATTACCGCCTTTTGCAGCTACACAGATATTTCCCTCCATATCAATGCTAAGGAACAAATCTCTTCCAACTGCCGATATGACCGGGCTGTCCATCACACCGGCCAGGTCAACCGATTGGACCTGTGAACCACTGTTGTCAAATTTCCTTAAACTATAACCGCCTGCCTTCTCCAGGCAAACCGCCCAGATACTGTTATCCGGGGCAAAGCCAAAATCCAGAAGCGAGACAGAAGCATCCAGATCCAGATTCTGTTTCAAAAACTTGCCGTCATCAATGTCCATTGCTGCCAAATAGGACGTACCAGCCGCCTCCAGACAGCACATATAGGCCATATCATCTTTGAGCAGAAGTCTTTCGATTCCTGTCACGGTGTCTGGAATATCAAAAAAGTCTGCAACATAGGAAGCAGCAGGCTGCACGGTATCCATGCGGTTCCCACAGGCTGTTACGGTAAAAATCATTGCTGTTGTTCCCAGAATTGTAATAATCCGTCTTATCTTCTTTCTCATAGCCACCTCCATTTTCTAAAATTACCTCCTTTCATATAAATATTGCCTGCTCTATCAGGCAGTTTAAGCATACCATTGATGAGCAGGCAATTTTTTAATTTGAGATAATTGATTTTCTATGGAATGGTAAATGAATGATTAAGAAATTCCTAAGGCGATACGGCGGATCGGACGCGGCTATTAAAC
>OJJZ01000406.1_pt1 | contig 10271 bp, 8 predicted proteins | sample 1596481 | NCBI WGS metagenome assembly OJJZ01 (sample SAMEA4350110, study PRJEB24818) | metagenome | biome: human; feature: gut; material: faeces | place: Denmark | collected 2013-09 | reverse complement strand
TTAACGTTCAAGATTGCCCTCATGGTTGTAAATTATATGAAATATATGGAAATACAGGATTTTTGATGAAGATAAATCAGAGCCTGTCACTGGCAGGTTCTGGGAAACAAAATAGAAAAGGAGTAACTATCAAATGGTAAAATTATACGATAATGGCGTATACCTGCTGAACGGAACAGAAATTGTAGAAGACAACGCTGAGGCTGCTTCCGTTCTCAAAAGCAAATTAGGCGATAACGTTCCATCAAAAGCCGAGGCTGCCAAAAATACAATTGCTTACGGTATCTTAGAAAGCCATAATACTTCCGGAAATATGGAAAAGCTGAAGGTTAAATTTGACAAGCTCACATCCCATGATATTACATTTGTGGGTATTATCCAGACAGCACGTGCTTCCGGACTGGAAAAATTCCCCGTACCTTACGTTTTAACAAACTGCCACAACAGCCTCTGCGCCGTTGGCGGAACAATCAATGAAGATGACCACATGTTTGGATTAACCTGTGCGAAAAAATATGGCGGAGTTTATGTGCCTCCTCACCAGGCAGTTATCCACCAGTTTGCCAGAGAAATGCTTGCAGGCGGAGGAAAAATGATTCTGGGATCCGATTCCCACACACGCTATGGTGCATTAGGTACAATGGCAATGGGCGAAGGCGGACCGGAGCTGGTAAAACAGTTACTGTCCAAAACTTACGATATTAATATGCCGGGAGTAGTAGGCGTTTACCTGGAGGGAGAACCGGTTAAGGGTGTCGGACCTCAGGACGTGGCCCTGGCAATTATCGGAGCGGTATTTGCCAACGGATATGTCAATAATAAAGTAATGGAATTCGTAGGTCCCGGAGTAGATAAACTGAGTGCTGATTTCAGAATCGGCATTGATGTTATGACTACGGAGACGACCTGCCTGTCATCCATCTGGAAGACCGACAGTGAGATCAAAGATTTCTATGATATTCATGGAAGAAGTGAAGAGTATAAGGAACTTGCTCCGGGAGCGGTAACTTATTATGACGGTATGGTATATGTGGATTTAAGCCAGGTAAAACCAATGATCGCAATGCCGTTCCACCCAAGCAATACATATACCATTGAGGAGTTAAATGCAAACTTAATGGATATTCTTGCGGATGTGGAGAAGAAGGCGCTGGTAAGCCTGGACGGAGCCGTTGACTTTACCTTAAAGGACAAAGTCCGCGGGGGAAGACTCTATGTGGATCAGGGGATTATCGCAGGATGTGCCGGCGGCGGATTTGAAAATATCTGTGATGCAGCGGATATCTTAAAAGGTGCCAGCATCGGATCGGATGAATTTACCCTTAGTATATATCCTGCAAGTACACCGATTTATATGGAATTGGCGAAAAACGGAAGACTTGCGGAATTAATGGCAACAGGTGCAATTGTGAAGACGGCATTTTGCGGTCCTTGCTTTGGCGCTGGAGATACACCGGCTAATAATGCCTTCAGTATCCGCCATTCAACCAGAAACTTCCCGAACAGAGAAGGAAGTAAGCTTCAGAATGGACAGATCTCTTCCGTAGCCCTTATGGACGCACGTTCCATTGCGGCAACAGCTGCAAATAAGGGATATCTCACAGCGGCAACGGATGTGGATGTGAATTTCAGCAAGCCTAAATATTTCTTTGATAAGAGCATCTATGATAATCGTGTATTCGACAGCAAGGGTGTCGCAGATCCATCCGTTGAAATTAAATTTGGACCGAATATCAAAGACTGGCCGGCAATGTCCGCTCTTACTGACAACATGATCCTCAAGGTTGTATGTGAGATTCACGATCCGGTTACAACAACGGATGAATTGATTCCTTCCGGAGAGACTTCATCTTACCGTTCCAACCCACTGGGACTGGCTGAATTTACTCTGTCCAGAAAAGACCCGGCTTATGTTGGACGTGCGAAAGAGGTATATGCGGCTGAAAAAGCAAGACTTACCGGCGGGGCACCATATGATGCACTGGCTGAGTTAGAGCCGGTTGTGAATACGATTCATACCTTGTATCCCGATGCAAATGAGAAGAATACCGGAATCGGAAGTACCATCTTTGCAGTAAAACCGGGTGACGGTTCAGCACGTGAGCAGGCGGCTTCCTGTCAGAAAGTACTTGGCGGATGGGCAAATATCGCAAACGAATATGCGACAAAACGTTACCGCTCTAATCTGATTAACTGGGGCATGCTTCCATTCCTGATTGACAAAGGTGATCTTCCGTTTAAAAACGGAGATTACATCTATGTGCCGGATGTACGTAAGGCAATAGAAGACAAAGCAACTGAAATGAAAGCTTATGTAGTAGGCGACACAATGAAAGAGTTCACCCTTAAGATGGGCGAACTGACAGATGATGAAAGAACCATCATTTTAAAAGGTTGTTTAATAAATTACTATAAAGGTTAATAATAGAAGGACAAAGGCATAGTCTTATACAAAGGACAATGCTTTTGTCTTTTGCTTTTAGAGGAAATTCCACATCTAAGATCTGGAGCGTGTTCATGTTAAAACACAATCTAACACAGACTTTACAAAAAACAGACTTTGGTTTTATGTTAAACTGCTACAATCAGGAAAAGCGGACTGTGTTCTGCTTACGACAAAATGAAACAGGAGGAATGTTCTATGAATCAAATTTATTCGAAACAATCTTTCAAGGTTTACCGTGCAGATGGTGGTTTTGTGGTACATAATACAGAAAAGAGATTTGAAGAGGGACATACGCATCTCAGCAGTTTTAAATCAGCCAAGTATCTGGTGGATCTGGCACTTCACAAAAGCCTGCCGTACCACCTGGATACCTACCGGTTAGTCAGTCTTGCCAGAATCAGTATTGATGAAGAATACAAGTCAAAGGTTATGGAATTGGTTTCCAATAAAAGAAAAAAGGATAAGTATGTTAACAGCAGGAGAAAATGCGGTTAATCTAACAGCGCTGTAACGACCTCAGCGTTTATAAAAGCAAAGAGAGTTGTCACTTAATAGGGAAAAGTGGCGGCTCTTTTTTTGCGTTCACAGAATTTTCAGAAAAAAAACACATTTTAATCTAATAAAAAACACATTTGTCTCGTAATTTAGATAGGAGCAAACACGCTCCAGGGCATCATCAATGCTGTGCCGGGAAGCTGCTATGTGAATGAAAAAGGAGGAAGAAGTTTGATAGAAGTAAAGAATTTAGTCAAAAGGTATGGAGATCATCTTGCTGTAGATGACCTTAGTTTTTCTGTTGAAAAAGGTCAGATCTATGGGTTTCTGGGTCCCAATGGAGCCGGGAAATCCACGACAATGAATATCATTACCGGTTATATTGCATCAACGGGAGGCAGTGTAAGTATTAATGGACACGATATTTTAGAGGAGCCGGAAGAGGCTAAAAAATGTATCGGATATCTTCCTGAACAGCCACCTCTTTATTTTGATATGACCGTTTGGGAATACTTGAAGTTTGTTGCACAGCTGAAGAAAATTCCCAAGAACCAGCTTTTGGGAATGATTGACGAAGTCATGGAGATGACAAAGATCACGGATATGAAGAACCGTTTAATTAAGAATCTGTCAAAGGGGTACCGCCAGAGAGTGGGGCTTGCCCAGGCGATCATGGGATATCCGGAGGTCATTATACTGGATGAGCCGACGGTTGGACTGGATCCCAAGCAGATCATTGAGATACGGGAACTTATTAAGAGTCTGAGCCAAAAACATACCGTTATTTTAAGTTCCCATATTCTATCAGAGGTTAGTGCTGTCTGTGATTATGTTATGATCATAGCACATGGAAAACTGGTGGCCAGTGACACGCCGGAGAATCTGAGTAAACTTATGCAGGGAAGTGAAACGCTGAACTTGAGAGTGAAAGGAGACCAATTACAAGCCGAAGAGGTTCTTAAGGGAATTGAGAACATAGAGGAATGGGATTTCCGGGATTCCGATGAGGAAAATACCGTAGATATTGAAGTACGTTCCAAAGATCAGGCGGATGTGAGAGAAGAAATATTCTACGGAATGGCGGAAGCGCAATGTCCGATTCTTATGATGAGATCTACTAAGGTATCGCTTGAGGATGTATTCCTGGAACTGACAGCGGATGATAAAAAGGTATCCGATGAAACCCACAGTGATGAGAGCAACAACGAATCCCAGAGCGAGTCGGAAGCAGCCTATGAACAACAGTATGGTGATGCAGGGGCAATTGATGGCAAGGTTGAAGGAGGAGTTCTTTCATCTTCTTTATCAGGGCAGTATGAGGAACAGAATTTAGATCTGCAAGAGAAAGAAAATGAGGAAAAGGAGGAGCAGGTTCATGACAGCGATTTGTAAAAAAGAGGTGAAATCTTATCTGACTTCCATGACGGGCTATGTGTTTATCGCATTTATTTTATTACTGGCGGGCGTGTATTTTACTGCATATAATCTCCAGATGGGATACCCGATTTTCGGATATACACTATCGGCAATTACCTTTGTATTTCTCATTATAACCCCCATATTGACCATGCGTGTACTGGCGGAAGAAAAGAAACAGAAGACAGACCAGCTGCTGCTTACTTCCCCCCTGTCCGTGAAAGATATTGTACTGGGGAAATTTACGGCGTTAATGGTTATCTTCCTGATTCCCATGATCATTCTTTGCATCTACCCTATTATTTTGAAAAATTTCGGTTCCGTATCCCTTAAAATGGCTTACGTTGCCGTAATCGGATTTTTCCTTTTGGGATGTGCCAATATTGCCATTGGAATCTTCTTATCCTCCATAACAGAGAGTCAGATTATAGCAGCGGTGGTTACTTTTGTTGTACTTTTTATCTGCTATATGATGAGCGGGATTAAAAGCTTTTTTTCGGAAACGGCAATTACTTCACTCATTGCTTTTTCGGCAGTACTTCTGGTGTGCTGCGGGATCATTTACATGGTGATGAAGAATTTATTTACGGTATGCCTGGTGGCAGTTATAGGAGAAGCAGCACTGCTTGTTCTGTATACTGTGAAGCAAAGCCTCTTTGAAGGAGCAATACAGAAGGTATTAGGTATTTTTGATATCTCCAGCCATTTTGACAACTTTGTCAGCGGTATTCTGGATTTGGGAGGAATCATATACTTTTTATCAATTATTGCTGTTTTTCTGTTTTTGACGGTACAGTCAATTCAGAAGAGACGCTGGAGCTAGAGGAGGCAGATTATGAAAATAAAAAATATTTTTCCGAAATGGAGCAACAAAAAAGTTAAAAACGGTTCTTACAGTATTGCGATTACGGTTATCGTCATAGCTATTGTAATTGTAATTAACCTGGTGGTGGGGCAGCTTCCCGGTAAATACACCAAACTGGATTTCAGTGATAACAAACTCTATACCATTGGAGACAAGACAGAAGAAATTATCAAGGGATTAAAGAGTGATGTCACCCTTTACCTGATTGCACAGAACGGGCAGGAGGACAGTACCTTAAAGGAAGTTCTGGACCGTTATCAAGATCTGTCTTCCCATGTAAAAGTAGAAACCAAGGATCCGGCGCTGTATCCTAACTTTGCTTCCCAGTATACGGATGAGAAGGTGAGCAGCAACAGCATTATTGTAGTGGGCGACAAGAGAAACAAAGTGATTAATTACAGTGATATCTACGAAACCAGTGTGGATTATAATACTTATTCTACCCAGGTCACCGGATTTGACGGTGAGGGGCAGATCACCAGCGCTATTTCTTACGTAACCTCGGAAGAACTTCCTGTAATGTATGTATTGGGAGGACACGATGAGGCAACGGTCAGCACTACCATGAAGGCCGCTATTGAAAAGGAAAATATAGAGATTAAGGACCTGAATCTGGTATCCCAGGAGTCGGTTCCCGAAGATGCGGACTGCCTGTTCATTTTCTCACCCACCAAGGACATCTCGGCTGAGGAGGCAACGAAGATTATTGATTACTTAAAGGCAGGCGGGAAAGCAATGCTTGTCTCAGACTATACCGGTACCGATATGCCTAATTTTGAATCGGTTTTAAAAGAATATTGCGGAGAGACAATGGGCGGCCTGGTGAATGAAGGGGATGCAAATCATTATGCATCGGGAAATCCCCTATACCTTCTTCCAAATATGGGAAGCCACGAAATCGTCAGCAGTTTAAGCGGCCGTTATATCTTAATGCCGGTAGCACAGGGAATTAAGACACTGGATGACAAAAGGGATACCGTAACGATTAGCAGCCTCCTTACAACATCGGATTCTGCTTATATAAAAAAGGATGCAGAAAATATGAGCAGCCTGTCTAAAGAGGACGGGGATGAATCAGGCGCATTTGATGTGGGCGCTGCAATTACAGAAACGGTGGATGACAAAGAAACCAAACTGGTATACCTCACAAGCGGCAATATGTTAAATGAACAGATTGACAGTGCGGTATCCGGTGCCAACACAGAGCTTTTCACAAATGCATTGAGCTGGATGTGTGATCAGGAGGCAAGTGTGTCCATCCCAAGTAAGAGTACCCAGGTGAGCTATCTGACCATTACATCAGCAGCTTCCGCATTCTTAAGCTCCCTTGCAATTGTAATCCTGCCGCTGATCTGTCTGCTGACAGGAGGAGTAATCTGGTTTAGGAGGAGAAGACGATAATGAAGAAAAAGAAGAAATTAATAGGCTTACTTTCTGCTCTTGTTGTATTAATTCTTCTGACTGCAGCGTATTTCTGCCTGAAAAATTATAACAAAGAGCAGGAGGCAGAATCGGAAACAGAAGATACCAGCGTTGCGGTTACTTCCATTGAGGAAACGGATATAACAGGATTTACCTATACCTTGGATAAAGAAAAACTGGAGTTTAAAAAAGAAGATGACAACTGGCATTATACACAAGACGAGAACTTTCCCGTTGACCAGGATAAAATGAAGACGCTTCTGGATAACTTCAAAGACATCAAAGCGGTGCGGGATCTGGGCCAGCTTGAGAATCTGGAGGATTACGGCCTGAAGGAGCCCCAGAATACGATAACGGTCACCAGCAACAATGGAGTAGAGACGGTATTCTATATTGGAAATGAAAATGAAACTACCGGAGATTATTATATGTATATGAATAATCCGGAACATATTTATACCGTAAGCAGCACCTTTGCTAATGCATTTAACGGAAAGCTGTATGATCTGGTAGTAGACAGTTCATTCCCAAGCATAACCAGTAATAGTATCATTAAAGCAGTCATTGATCAACAAGACAACCAGCTCACACTGGAGTCATCCAGGGACGATTCCGCAACTTGGAGCGTGACAGACAGCAAAAACCAGAAGAAAGAAGCCGACGGTACCAAATCCAACCAGCTGCTGTCCAATGTAACCAGCTTAAACTTCACGGACTACATTGATTATAACTGTAAGGATCTGGAACAGTACGGCTTGAAAGATCCGTCAGCAGTCATTACGCTGGACTACACGGTAACCAGTGAGGTGCCGGCAGAATCGGATAGTACGGAGACAGCTACAGAAAATGTCAGTGAAGTAGCTGCGACAGCAACCGCAGATGAACAATCAGAAGAGTCTGAGAGCGAAACTGAGAGTACAAAGCTGGTTACAGAAGAAAAACAGATTGTACTTCAGATTGGAAACCAGACAGAGGACGGAGATTACTACGTGAAGACTTCTGACAACAATGAAGTACACACCATGTCAGCCGATGCATTAAAGCCATGGCTGGAAGCACAGTACAGTGATCTTCTGAAGGCAGAGTAAGCTGTAAAATAACAAAGGCAGTCCAGGTATTTCCACATAGGAAATGCTTGGTCTGCCTTTTTACAACCATATTAGAAATCAATTATTCCAAACATTTCGGGAAATTAATCCTGTGGCTCCTGGATCATCAGCTTTATGATTTCCTTATCCGTTTCTTTCATCCCTTCTTTACCGAGAATCCCGATATTGCGAATCGTAGCTTCCACGCCCTTTGTAACAATGCCGTCACCGCTGTAAAACTGCTTCCCGTTCTTATACATATAGTATCCCAGAATGCCTGCGTCCACAGAGGCGGCAATCTTAGCAGCACAGGAGGCTTTTGCACCGTCGCAGATAATACCGGAGACAATCGCCACGGCGTTTACTAGAGTATGGGCAATTACTTTAAAGTCTCCGCCCATGAGATAAGCAATTCCGGTTCCGCTTCCGCAGCCGGCACTGACAGCACCGCAGTAAGCTGATAACCTGCCGATTCCGGTCTTCTGGTGTATCGTAATCAGGTTGGATACCACCAGTGCACGCAGCAGCATTTCATGGCTTGCTCCCAGCTCTCTGGCATATTCGATAACCGGAAGAGAAGCGCACATGCCCTGGTTTCCGCTTCCGGAATTGATGATAACCGGCAGTTCGCATCCGCTCATCCGGGCATCTGAACCTGCGGCGGCGGCAGCCTTTGCACGGACTTTGATATCATTGCCGTAGGTAGCGAGAATTACATTACCGATATTAGCGCCGTACGTTCCTTTAAGCCCCTCCTGGGCGATAGCGGAATTATAGGCTATCTGGCGGTCAAGCACCTCACGGACATCATCCGGGTCAACCGAATCTGCAAAATCTACGATACTTTCCACATCCAAAAGGCTGCGGTCCGTAAGATGAGTCTCAGCCAGTGCTGTTACTCCTGCCTCATACAGCACTTGTTTGTCTTTTTCAATGTACACAATATTCGTATGATAATCACTGATACGCAGGTTCACACAGGAACCCCCGGCGGACAGCAGAAGGCTGATATCAAATATTATCAGTATCGGCTTCCCTGACCATCACGGGTATATCAGTGAGCGCCTGCTTCATTTTCCATTTTTCCTCCGCCGTCACCTGGGAGATTACTTCCAGCTTCTGATCCGCATCACCGGCAATGACTCCGGCGATCACAGCCGCAGCAATTCCTTTTAAGCCTCCGGTATTGGGGACAATAACGCTCTTCACATTCTTTATAATATTACCGCTCACCTGTATCTCAATCTTCTGGGGAATGCAGCCCAGTATTTCCCTGGCTTTTGCAGCCCCATAGGCAATTGAGATTGGTTCCGTACATCCCATGGCAGGAACTAATTCCTCTTTAAGGATCTGGACATAGGTCTGGTATTTGAGATCTGTTTTTTTCATAAATGGCTCCCTTATCTGTTGGTGGTTAGATGGTGTTCTTAATATTATCATAAACAGTTATAGTGAGTAAGTCAAGGGGAGTGCCACGTTTTAACCCCGATACTGTTCCGGCGTCGTCTGCTCCAGCTTTTTAAATACACGGCAGAAATAGCTTACATTGTCGTAACCTACGGCTTTGGCAATCTGATAGAGCTTTTTATCGGACTTTTTTAACAGTTTTTTGGATTCCTCCACACGTACCAGATTCAGGTAGTCTATGAATGTTTTTCCCTGTTTTTTCTTAAATATATGACTCAGGTAGCTTCTGTTCATATGGAACAGGGAGGCTACAAACTCCACAGATATATCACGATAGTAGTTTCTGTCAATATATGTTTTTACGTTCTTTACAATATCGCTGTCGGAGTACACATTATCAGGTTCCAGTGCATGGGAGATGGTTCCGAAAAACTGCCGGTAATAATGGCATAGATCCTCAAGGCTGAACATAGTATCCAGAATGTTCTGAATGCTGGAGTCCACCGAGTCAGCCTGAATCTGGTGTATATACTGGTTCAACATCAGCTTCACCTGATTGGTAATCTGGAAGCAGGAGCATTTAATTTCATAATAAGTGGCATCCGTCAGGCTCTGGTAATAAGAAAACAAATCTTTTACCAAGATATCCACTTCCTGACACATCCCAGCTTCAATATGGAAAAGCAGTTGATCTGTGCGTTCCCAAGTGATGGATTTGGGAGCCGGAGGATCGAAAAGGCAGGTAAAGATATAAGCATCATCCTGTACCTTCATCTTATTTATTGCCTGAATACTCTCTTGAAGGGCATCGTGGAGAGACAGCAGGCTGTGATGTTCCCGGCTGACACCATAGATTACATGTTCATTGCGGGAGAGAAACAGGGCCTTTAGATTTTCAATCATTTCGTTACAGACAGACTCTGAGGAATAAAACGTTCTGGCTGGGAAGAACAGCAGAAAAAATCCCAGATTATCTGAATGGGGGTGTGGAAGATAGAGCGTCATGTTGTCATAGCCCCTGTCCGAAAGGAGCAGGCTGATTTCATCCTCCGGCAATGCGTGGTCAGAGTGTAGCAGCACGAACAGACAGGTGAGGCTTTGATTAATAAATTTCAACCGATCCGAGGAAAAC
>OJJZ01000404.1_pt1 | contig 10307 bp, 10 predicted proteins | sample 1596481 | NCBI WGS metagenome assembly OJJZ01 (sample SAMEA4350110, study PRJEB24818) | metagenome | biome: human; feature: gut; material: faeces | place: Denmark | collected 2013-09 | reverse complement strand
ATCTGAAAAAGACATTTTCGAAAAGTCATGATTATATCTTGGTTTACGCAAAAAATAATTCTGGGGCAAAAGAACTGAATAGGTTGCCTCGAAAAGCTGAGATGGTTGCTTCATATAAAAATCCTGACAATGACCCACGAGGAGTTTACAAAGCAGATAATTTTTCCGTAGGGCCAGCTGTAGAAAAGAATATTTATGAAATTACAACTCCATCAGGTAGAAAAGTATTACCTCCAGATGGATACTCTTGGCGATTCTCTAAAGAACGTTTTGAGGAACTTTTAGCTGACAATCGCGTTTATTTTGGAAAAGATGGTAACTCTGCACCTTCATATAAACGATTTTTATCAGAAGTTAAAGATGGCGTTGTTGCGCAAACTCTGTGGACTTATCAGGAGGTTGGACATAACCAAGACGCCAAGAAAGAAATTAAATCGCTTTTTGATGGTCAAACAGCCTTTGGCACACCAAAACCTGAAAAGCTGATTCAAAGAATTTTGACACTTGGTTCAGATGAAAATGACCTTGTACTAGATTTCTTCATGGGTTCTGCTACTACTCAAGCTGTTGCTATGAAAATGAACCGTCGCTTTATCGGTATTGAACAGATGGACTATATCAGTACCGTTTCAGTCCCACGCCTTCAAAAAGTCATTGAAGGCGAACAAGGCGGAATATCAAAAGACGTTAATTGGCAAGGTGGTGGTTCATTTGTCTATGCTGAGCTATTCCCTAAGAACATGGGATACTTGCAAGATGTCATCCATGCCAAAGACCTTGAAGAATTGAAGTCAGTCTATGAGCGTATGCTTTCGGGTACCGATACGGATGAACCTGCTGATATTTCTTTCCGTGCCGACTTATCCAAGATTGATTGGCTACAAGGATTTGACGAAAACAAGCGTCTACTTGTGAAGCTCCTTGATAAAAATGGGCTTTACTATAACTACTCTGAAATTGACGATAAAAACGTCCGTGACTTAATCTCTGATGAAGATTACACCTTCAACAAGAATTTCTATGAGGGTGGTGACTAGCATGGCAAAAGCAAGGAAAACACCCGCAAACGCTCGTCAATTTCCCCTTGTGGATCAGGCTGAACAAGCAGAAAAAGACTTGTTCAGTCAGCACCAAAGTTATGAAATCCCAGAATATATTAACGGGAACTTGATTCATACGTTGCGTGCCTATCAGGATAAAGCTATCCGAAATTATCACTATACCCAAACACAGATTAAACCGAACCCTCAACATGTGCTTTTTAACATGGCGACAGGTTCAGGGAAAACCGACTTGATGGCAGGGCTTATCCTCTACCTTTATCAAGAGCATGGCTATCGCAACTTCTTGTTTATCGTCAATACCAACTCAGTCTTGATGAAAACAAAGGACAACTTGGTCAACGAAAACAGTGAAAAATACCTGTTCAAAGACAAAATTGAAATCGACGGCAAGCATATTTTCATTAAGCAAGTCGAACGTTTCCCACGGATTCAACAAGACAACACCATTTACATTAAGCTATCTTCGGTTCAAAAAGTATCGGATGACCTGTTTGTCTTGAAAGAAAATACCATGGGGCTTTCAGACTATGAAAACCAACCTGTTGCAGTCTTAGCGGATGAAGCACACCATTATTCCGCAAGCACCAAGTCAGAGAAGGAAGCTGAAAATACTTGGGAATCAGCCATTAACAAAATCTTGCGTGCCCGTGATGATAAGGAACAAAAGAATCTCCTCCTTGAATTTACGGCAACAGTCGATTTTGATAAAGAAGTCATATATAACAAGTATCGGGATAAGGTGGTCTACCGCTATCCGTTGAATCAATTCATGTTTGATGGCTATTCCAAGCAGGTTAAGCGAATTGAAACGTCCGCAAGCGACCAAGATAAAATGCTAAACGCGGTCTTGCTTTCGCAGTTTAGAAAATACTGTGCTTATGCCGAGGGTGTCACAGGAACATTTAAGCCCGTGATTATGTTTAAGTCAGCAAAAGTTGCGATATCACTGGAAGCCAACAAGGTCTTTAATGAGCTGATTCAAAATCTCAACGTTACGGATTTGCTCGCATTTATCAAGCGCCAACAAGTCCTAGATAGCAACGACAGCTCAGCTTTGGAACTGGCTTACAATTACTATCTCAAAAATGAAGATGACCTTGCAAAAATCGTCCGTGAGATTAAGCAAGACTTTGACCCGAGAAACGTGTTAAATGCTAATGACACAAGCGGAAATATGCTTGAAAAGGGTCAGTATGAGGCACTCAACACACTCGAAAGCCCAAACAACCTCTATCGTGTGGTTTTTGCGGTCGCAAAACTGACCGAGGGATGGGATGTTCTCAACCTCTATGATATTGTCCGTATTGAGCAGGAAGCTGCGACAAACAAAAATGCCACAATGGTTGAAGCGCAACTCATTGGGCGTGGTGCAAGGTATTATCCATTTGAATTGGACGGTGTGAAAAGCTATCAACGTAGATTTGATGGTGATAGCTCAAACAAGCAATTGTTCCTAGAAACGTTGCACTACCACACCATGAATGAGCCACAATACCTTAAACAGCTTGTAGGCTCATTGAAGCAAATGGACTTGCCAACGGGTCAGGATAAGAAAAATCCACCGATTGAAATCAAGGTCAAGCCTGCTTTCAAAAAAACAGAAACCTATAAGACAGGAAAAATCTATTATAACGAAGTTGAGGATGTGGCAGATGATTGGTTTGATTCCATTCAGAAATACGGAATCACACACAAGACGGACATTCAAAAAAGTCTGAATTATGGTACTCGTGAAGTGTCTTATCAAGCAACAGTCGCATTGACTGAGACAAAACAAATTCACATTGACAGGTTTGACGACCGCTATATCAAGAAAGCCATCCAACGACTTGAGTTTTATCAATTTGACAACTTGAAAAAGTATCTGCCATTGCTTGAATCCATGAAAGAGTTCATCTATGGGGAAAACTGGCTAAACGCAAGTAAGTTGAAACTTTTCTTGACCGTTCCAAAAGAATACAAGTCAACAGATATTACGGCAGACGAGATTTTGAAAGTCACCATTGACCTTTTGAAAGAGTACGAAGTCAAATTCAAGTCTGGCTATGTCAAGAAACGAGGCACAAACAGGTTTGTTGGCTACCCAATTAGTGAGTATCTAACCAACTATAATAAGCGAGTACCTGAGTATGACACGGCAAACCTCTTGAATGAAGCCACTCAAAAAGTTGCAGTTTACGATATATCTGAGGACTTCTATGTCTATGACCGTGCTATCGTCAACAAGTTGGAATTTGACCTCATCACACGTATTCAAGCTCATGTGAATGAGCTAAAAGCCAAATATAACAAGGCAGTTTACTTGTTCCGCATGGATGAGAATATGCACCGTGAGTCAGCTAAGAGCGAAAAGCTCAAGCTCCATCAATATGGCTCACGAATCAATCGAGCTGGTGAAATTGTAGATATGCACTTGCAGGGCTTCCAACCCGACTTCATCTTGTTCCTTGAAGATAGTGACTTTTACTTCCAAATATTCATTGAAACAAAAGGCATGAGTGGCGATAGATTCGTCAGCGAGCTATGGAAGCAGGACTTGTTGCTCTATATGACCGACCATCAATCAGAGATAGAATTTGAAGATGGTGTCGATAACGTCAAGATTAGCGGTCTAAAATTCTTTACCGCAAAAGACGGACAAAACACAATCCCTGAATTGATGGCAATGTCTGGCGTGACCTATCAGAAACCTAATGAACAGATAGATTTATTGATGGTAGCAGACCCTTCTACTGATGTAATAATCGAGGAGGATGAGTGAAATGCCAAAGAAAAGTGTGAATTCACGACCCTATCTCAAAACTTGTGAGTTGATTTATCAATTGGCTTCACAAAGAATTGGCGAAAAATATCGTAAATGGGAAGCAGATAACCCAAAATATAATACCCAATCTCAGTTTTTTCCCGAGGACCGCAAACCTATTTTTTTCAAACATATTCTTTAAAAATAAAAAAATAGTAAGGAGTAATAAACGCAAGAAAAAATTATTTGTGAAAATGACTGGCAATATTTCTATCTCATTCCCCTCAAAAAGTTTAGTAAAATTCAATGGAAATCAAAAAATTTTAAAATAGTAACAATCCCCACCATCTAGCCCACCAAAATAAGTAAATCTTTCTAAAATCCCAATATGAAAGGATTTTAGTGGTATAGATTACTATTGAGTGGAAATAAAACCAAAAACATCAAAAGCGCTGAACGCAATCGTTCAACGCTTTTTTGTTTTATATCTATATGAGGTTTTAGACCAATAAAAATTCTATCAACACAAATAAATCACTGGAATTTTGTTCAGAAATACTGCTTTCAAAAAGTAATTTAGCCAGTTTTAGGCTACCCAACTCCTCATATAGTCATCATGGTAGTCATTGACAAATGTATGTTTACTTAGTGAAATCAACTACCTTACGTCCTTGAATTTCACCTTTTTCCATTTGATCAAATACTTTTACAGCTGTATCGACAGGAACGGTTTCAACAACTGGTACTACCAAGCCTTGTGCACCGAAGTCAAAAGCTTCTTCTAAGTCTTTACGCGTACCTACAAGAGATCCAACAACACGGATACCATCTAGAACTGTTTTGACAATTGAGAGCTCCATGTATTCAGATGGAAGCCCAACGGCAACGACCGTACCACCGGCACGTACTCTATCGACAGCCTGGTTGAAAGCAACCTTAGAAACAGCTGTTACAACAGCACTGTGTGTACCACCAGTTTTCTCTTGGATATAGCCAGCTACATCTTCAACTTCTTTACCATTTACCACTAAATCAGCGCCAGATTCTTTAGCCAAATATAGTTTATCTTGATTGATATCAACTGCTACTACTCGTGTGTTAAAAACTTTCTTAGCATATTGAATAGCCAAATTACCTAGCCCTCCAGCACCATAAATAGCTACCCATTGACCAGATTAAACTTTAGCCTCTTTAATGGCTTTATAAGTTGTAACTCCCGCACAAGTAATAGATGAAGCTTGAGCGGGATTGAGTCCGTCTGGAACTTTCACAGCGTAGTTAGCAGTAACCAAAGCATAGTCACTCATACCACCATCAATACTATAACCAGCATTTTTTTACAGACCGACAGAGTGTTTCACGTCCAGTTGTACAATATTCACAGTAGCCACACCACCCTTTGAAGAACCAAGCGATTGATACGCGATCACCTTTTTTTAGTGTTTTAACCCCTTCACCAACTTCTTCAACAATACCAATTCCCTCATGGCCTAAGATACGACCTGGAACTTGACCAAAGTCTCCATGGGCTACATGAAGGTCAGTATGGCAAACGCCACAGTATTCAACTTTAACCAAGGCTTGACCATGAGCAACTAATGCTGGTTTTTCATGGTCCACAACTTCAATACTTGTGATTGCTTGATTAACAACAACTGCTCTCATCTTAATCACCTCCATATGATAACTTTTAACACTCTCAGAAACAATATCAACGCTTACATAAACGTTTCTCAGTCACTGAAAAATTTCTTGAAAGCTCTGGCTAGCAATTAAAGAAATACTATTTCTCCTGTTGGATGCGATATGATTTAATCATTTCCAAGATACCTATACTGTCTCACGAGTGTCTTGGAATCCAAAAGACTGACTTCAAAATGGAAATAATGATTACGTCCGTCTCTAGCATTATCTTTATTTAATAGAAAATAATTATTTTGACTGATATCCATCTCTCTAAGAATATCATCCGTCAAAAAGGTTAAGGGAATATCCATAGCAGACTAGCGATAAAAGTCTTCTTCAAACTTTAGATAGCTATCAGAAAAATAGTCAATTTGAAGTTTATCATCATAAATTTTTCTCTTCTTCATCTATGTTTTTCAACCTCCAAACTAATTTCTAATATGTCCTTTGTTCGAATACGTTTATGTCGCTTGGAAGATTTTATAGTAACTTAATCAAAATCCAAGTCAACCACATAGCCACTAAACCTACAGCGCCTACCTTGATCCTTTATCTGGAAATTCCCCAATAATTGACCCAAATAAAGCTGGTTCAATAAAGTAAACTTCTCTAAATCATCCAAACGATTAGTTAGATTTTCTTTAGTATTATCTTCATGTAGTGAACTTGTGTGTTCCGACAAGAAATATCACATCCACCTCATCATTCCCCTATCTTGATGTTCCCTAGCAGATTGAAAGGGAAGGTAACTATGATCTATCATTTTAAGCCATCTAATCCTCCAGTTGAGTGTCCACCAATAAGCTTACTTTGAGCAATACTCCTAGATGCCTCCTGTAAAGCTGTTGCTTTTTGAATGGTCGTAAAGCCAAATTCCTGACAAATACTATCTATAGCTGACTGAAGCCTTTCTTCTTTATCAATGTCATCTGGATTATCAAATAAAGAAAGAATTTGAATCTTTTCATCTACAAAATTTGCATAAGAAACACTGACACTTCTAACAGCCCCTCCTTGATATTTCTTCCGAAAGAGTGAGATGACATGCCCTCTTAGTATTTTTGGATTATTGGCAGGCTCAATCTTCATCTGTGCTTGTAGCGAACGCTTGCTCTCTAACTTTGAAAATCCAATGCTAATGGAAACTTGACAAGCTTTCTTATGGACTCGTCTTAATCTAATAGCCACCTGTTCTGCTATCTCTTTCAGAATCAATTCAATATCAGCTTGCCGATCATAGTCTCGTGGTAATATTTGCGAATTTCCTAAACCATGTGACTTTGTTTTATAAGGTTTATGAACATTACTTTCATCAATACCATTGGCATGAAAAAAGAGGTCTAAGCCCACAATACCTAACTCCTTTTTAAGAGTATCAGGGTTGCTATTAGCAAGTTCTCGACCTGAAATCATATCTAACTTATCTTTTCTAGTAACAGTCCTATCGGGAATAAAGTAATTTAATGACGACGTGAGATCAATGAACCCCTCATCAATAGAATAGGAAAGAATATCGTCAACACTGGCATAATTCTGGAAAATGTGTTGATTCTGAATATTCTTTTTGATATAAAGATCCATTCGAGGGAAATACTAAAGGTAACCTTGGCCCAAGATTCTATAAAATCAACAAAATCTCTATCCGTTGGAAGTCCCTGTTTTTTGGCATTATAATAATGAAACTTACGAGAATAAATATCAAAAGGTAAATCATAAGATCGACTAACATTTGACTTGCCAAAAACATGCTTAAATATAGGGGAAGACGCTAATAGTGAACCATTAGCGTTTTCAGCTCTACTCATCACACATAGAGAAGTCTTAAGTGGATGTAACCCACGCTCAACACACTCTAACACTCGCATAGAAAGATTTCATATCTACAAAAGCAATATCACTTTTTGGCTCTCTTGAATAATCGAAATATCCATGCTTGTCCTATTGTTAGTTTATAAACTAACGTTAGTATAAATTATAACTTGTTATATTTCAAGTGTTTTTCACAAAAAATAACAACATTCTTTCTAGAATGTTGTTATAGTCTTATCTTTTCCCTTTAACTTGGTCTGTTGCGACATCTTCACCAAACCACTTGTTAGAAATCTTTTGGAATTCTCCATTTTTATAAAGAGTTTCAAATCCTTGATTGATTTTTTTTATTAGTGTCTTATCTACCTTACGAGCACCTACAGCAAAGCTTTCTCCCTCGTAACCAGCAGGCATAACATTATACTGATCCAGAACTCCTGATTTTTCTAGGTAGTAATTAGCGTACACACGGTCAATCAATAGGCCATCAATACGTCCACTATTAAGGTCAATCAAAGCTTGTGTAAAAGTCGAATATTGGACAACTTTTTGATTAGCAACGACATCCTTCAAAATTTTTGGAGAAGCATTGAATGCATCATAACCAGACGACCCAGCTTGAGCACCTAAGGTCTTACCTGCCATTCCTGCAACAGAATCAATCCCTGAGGACTTTTTGGTTACCAGTACTTGTTCATTTACCATATAAGGTTCCGTAAAGTCTGCAGACTGCTTACGTTCATCTGTAACCGAGTAACCATTCCAAATAAGATCAATCGTCCCATTCTTCAACTCAGTTTCTTTCATATCCCAGTCAATAGCTTGCCATTCAACATCAATGCCATATAATTTAAAAACTGCATTAGCCAAGTCAATATCAAAACCAATATAGCTACCATCCTTTTCCTCATATCCCATAGGAACAAAGGTTGCATCAAAACCAATTTTGATTTTCTTTTCTTTGGTATAAGTTTGCCACTGGTCTTTCTGAGTTGCAAAATGTGAGCGCGAGCTACAAGCTGATAGCGTAAACAAAGGCAAAATAACAAGACAGGCTAGCAAAACTGTTTTCACTATTTTTTTCATAGAAAATCCTCGCTATTTTGGATTGATAGTGACAATCTCATCAGCGATGTGCTGTGCAAATTGCATATCGTGAGTAATAACGATTTGCGTAATCCCAATTTCACGATTCTGCAAAATCAATTTCTCTACTTCTTGACGCAACTCAGGATCAAGAGCTGAAGTTGGTTCATCATAGCCGACGATTTTCGGATCAATCATCATGGCACGAGCAAATGCAACACGTTGTTTTTGTCCCCCAGAAAGTGAATACGGATAAGCATTTCCATGTGATCCAAGCCCTAAACGGTCAAGTAGAGTCTGAGCTTTTTTCTGGGCATCTTCCTTAGACATTCCCATCGTCTTAATTGGCGAAAGGGTTAAGTTATCTAAGACAGTCAAGTGCGGAAACAGTTGAAAATCCTGAAAGACAAAGCCTAGCAAGTTACGACTTTCCATCTGATCCAAGGGAATCTCTTTATTTTCATAAATAATTTGCCCTGAATCAATAGTTTCAAGTCCTGCTAGCATACGCAAAAGAGTTGTCTTACCACCACCGGATGGTCCAACGATAGCTAAGATTTTCCCCTCTTCGACAGTTAGGTTATAGTTATCAAAAATTTTGTGTTGACCAAATTGCTTGGAAATATTTTTTAATTCTAACATAAGGTCTCCTATTTATAATAGTTGAATTTCTTTTCGATGTTTTTCGAAGCCACAGTCACCACACCCACAAGGATAAGATAAATAGCTCCGGCCACAAACATCGGTGCTAAGGTCGCATCACGGTTAGCAGCGGTACGACTTTCCAAAAGAAGGTCTCCAACCCCAAGAACATAAACCAATGATGAATCCTTAACCAAGTTAATAATCTCGTTAAAGATACTTGGCAAGACAATCTTAACCACCTGAGGAAGGATGATATAGCGGATGGTCTGGAAAGGACTAAGTTTAAGCATTTTAGCTGCTTCGTATTGTCCTTTTGGAATAGCCAAAATTCCTCCACGGAAAATCTCTGCGAAATAAGCAGCATAATTAAGCGTAAAAGCAAGAATTGCAGCCGGAAGGCGGTCAAAGACAATCCCTACACTCGGAAGAACATAATAAACAAAGATTAATTGCAAAAGGAGCGGTGTTCCACGCATAATCCAAACATAAAGAGTTAGCAACCAATTTAGAGGTTTGAATTTAATCTGCATTAAGAAAGCAAGTACAATCCCTAGTGGAATCGACAGTATGATAACAATGAAAAATACTTGAAGTGTGACTACCGCACCGTTTAACAGAGCTGGTAATACTTCCAAAACGTATGACATATAAACTCCTATAATTATTTAGTGTTGATGAATATTATACCAAAAAACAAAAAAATAGTATAAGATTTTAAAAATACTAAAAGGAGTGAGACTGAACCCTCTCTAAAAATTGAGTTCTAATTCCCACTCCTCAAGGACTTAAATAATCTGGAAAACTGTAGGTCTTAAAAAATTTCCTACTTAATCCTTATTTTTAGATTTTCTTAACAAATTCTGATTTAAGTTTCATAGAACCAAAACCATCAATCTTACAATCAATGTTGTGATCACCTTCAACCAAGCGAATATTTTTAACACGTGTTCCTTGCTTGATGTCTTTCGGAGCACCCTTAACTTTCAAATCTTTGATAACTGTAACAGTATCGCCATCAGCAAGACGTGTTTCATTGCTATCAAGAACCACAAGTCCTTCTTCTGCAACTTCGTTTGGATCCCACTCATAGGCACATTCCGGACATACTAGCAAGATTCCATCTTCATAGACATACTCTGAGTTGCATTTTGGACAATTTGGCAATGACATAATTCTCTCCTAAGATTGTAATACAGATACTATTCTACTTTAGATTACTTGATTAAGCAAGAGTGAAAACAAGAAAAACAAATACCCCCCTTACAATGTAAGAG
>OJJZ01000403.1_pt1 | contig 10350 bp, 7 predicted proteins | sample 1596481 | NCBI WGS metagenome assembly OJJZ01 (sample SAMEA4350110, study PRJEB24818) | metagenome | biome: human; feature: gut; material: faeces | place: Denmark | collected 2013-09 | reverse complement strand
ACCGTACTTACCTTTGATTCTCAAAGAAAAAAGCTGATGGAGTATCTGAAGATGGACTTTGCCGAGGTGAACATCAACTTGAATTACGAATTTTTAGAGCTGCAGGAATACCTTGATATTGTGGGCAAGGGGACTCAGATGGGCAGTATCATGAGTTGGACGAGCAACCCCGATCCGGACAGTACGCTGACACAGCTTTTTTCCAAAGCAGGCCATCCTACCGTGAACCAGAGCGGATTCACCAATCCCAGAGTGGAAGAGCTGCTGGAGCAGGGGCGTATGGAGACCAATACAGAAGCGCGGGAGGCGATCTATCAGGAAGCAAATCAGATCATTGCAGGCAGCTACTATGCAGTCCCGCTTTACCAGCCGGCAGTTTTGGTTGCGGCGCGCGCTGACGTTGCAGGCGTCTGTGTAAATCCACAGGGTATTTTTGGCTATGAAAACCTTTATCGGAAGAATCAATAATAAAAATTGCAAAACATATTGACATTTTGTCCATTTATTGGTATTATAATGTAGCTGTGCGGGAGTGCTGGAATTGGCAGACAGGCAAGACTAAGGATCTTGTGGGTGAATGCTCGTGTGGGTTCAAGTCCCATCTCCCGCATGATAAGAGCGAAGGCTCAGGTGAGGATTTTGTGAAAGGTGAAAGCCTTTTATGAAATCCTTTTTTCGATTTACCGGTACAGCGGTATGCAGCAGGGAAAGGACAGTTTGATGGACAGGGTAAAGGGAAAAGGATCATTTGGTGATAAGATACGCAGGATGTGGCTCTCACTTCCCCTGCGCAAAAAGGTGGGCGCAATTACGGTGCTCGCCGCATTTGCGGTGTCATTCTCAATCCTGATGAACCTTGTGACCGCAGGCTTCGGTATGAACGGGTTTCGAAAGATCCTGGAGGACAATTCCCGCAGCGCTTCCTTTCAGGCGGCGATGGAGACGGAGAGCCGGACGTTTAAGACCATGATCCGGGACCGTTCAGAGGATAACAGAGCCGCTTACGACGAGGCGTGCAGTGCGGCAAGAAAGGCCCTGGAGGCTCTGCCATACGATTACGGCGAGATCGGTCGGGAACGTTTCGCAAAGACGTGGTCCGTGAAGAACAGCTACGATACGTATGAAAAGAGGAAGGCCGAGCTGCTTTCGATGTCTGAGGATGACCCTGAGTACGTTCAGAAGCTGTATGAGATCTATCAGATACAGAACTACATCAAGAGCTACGCCGGAAGCCTTCAGGAGATGAATGTGGCCGCGGGAATCCGGAGATATGAAAAGCAGATTCCGCTGTTTCTCCTGATTCCGGCGCTGACGATTCTCTGGGGATCGCTTGCGCTGGCCGCCGTCCTATGGCTGAATCGGTCGGTTGGCAGACACATTGTCAGGCCGGTGCAGGCGCTGGCGGAGGATTCCAGGCGGATCGCGGAAAATGATTACAGCGGTCCTCCCGTTTCAACGGAATGTGAAGATGAGATTGCGGATCTCGTCCGGGCGTTCTGCCGGATGAAATGTTCCACACAGGGATATATTGAGACGCTGAAAGAGAAGCACGAGGTCGAGACGCAGCTGGAGGCGGTCCGGCTTCAGATGCTAAAGAACCAGATCAATCCCCATTTTCTGTTCAATACGTTAAATACCATTGCCGGAGCTGCGGAGATGGAGGAGGCGGAGACGACAGAGAAGATGATACAGGCCATGAGCAGGCTGTTCCGCTACAATTTAAAATCAACGGCGTCCGTGATGCCCTTTGAGCGGGAAAAGAAGGTGGTGGAGGATTACATTTACCTTCAGAAGATGCGGTTTGGCAGCAGGATCCGGTATACCTCAGACTGCAGCCAGGATACCGTGGAGGTCATGATTCCGGTATTTGCCTTACAGCCGCTGATTGAGAACGCCATTGTCCACGGCCTTGCGGTAAAGCCGGAAGGCGGACGGCTCCATATCCGGTCCTGGATAAGGGGAAAACGAATCTTTATTTCCGTATCCGACACCGGAGCCGGGATTGCGCCGGAGCGGCTTGCAGAAATCCGGGAAGAGCTGAGGAACGGTGAGAGCCAGAAGCTGGGAATCGGAGTCAGCAATATCAGCCGGCGGATTAAGACCATGTATCCCGACGGAGAACTGCTGATCGACAGCAGAGAAGGGCGGGGAACTGTCGTGCGTATGGCGTTTACGGTGGCTGAGATGTAGGGAATTATGGTATGCGTGGGGACAGATAAACAGATAAACAGAGAAACAGTGATGCAGAGATACCGAGATACAGAGATACAGAGAAACAGATTACAGAGATACCGAAATAGAGGTCAGAAAACAAATGGGAAAGCGGGGAAAGAGCCATGTACCGGGTTTTGATAGCAGATGATGAAGAAATAGAAAGGCTGTCCTTCAGCAGGAAACTCAAAAAGTATTTTGGAGAGAGCTGTGAGGTCTTTCATGCGGAAAACGGCATGCAGGCGATCCTGGCGGTGGATAAGAACGACACGCCCATTGTGATCATGGATATTGGAATGCCGGGGATGAACGGCGTGGAGGCGGCGGAGTGGATCAGAAAGAGCCATCCGGACTGCGTTATCATCTTTTTAACAGCGTATGACGATTTTTCCTATGCGAAGCGGGCGGTTTCCCTCCATGCGCTGGAATATCTCTTAAAGCCGTGTGATGACGAGGAGCTCATCCCGGTGATGGAGGAGGCCATGCGCCAGGTGGATCTATGCAGGAAAAAGGCAGAAAGCCCGGCGGGTGGAACGGGCTTTGCAGGAAGCAGTTTTGCTGCTGCCGGGGGAGGCGGCAGAGGCAGGGAAGGCGGCAGAGACGGGGAAGGCATCCGCAGTACCGAGGCCGGAAACGGCCGGGACGCGGAGGACGACCCCGGTCAGGAACCGGAGAACGGGTACTCCAGAGTAGCTGCCGCCATCCGTGCCTATGTCAGGGAGAACTACAGCCGCGATATTTCCATGCAGGACGCGGCGCGCGCCATGAACTATTCAGAGGTATATTTCTGCCGACTGTTTAAGCAGTGTTTCGATCAGAATTTTACCGCGTATCTGACCCATTTAAGGGTGAAGGAGGCGAAAAAACTGCTGGAGGACCCACGGGCCAATATTAAGGATGTGAGCAGAAGCGTGGGTTACAGCGATTCAAAATATTTCTCAAAAATCTTTAAGCGGATCACAGGTCAGCTGCCTTCGGAATATCGGGACGGTCTTCCATCATAGAAATAAAACACGCCCTAATACTGGAAAATTGGGTAATATTACCCTCCTTAATGTCAATATTTTACTGTACACATTTAATCTCCATGGCTTTATAATGTTACTGTTAAGAAAATGTCAAGATCTTAACGATTTCGTAACACAAAAGCAGCCATGGAGATTTTTTGTTTCATGGGAAGGCTTTCCGGCACGCGAGTCCGGATTGCCCGACTCTTTGCCGGCTGTTTTTGCTGCCGGAGAGTATTCCGGCCGTTTCGAAGTATATACATACCTTGGAACGGGGATAAATAGTATGTGAACTATGTAATGTATGAGAAGGAAAGGAATGGAGAGCATTGAAAAAAATGATTAAAAAAGCAGCCGCTGTTTTAATGGCCGCGGCCATGGCGGTATCCTTGACCGGCTGTGGTTCCATCACTTCAGGAAAACGGATTATCCGTATTTCCCACGCACAGTCAGAGACCCATCCGGAGCATCTGGGACTACTGGCCTTTAAGGAATACGTGGAGGAACGGCTGGGGGATAAGTATGAGGTACAGATATTCCCGAATGAGATTCTTGGTTCCGCCCAGAAGGCGATCGAGCTGACACAGACGGGAGCCATCGATTTTGTTGTGGCAGGAACCGCCAACTTAGAGACGTTTGCAGATGTCTACGAAATTTTCAGCATGCCGTATCTGTTTGATTCGGAAGATGTATATAAAACTGTCATGGAAGACTCCGACTATATGGAACAGGTTTACGAGTCCACCGACGAGGCCGGATTCCGCGTCGTTACCTGGTATAATGCGGGTACGAGAAACTTCTATGCAAAAACGCCGATTCGTACTCCGGAAGACTTAAAGGGAAAGAAAATCAGAGTACAGCAGAGCCCGGCCAGCGTTTCCATGGTCAACTCCTTTGGAGCGGCGGCGGCGCCCATGGGCTTCGGCGAGGTCTATACCGCGATTCAGCAGGGCGTGATTGACGGCGCGGAGAACAACGAGCTGGCCCTGACGAATAACAAACACGGTGAGGTTGCAAAATACTACAGCTACAACAAGCATCAGATGGTACCGGACATGCTGGTCGCCAACTTAAAGTTTTTAGAGGGACTGAGCCCGGAAGAGTATCAGATCTTTAAGGACGCGGCAGCGCTTTCCACGGAAGTGGAGATGAAGGAATGGGACAAGAGCATCGAGGAGGCGAAGAAGATCGCCACAGAAGACATGGGCGTGGAATTCATCGACGTCGATGTGGATGCCTTTAAGGAAAAAGTACTTCCGCTCCATGAGAAGATGCTGAATGACAATCCGAAAATCGGTGATTTTTACAAGCACATTCAGACCGTTAATGAACAGGCGAAAGGGGAAGAGTAAGAATGGAAGCACTGCATAAAATCAGAGAAGTCCTGATGAAGATTCTGGGACTGTTCATTATTTTCCTGTTTGCCATGATGACGATCATCGGCACATACCAGATTGTTACGAGATACTTTTTTAACCGGCCAAGCACCGTGTCGGAGGAGCTTCTGACGTATTCCTTCACCTGGATGGCTCTGCTCGCCTCCGCTTATGTGTTTGGAAAACGGGACCATATGAGAATGGGCTTCCTGGCCGATAAAATAACGGGAACTCCCAGAAAGGTACTGGAGACAGCCATCGATTTTCTGACCTTTGCGTTTGCGGCGGTCGTCATGGTTTACGGAGGAATCTCCATCACGAAGCTGACCATGATCCAGACGACGGCCTCCCTTCAGGTTCCCATGGGATACATCTACATGATCGTTCCGGTGACAGGAATTCTGATTATGTTTTTTAGCTTTACCAATGCCATGGACATGCTGCATGGCGATTTCAGTGAGAAGGGAGAGGCGAGAGTATGAATATAGCGGTTGCATGCGGACTGATTATCCTGGTCCTCTTAGTGATTATGCTGCTGGCCGGCGTACCGATCGCGGTGGCTCTGGCGGTTTCCTCTATCTGTGCGATTTTGCCGGTTCTCAATACGGGAGCGGCGGTACTTACGGGAGCACAGCGTATCTTTTCAGGAATCTCAGTGTTCAGCCTTCTCGCCATTCCGTTCTTTATCCTGGCGGGAAATATCATGAACAAAGGCGGAATCGCGATCCGTCTCATTAATTTTGCAAAACTGTTTACCGGAAGAATTCCGGGAGCGCTGGCTCATACCAATGCGGTTGCCAACATGCTGTTCGGAGCGATATCCGGTTCTGGTACCGCGGCGGCCTCCGCCATGGGTTCCATCATCGGACCGATCGAGGAGGAAGAGGGATACGACCGTGATTTCTCGGCGGCGGCCAATATTGCGACGGCGCCAACCGGCCTGCTCATTCCTCCCAGCAACGTTATGATTACCTTCTCCTTAGTCAGCGGCGGAACCTCCGTTGCGGCGCTTTTCATGGCGGGCTATATCCCCGGCATCCTGTGGGGCCTTGCCTGTATGGCCGTTATTTTCTATTTTGCGAAAAAACGCGGCTACCGCAGTACCAGACGGTATTCCATGAGCGAGAAAGTGAAAGTATTTTTCCAGGCGATTCCCTGTCTGCTCATGATCATCATCGTAATCGGCGGTATTATCTCCGGTATTTTTACGGCGACAGAGGGAAGTGTGGTTGCGGTGGTATACAGCCTGATCCTGTCCCTGTTCTTCTATAAGTCCATTAAGATTTCAGAGCTGCCGAAGATATTCTTAGACAGCGCGGAGATGACGGGTATCATCATCTTCTTAATCGGCGTCTCCAGCATCATGAGCTGGGTTATGGCCTTTACCGGTATTCCGACGGCCGTTTCAGAGGCCATGTTAAGCATCAGCAATAACCGTTACGTCATTCTCTTTATCATCAATATCCTTCTGCTGATTATCGGTACGTTCATGGATATGACGCCGGCCTGTCTGATCTTCACGCCGATCTTCCTTCCGATCTGCCAGAAGCTGGGTATGAATACCGTACATTTCGGCATCATGATGATCTTTAACTTATGTATCGGAACCATCACGCCTCCGGTCGGTACGACCCTGTTCGTAGGTGTAAAGGTGGGTAAGACGAAGATTGAAAATGTCATTAAACCGCTTCTTCTTTACTTTGCGGCCATTTTCATCGTCCTTCTGCTGGTCAGCTACGTGCCGATTCTGTCGCTGTGGCTGCCGGGATTACTGGGTTATGTATAACAAAAATGTATTATTTTTAAAAATTTGAAAAAAGTACTTGATTATTTTGGATAAATATAGTAATATAATTGTATGAATTGGACAACCAATTCGTACAATTATATGCTGTATAGCAATGCAGAAGTGGCGGAATTGGCAGACGCGCACGGTTCAGGTCCGTGTGGTAGCAATACCGTGAGGGTTCAAGTCCCTTCTTCTGCACGAGAGATGCGCAGAACAGAAGCGGCGGTATCGTAAATGATACCGCCGCTTCTATTCTGTGAGCCTTCAGGCTGCTGACTCTGTTTCCCGTTATCCGAAAAAGAGGTGTATCAATGGTTTACTTCGTCAGTTTATCATAACAGTCTGCCTTGCACCGGTCGAAATCCAGGCGTGCGGTTATAACGGAATAGAGGTCACCGCACAAAGCTGAGATATCGATGGTACTGGTGGAGTTGACTGCTTCGATATAGTCGGATGGAATGGAAGAAGCGCCGTTCAGCGCTGCCGCCAGCTGGCCGCCCATTGCCGCAGTCCCGTCGCAGTCCCGTCCGAATGCGGCGCAGAAGGAAACCGTATCGCTGTAATTTCCATTGCAGGCCTTAAAGATCGCGCAGGCCGCGGGTATCATCTCCAATGGAAATAAGAAGTTGTAGGGCGGAAATGTAACCAGGTATTTTGCATACAGTTCCTCGATGACCGCCTCGGGATCCATGACGCGGGCGGCATAGTCCAGAATCTGATCCATACGCTTCACGTAGGAGTTCTGAAGGAAATCGACGCCCTGCTCACAGAAGTGGCCGGGCAGACTCCAGTAAGCGTCCCTGACGGCTCCGACAATGCTGTCAACCGTAGCGTCCGGCCGTAAGGCCACGGCGACACCCGCGGCCATGGGACCGCCATCCAGTGCGGCTTCACGGGGATCAAAGGGATTGATCAAACCGCCGACGCCATCCCAGCCGGTGCAGATCTCGTAGAGCGCAGAGAAAAAATGGCGGCTGGTAGATATCCTGTTCAGAGCTTCAAAATGGAACATCGCAGTGGCCCACTCCCGTTCCAAATCATCCGCCGGTCTGGTAACTGCCAGATTCTGTACGTACTCGGTCAAAAACTGCGCAAATTCCAGAGAAGTAATCCGCCGTCCGTAATGAACGACAGCCCTGGCGCAGAGCAGCAAGTAGCGCGTGTCATCCGAATAGGAGCCCGGACGGACGTCGTGTGAGCCGAAGGGATCGGCATAACGGCCGGCCTCCAGCTGCGCGGTATCTCCATGATTGATGCTCTGCTCGTAATGCGGCTGTCCGCCCAGAAGGCGCGGAGCAACAGGGAGCATCCGGCGGACCTCCCCATACTGTTTCCGGATATTCCTGTAATGCATCTCCTCAACAGGGACTCCCAACGCATCACCAACGGCAAATCCCATCACCGCTCCGTAGACCTTGTCATATAATTTTGTTTCTGTCATGATTCTTTCCTCCTGTTTTTCCATGTTTTTGTATGCTTCTTCACTTTCATGCAAAACACTTAAAACAAAGAGTCCGAAAGGTTGCCCTTAATATAACAGTATTTTGTCCGTTCGTCAAGACGGCTTTTTCTGCCGGTACTCTTTCGGAGACATGCTGTAATACGTCTTGAACGCCTTGCTGAAGTAATTGGTATCCGTATAACCCACGCGGTCAGAGATCTCCTGAATCTTCATGGACGAGGTGACCAGCAGCTCACCGGCTCTCTGCATGCGGAACGAGAGTAAGTATTCATAAATCCCATATCCGTATTTTTCCTTAAACTGTTTTGACAAGTATTCCTTGGTCAGATGGTATTTTTCTGAAAAGAACGTCAGGGTAATCTCTCTGGCGTAATTCACCTCGATATAAGTCTTAATTTCCTGCAGAATTTCCGAGACAGTCAGCTGTGTGGAACCCTCGGCTCTAAAACTCAGCTCCCTGAAAAGAGAACAGAAGTAATCCGTGAATGACCGGATTCCGGTAATCGCCGCCTCTTCTTCTGCCTCGATGGAGGAGGGCAGGATCTCCTGATACTTTTCGATGAAATTTTCCTGTGAAAAGTTCTGCATGATTATGAGCAGCTCCATCGCATTGTGCTTCAGCGCCTCGGCGGTTATGAGGGACTTTCCGCGCTGGGTCTCAAAATACTGATCCAGAAGGCTGCGGAAATACTTTTCATCCCACTTGCCGAGGGCACGGCGCAGCAGTTCCCGGCTGGAAGACAGGGAGACGGGGATTCGGGAAGCGTACATCTCAAAATCCGCAGATACAATAGGAGCAGCCGCATATAAGTTCATACGGGAGGTGATGAGAGCGGCCGTTCTGGAGGATTCCTTCAGCGCGGCCACGGAGGCCGGTGCGAAACTGCCGATTCCGGTGAGCGTCACCACCCCGGTGCGCCGGTAGAATGCTTCCATGGCCTGTCCCATGTGGTCTGCGGCGTACAGGGAAAGCGCGCCGGGAGACAGGCTTGCCGAATGATGGCCTCCTGCGGTAAAGATTCCGGCGATCAGGAGCCATGGCTGATCCAGCCGGAGCATGTATTCCTCGCCGGCCGCCCCGTGGTCTGCAAGAAGGGAGGACAGAAGCCGAATGTTTTCGCTGTCCCAGGAAAAGTCCTCCGGCACCGGCTTTCCTGTGCGGATGGAGGCGATGGCACAGTGCGATCCGCCGCTGTCTCTGGAACAGAAGAGATTGATTAAATCCCCCAGCGGATTGGCTCTTGTGAGCTCCAGCTCATCGTTCAGCTGTTTCACGGCATTTTCCAGACAGTGGTTCAGTTCCGTTTCCGACACCGGTTTCAACAGATAGTCCATGATCTGAAACCGGATTGCCTTCTTTGCATATTCGAAATCGTTAAAACCGCTGATGATGATGTATTTTGCCTTAGGAAACCGGTGCGTGGCGGCTTCCAAAAACTGCATGCCGTTCATCACCGGCATTTTGATGTCCACAAGCACGATGTCAACCGGTGTCTGCTCCATAAAGTCGAGTGCGCTCTGACCGTCGGTTGCTTCAAACGGCGGATTAATCCCGTTTTCGTTCCACATGCCTAAAAACGAGATTGCCTGTCTTACGTGTTTTTCGTCGTCAATAATCAATGCGTTATACATGCGTCTGTCGTCTCCTCGTCTGTTAAATGAATGGTTATTACAGCTTCCGTCCGTATCCCGGGGCTGCTCCTTAAGCGCAGGGAAGCCCGGTCCCCGTAATAAATTTTTAACCGGGTGTTTAGATTGCGGAGTCCTATGTGTTCTCCGTTTGATACCAGCATGTCTCCGGCAGAAAAATCCGTGATAATGCGCTCGAGCGTGTCGGGAGGAATTCCGGGACCGTTATCCGTGACGGATATGATCAGGGAGCCCTGATCCAGCTGGACTTTCAGCTCCATACGAAGCTGCTTCATGCTCGTCTCAAGGCCGTGGCTGACCGAGTTTTCGATCAGCGTGAATATGGCCAGCTTGGGGATCATGATCCGGGAGACGTCGTCACCGGCCTCGATATCCGTGGAAAGGCGGTCCTCAAAGCGTGCCTTCAGCAGCAGAAGGTAATTGCGGACATACTGCACTTCCAGGCTGACGGGAACCAGAACCGACTCTTTAAACGCATATCGCAGGTTTGCAGCCAGAGCCTCGATCATTTTATAGATTTCCCGGTCTCCGGTTACGATGGTGCGTGACGAGATGACCTGCAGGGAGTTATAGAGAAAATGGGGATTGACCTGTGATTCCAGCGCCTGCAGTTTGGCGGTTTTCTCCCCCAGAGCCATGACGTAATTCTTCTGGATCAATTCGTCAATCTGCTGGATCATGGCGTTATAGCGATGGGCCAGCATACGGGTTTCGTAGCTTCCTGTTTCTTCCAGCGTCGTTTTCAAGTCGCCCTTTCCTGCCTGATCCATCTGGCTGGAGAGCCGTTTTAGGGGGCGGGTGAGTAAGTGGACCAGAAAGGCGATTGCCGTAATGGAGATGACCGTGGCCGTGATC
>OJJZ01000387.1_pt1 | contig 10757 bp, 9 predicted proteins | sample 1596481 | NCBI WGS metagenome assembly OJJZ01 (sample SAMEA4350110, study PRJEB24818) | metagenome | biome: human; feature: gut; material: faeces | place: Denmark | collected 2013-09 | reverse complement strand
ATCCTCATCGTTCACCACCCTCTGTCTGCTTAAGCCCTGATTCCAAGTCCGGTTAAAAGGACACATACGACTATGGTTCCCAGAAGCAGAACCACGGTACTCACCTTCTTACCGAGAAGCCAGTAGAACAGCCATGTAATTCCCGCCCCCGCAATACCCGGGATAATACTGTCCAGCGCATTCTGCAGCGTCATAACACTTTCACCGGAACCAAAGGAAATGGCAAAGTTGGTAGCCACCATGGCGCTGACCATGCCTCCGATCACAATACAGCCCAGGATGGAAGCCGCCGTCATAATCTTATCCATCAGCCCGGACTGCTGAACCTTATCTAGGAATTCCACGCCCAGCCGGTATCCCATCTGCCCACCTGCGAAACGCACGTAAAATGAAGGAATACAGTATATTAACGCATACAGTATTGGTCCCAGGATATTGCCCTGCATGGCCAGCGAGATACCGATGCCTGCCGCGATGATCCGCAGTGTGCCCGGAAATACAGAATCACCGATTCCGGATAATGGACCCATGAGCGCCGCTTTTACGGAGTTGATGGTCGATGTGTCAAAATTCTTATTTTTTGCATTCTGTTCCTCCATAGCGATGGTCAGACCGCCTATGAACGAATGGAACTGCGGTGTAATGTTGAAAAACTCCATGTTTCGCTTCAGAGACTGAATATACGCATCTTTATCATCCGCATAAATTTTCTTTAAGAACGGAGCGATCATAAATGTAAAGGTTTTATGTACCAGACGATCCCAGTTGACAGAAAATCCGCCTGTCAGGGAACGGAGACACATTTTTCGGATATCTTGTTTCGAAAACATCCGGTCTTTCTCATTGTTGGAATTAGAAGTCGTCATCTGCTGCCACCTCCCCGTTTTCATTTACAGCGTTTACGGTCTTCATGCTGAAATCAAACTTTGTCAGAATATAGATAACACCCAGAATTGCAAGTCCCAATACCGGAATCTTTAAATAGGCCGCCAGGATAAATCCCAAAAACCAGTATGGTGCAACTTTCTTGTTCACAATCATGCGCATCAGCATGGCTAGTCCGATAGCGCTGAGCAGTCCGCCGGCTACGGTCATTCCATGAGTAAACACCTCCGGAATCTGATTCAGCAGATAAGATACCTGCTCCGCCCCAAACAGCCAGGCGAAGAATACCAGGAAAAACTTAAGCAGGACGTTTAAGGTTCCTTCCATGAACATAATGGCCGCAATCCCCTTCTCGTTTCCCTGATCCGCGTAGCGGTCAGCAATCTTGGAGGTCATGGAAAAAATTGACCATAAGATATTCTGGAACGATGTGGCGATAATGGCGATCGGTATCGCCATGGCCAGCGCCATCTCTGCAGACAGTCCGGCTTTAATGGCGAAAGCAGTTCCCAGAACGCCGCCGACACACGCATCCGGCGGAATATAGGAGCCGATTGCCATGGCGCCTAAGAAGAACACCTCCAGAGTTGCGCCAATGATAATTCCCTGCTCCACATTCCCCAGAATCAGACCAACGATAGGCCCCAATACCAGCGGACGGTTTAAAAACGGTGTTCCGATTCCCCAATCGATATGTCCGTACGCCCCGCATAACCCCAACAGCAATGCTTGTAACATATTTTTCTCCTCCTTTTCATGGCTATAACAGCTTTTTGACAGACGTGGCCTTGGCAGTTGGAACCGTCTGGATGGTCACGTCTTTCCCCTCCTGAATCAGTTCCCGTAACAGTCCAATTTCCTCTTCGGTGGCAAATATGGAATTTGCCAGCTTTTCACACCCCTCTCTCGCATCCGTGTAGCCCAGGCTTACACCGCCAATATCCGGACAGCCTTTCAGCAGACGGTACGCGTCTTTTATGCATTCCACAACGATGAAAAGGACGTATTTATCCGTTTTTCCCTCGTTAATGGCAGCAATCGATTCCTCCACGTTCTTGATCACCAGCTTCGCCCCCGACGGCTTGCTGAGTTTGATCGTGGTAAGCCGCAGCGGATCATTCTGCAGCGTATCACATGCGATCAGGATGCAGTCGGCCCCCAGCGACGACGTCCAGGTGAACGCTACCTGGCCATGCAGGAGGCGTTTATCCACCCTCAACAGTTTGATCATCGTTCATCCCTCCTTTAAAAACTGCCGCATTCCACCGGCGTCCCCACCGCCAGCGGGTTACAATATACAATAGATTCTCTGGACAGTTCCACCGCACTGCGGATCACATCGTCAATCGGAAGATCCACATTTGCGATCATCTCCAAAAGCATGGCCAGATTCAAGCCGGCCACGATATGGAGTCCGGGCCGGTCAAGCCTCCGGATAAATTCATTGCACACGCTTCCTCCCATCAGATCGGCTGCCACCAGAATCTCATCCGTCTCCGGTATGGACGAAAGCAGCGCATCTACCTGGTCGTTTAAATTCACCCCCTGCTCCACAAATGCGCAGAATGGCTGCACTTCCTTATGTTCACCCATAATCAGCCTGACAGAATCCAGGATTCCCTCCGCGAATTTCCCGTGAGTTGCCACTATGATATGTCTCATGTTCTCTCCTCCGCTCTAGTTTTTATGCTGCGTTGCGTAAGCACTAATTTTCCCCATCGTCATTGTGCTCGATGAATTCATAGATATAGGCGATTTCGCTTATGGGTATCTCTACGTGGTAATGGTCTGTAATATTCTGAAAGCTCTTCTCCACCATACCTATGAATCCGCTCCGTTCCTTCTTAAAAAGCTCCGGATCCCTGCACGATTCGATCGGATTTTTCGTCACAAGACGCTCAATCAAAAATGACAGATGGATATAAAGACTCATAATCGTATTTGGTTTAAACCGTATATTCAGGTAGTGCTGCAGGAGGTCCAGGGACACTTCGATCCGGTCGGTCAGAGTCACCGGATTAAGTATGGTGAGGTGCTGGATAATATTCTGAAGTGAAAAATTCTTCACCAGATTATTCAGCAGCGTCCGTATTTCTTCCTCGGTAAAGTAATCCTTTAAAATCTCATACACTCTGGGATTACGGTTTAATGTAATCACCTCGCTGATATCCAGATGAGGCGTATCGAGAAGCTCGTACCAGTCCACGCCAATGGAAAACAGGATATGGTATTCTGAATCTCTGATATACTCTTCCAGACTGTTCTGCTGTCCAGTATTCCAGTACAGCGCCTTCACCGGTATCTCCTTCGGAAAGCTGCTCCAGAACAGCTCCTTCATCTTCAGTGCGATGTCCGTCCCCTTCTCCCCCATGAATAAGATGGCCGGCTCCTTGTTCTTTTCCTCGCTCTCGATCAGCCGGTACGCGGAGACAGAATCCGCCGAAGCCTCCCTTAAAATATCAGGAATTTCCCGGCCCTCCAGCAGCATGGAGCCGATATGAACCGCCAGACTGGTAGAGACGTGATTCATGATACCGAGACGGATTCCCGGAAGTGTTCTTAATTTCTCGTCGATCAGCTCCAGGGAGCCCATGTCCACCAGAATGATCATCCGGCTGGACATACAGCTTTTTTCTACATAGTTTTTAAGCGTCTCCGCGATCTTTTCCATAGGAATGTGAAGCGGCATGTCCAGAGCGTCAAAGATGTGACGCCCCAGCAGTGTATTCACGGCTTCCGCCATGCTGGAAGCCGTGGAGGTTCCATGGCAGATGATCACGGCACTCAAATGGCTGTCGCTTAACTGCTGGTTATAATACTTCAGACCAGCCAGAGACAAGATCACCGTCGTGTCATCCGGTTTAATTCCCAGGTTCACCTCAATCAGACCGGAGAGATACTCTACTGCCTCCGCTTCCTGCTGGTATTTTCCATAGAGACGGCGCTTAAATGTCTCCGCCTCCTGCCTCCACTCTTCCTTCTCTCCCAGCCCCAGCATCTGCCTTCTCAGACAGGCCTGAAGCATTTTGGCGAAGTTTCGTGGGATTACACAGTGAAAACGGTTCTCCACAAGTGTGACCAGCCCCTCATAGATCACGTCAGCCGGTCTTTTTTCAGGTGCTTCCTCCTCGATAAACTGATAGGTATATTCCTTCATGCGCCGCTGAAACACCTGATACAACTGATCAAGAACTGCCGTAAATGGCCTCTCCCCGGACTCCGCCTCCCGAAAGGCGTCGTATACTGCCTCCCCCAGGCCGTATTCTTCCTGTTTCTCGTTCAGTTCTTCTCTCTGACGGGGAGATATCCAGAGTTCCTCCTCAAAATCCTTTTCCACCGTTATGTTGTTTAACAGCTCCTCAGAAAAATAGTAGGAGTGTATCGACAGAGCCGTCTCATCCTTCTGGTATAAATATGCCCTCGCACACATTTTCCTTATTTCGCTCTGTAAACCTTCTATATTATTGTCAAACCGGTAATCCACCAGATGGGTAAATACCTTTCTGCTGATTCGGACAGCTTTCTGTATGGAATTTTCTTCCCGCACAAAGAACTGGAGCACCATGCGTTCCTTTTCCTGACGCGACCGCTGTTTCAATTCCGGGCAGTAGGCAATTACCGGAATCCGGTTCCTCCAGAAGTTTTCTATCTCATGGCTTTCCGTCGGCTCCGATGTGAGGATCACACGCCAGGAAAAATTCTTTTCTGTATTCAGCTGATCTACAAAATCTAGGACACGCGTCTGCAGGGGCTTGTCCAGCCTGTGAAATTTCTCCAGGACCATGAGTCCGGTCCGGTTCTTTCTTATCACGGATTCCTTATCTGCAAACAGCTTCTTGATGACCGCCTCATTCCTGGTGCCGCTGGCATGAAAGGAGCTTCTGATATAGACCGCGTCATCGGACAGAATATCCATGCTCTTCATGTACTGGAAGGTCAGGGAACAAAGAAGGCTCTTTCCCGTTCCTCTCTTTCCGATCAGCATCATCGGCAGCCCGTTCGGCGGATAATACGCCGCTATCTTAATCTGCTCGATGCAGTCCGACAGACTTCCGTCGAACCCGATCAGCGACTGAAAGCTGTGGTGCTGCCCCCGGATGTAATCATGAAACTCATCGAGATCCTCAAACATCTCTCGTCTGATCCGAAGCCCCGTAAGTTCTTCCAGGGCCCGAATATGCAGGAAGCAAACAGGGCGCGAATTGATCTTTAACAGCACGTTCTCATGAACAAGCTGGTTCAAATACTGACTCGCCAGATTCCTGCTGATATTCAGCTGTTCCGCAGCAGCCTGCGCATTGACCGCCTCCCAGTTTCCTGAAACGGCCGCCCTGGTCGCATTCATGATCCAATTGACGATTTCCTGTTTTGTGCTAGGTTCCATGCGTTCTCCCTCTTTCTGATTAAATTATACCCTGCCGCAATGCAGTTGCGGACTTTGTCAACGTTTTTGAACAGTAACGCCCTTTTTACAGACACTTATTGATATATCGCCTCGATTTTTGTATATTAGACTTTATTCATCGCCACTGTTGGCAAGCTAGTGTCGAAAAGAGCATGTATTCTGCACATTACTTTATTATACATGATCCATAAGAATTATTATAGATTCGCTCCGACTTTCCGCTTGCGCGCTTCATCCCATCATGATAAGATAAGAACAAGTACACTTTGGGGGAATTGAGGAAAAAAATTGTGAGCTGGAATATTGCTGCTGAATGCATATCAACCGTCATGCTCTGCATCGTCTGGAACTACTCCAGGCAGAGCCATTCATTGCCGACACTGAAAAACAAACTGTTTCAGGTCTGTTTCTTAACAACGTTTCTGGCTATGACGTCGAACATTTTATCGACGATCTGTATTCAGAATACCGGAGTGATTCCGCTGTGGGTGAACTGGCCGGTCACGACCATCTACTTTATCGCCACTCCGCTTATGGGCGTCATCTATTTCTATTATGCGCTCTCCATACTCTATGAAAATCAGCCGCGTTTTCCGAAGAGGTGGCTTTTTTTGCTGCTTCCGGCTGCAGTCTATCTGCTCATGGTCATCTCCAATCCCTTTACCGGCTGTCTGTTTTCTTTAAGCCTGGAGACCCAGTATGAGCAGGGGCCTCTCATCATCACCACTTACCTTGTCTTCTATATTTACTGCCTGTTCACCTGTGTCACGGTCGTGGCACTGGGAAAACGGGTGGATCCCACAATCCGCAATATTCTGGCGTGTTTCCCGCTGATCGCGGCCCTGGTCGTCATCATCCAGCAGATATTTCCGGAGGTCATTCTCTCCGGTTCCGCCGCCACCTGCGCACTGCTGATCCTTTATCTGTATCTGCAGAACAAACAGATTTCCATTGACTATCTGCTGGGGATTCCCAACCATAAGGAATTTTTAAACTCCCTCCAGCTTCAGATCAAACGCCACAAGGATGCCTCCTTCACCATACTCCTCGTTTCCCTTCGAAACTTCAAACAGGTAAATGACACCTACGGCCAGCAGAACGGCGACGAGTTCTTAAAAACCGTCTGCAATTACTTGAACAACACGGTGAAACCGTATCAGCTTTACCGTTACAATGGTGATGAATTCGCCGTACTGATTCCGGAATCCGATAAGGAGACCATCATCCGTCTGGTCAAAGCCATAGACGGACGCTTCAACCAGCCATGGAAAAGCCGTGACTTCCGATGCATGATCGGAACGGTAATTGCCGTCACCACCTATCCGAAAAGTGCGGATACGATGGAAGACTTAATCAACGCGCTGGAATACACGGTTTCCGTCGCCAAAGACGGTAAAAACGGCAACATCTGCTACTGCGGCCCAGGTATGCTGGACCATGTCAAACGGCGTTTTAAGGTGATCGATGTCCTGAAGGATGCCCTGGCCCAGGGCGGTTTTCAAGTGTATTACCAGCCCATCTGGTCTGTGGAGAAGCAGTGCTTTACCCTGGCGGAATCGCTTCTGCGCCTGCCTTCCACCCCGCTCGGTCCCTTATATCCCTCGGAATTTATTCCCATAGCCGAGGAGACCGGACTGATCGTGGATATTACATACTATGTGCTGGATACGGTCTGCCGCTTCGTACACGACCTTTTAGACAGCGGAATCACGATGCTGGAAAGCGTCACCGTCAATTTCTCCGGCGTACAGTTTTCGCAGCATAATCCGGCGGAAAAGGTGATCTCCATCATCGAAAGCCACGGGATTCCCTACCGGATGATCAAGATCGAGATCACAGAGAGCGTTCTCGCGGAAAGCCGCCAGGAGCTGGAAGAATTTATCGATCTGATGCACGCAAAGGGCGTGGAAGTCAGTCTGGACGACTTTGGAACCGGCTACTGCAACCTCGTCTCTGTGCTGAGCATGGATGTGGATGTGATCAAACTGGACAAGAGCCTGCTGTGGGCGGCTCAGAAGGACCAGAAAACGGCCATCATGATGAAGAGCCTGTCCCGCTCCGTTCACGAACTGGGCATGCGGGTCGTGTCGGAAGGTGTGGAGACGGACGAGCAGAGGGCATTCGCCGAGGAATGCTGCTGCGACTGGATTCAGGGATATTACTATGCGAAGCCGATGCCTGGAGAAGATGCGAAACGGTTTCTGGCGGAGAGAATCGAGAAATCGTAAGGGATTATCCCATAACAGAAAAAACGAAAAAACAGGGTATGGAACGACTATATTCCATACCCTGTTTATTTAAGATAGGCCTGTTAATATAAAATAACGCACACAGGAGATAATGAAATGAAACTTAGAGAAAGCTACACATGCCCCTTAGAACTTGTTCATGATATGATAAAGGGAAAATGGAAAACGATTATTATTTTTCAACTTAGAAATGGAAAATGTTCTTTTTCTGAACTCCATCACAGTATAGCCGGAATTACCCAAAAAATGCTTTTGGAGCAACTGCGTGAATTGAAACACTTTGGATTAATTGATAAAAAAATGTATGATGGATATCCGCTAAAAGTGGAGTATTTTTTAACCGGGCAGGGGGAAAAAATGCTGTCCGCAATTAAAATAATGCAGGAAATTGGTATAAACTACATGGTCGGGCATGGTATGACAGAAATCCTTGATGAAAAAGGAATTTGTTATGAACCCCTGCCATACGTACGAAAAAGTAAGTAATTTACATAGAAGCTATTATCCGATATCATTTCATTAGAAACAGGAAAGTCCAGCGGTGATATGTCAAGAGGAAAATGAATAAAAAATGCAGGTTTTTTGTTGTATTTCCCTTTAAAAGGGTGCACTTACCTAAGCCCCGTCGATTTTGATTTTTTCAAAAGCCGGGCCTACTATCACCGAAAGCGTCCAAACCTAGTTGGACTCCGGTGCCCTATACAGGCAGTTGTCTTTCAGCAGTCGAAAGACGAGCCGCACAAATTTACGGGCAGTTAATGCGAGGGCACGTTTGTGCTGATACTTGTTCACCTCTTTGTATTTGAGGCGGTAGAAGCGGCTGTATTCTGCGTCGCATCTCACAAGAGACATAGCTGCTTCTCCCAGGTAGTACTTCAAGTATCGGTTTCCTGATGGGATCATGCGTGTGTTTTGCGCTTCAAAGTCACCGGACTGGTGCTGTTTCCATGCAAGCCCCGCATATTTTGCGAGGGCGGCCTGATTGGGGAACCGGTTGATATCACCGATTTCCGCAATGATGCCGGCCGAGAACACCGGCCCGATTCCCTTGATGGAGGTCAAGGTATTGGGTATCAGAGCCATCTGTTCGGCAATGGCCTTATCAAAGGCTTTGATCTGTTGCTCCATTGCTCGTATTGAGCTTATGGATATAGAAAGCACCTGGTTTACGGAGTCGTTTACCGTCTTTGGCAGGCGGTAGGAGCTCCGGGCGGCTTTCTGGATGGCTTTCGCCACCGCGTCAGGGTCAGGGAAGCGGTTCTTCCCGTTCTTGATAATAAAATCGGTGAGCTGTTGTAAGTCCATCTCAGCCAGGGCCTCTGCGGATTCGAATTTTTCGTAGACGGCCAGGGCAGTTGTGCTGAAGGTATCGGAAAATATCTTCTCCTGCGCCATCGTAGAATACTTCTTAAACAGGTAGTTCAGAAACCGCTGTTTTTCCTTGACGAGGTTCTGGACAGCGAAGAACCTGGCTCTTGTAAGGTTCTGGAGGGCTTTGTAGCGGTAGTCATCCAGATAGACCTCTTTGTTGATTCTACCAAAGCGCAGGCAGTCAGCGATAACGAAGGAATCCACATAATCATTTTTAGGCAGGTCATTATAAGAAAGCTTGAACTTGGCGACCTGTTTTGGATTGAGGACGTGAATCTTCCTGTTAAACGGCGTAAGAGAGCCATCGTCCCTTAAGAAGCAGACGAGATTGTCACCATAGACGGAGGTGGCCTCCAGACCAATGATAACGTCTGTAAGGGATTCGGAAGAGAGAGTATGGAGAATGCGCTTAACGAGCTGGCGTGAACCATCGAGGGAGTTCTTCACCGGGAAACAGCTGTGTTTAGAACCATCGGGCTTCATGAGAAAGACCACGTTGGATTTGCTGCTCACATCAATACCGACATAAAGTGGGTTCATAAGGATCACCTTCTTTCGTAGTAGGATTTAGGGTCAATCGGCTTGGTAATACCCACGATCATGGAGCATCAACATCCTCGCGGTATTAGAATTCGGTTGGAGATGGCCTGATGCGACCCCCACTGCAAAAGGGCAGGTCATGAACTCCAACAAACAGCCAGTTGGTTTGAAGTTAACTTCCATGTCAGGGGAACAGACTTTCCATGAAGTAATCAATGCTGATTCAACAGGAAATAAAAGAACTAATACCTGATTGATACGATGTTCAATTATATCATGGGTACTAACAAACCGAGTGACCTATTTTAGTATCTATTTAGTTATCAAGGTACTTTGTAACTATTAACTATAAACTTATTATACGAGGATATAAGACTATGAAAAAAGCATTACTTATTATCGATGTGCAAAATGATTACTTTCCTAATGGAAAGTGCCCGTTGTATAAACCAGAGGCAGCATTGAATACAATAAAAGATTTATTAAAAAAATTCAGGAAGCAGAATCTGCCGGTTATTTACATTCGTCATGAGTCTTTACAGGGAACATTTTTTAATCCAAATACAGATGGTGTACAAATTCATCATGATATTAAACCACTGGATACAGAAACAGTTATTGTTAAGCATGAGCCAAATAGTTTTTATGAAACGGACTTGCAAAACAAACTGGTGGAGAATGAGATCACAGAACTGGTTGTTTGTGGAATGATGACACATATGTGTATTGACACAACGATAAGAGCTGCCAAAGATTATGGCTATGAAATTACACTGATATCAGATGGCTGTGCAACTAAAGATTTGGAATGGAATGGCGTTACTCTCCCGGCCAGCCTTATTCAGAGCACATATATGGCTTCATTAAATCAGAAGTTTGCCAACATCAAGTTGGGGGCAGAAATATTCTAAAGATATATTTAGTTAAAAAGTCCGTAAATACCGGATATTCCAGTATTTACGGACTTATGGTAAATCTCTCAACAATACATTTCTACTTCTTTCCGCCACTCTCCGTCTCCATCGTCCGTCCCCATCCGGTAATCACCGCGAATAAGAACACTCCAAACAATGCAAACGCATAAATCGTACCTCCGGCCACAACCACCGGTGATAAGCCGGTCAGAGCCGCTCCGATAAATACAAACACGCTCATGAACGGAATAATCGCCGGAATACTGTTGGCCGTTCCGTCAAGCAGGTTTGCTCTTCTGTAAGGATGGATATTCTTCGCACTTCCCACCTTATTAAGCACCGGGCCGAACGTCAGGATCGAAGCGCTCGTAACTCCGCCGAAGATAATAGTAC
>OJJZ01000386.1_pt1 | contig 10768 bp, 8 predicted proteins | sample 1596481 | NCBI WGS metagenome assembly OJJZ01 (sample SAMEA4350110, study PRJEB24818) | metagenome | biome: human; feature: gut; material: faeces | place: Denmark | collected 2013-09 | reverse complement strand
AAAATATTGTTCCGGATTGTCACATCCTTAACCGGACCCGATTCAAACCAGGAAGATGCATCATTGGAAATGTAAATAGCCGCCATATTCATACTGTCAAAATAATTGTTTTCAATCAAAACCGGCTTCCTTGTGGTCACAAGAATGCCTCTGGTTGGTGTTGACTGGAAAACGTTATTTGTAATGTTAACAGCAGGCGTATAGGTGATATTTTCCACCACATGCGTATTCGGACTAATCTCAGCCGGAATCTCCCGGTCCAGCGTAATGATAATATCCGTAAGGTTTCCAGCTCCCGGACCTTCAACCTCTTTTACAATCGCCTGGGAGTCCGCTACCGGCACCATATTTCCCATGGTCATAAATTCTACCTGATCTCCCACATAGAAATTAGGGAATCCAGCCGTTTCATTATGCATGTATCTGACTTTTATCTTATCCGGTGCCATTTTTTCCACAACCTGAAGAAAGGTTCCATGAACATTGATCGGATCATCATGAGGATTGGAAAACAGGCAGTTTTTAATATCAATCAGCCCCTTACAGCCTGACATCTGTACAAAATCCGCATATCCGGCTGTTGTTCTTCCACTATTGGCAGGTGTTTTAAAATTTACCCCGTCATAAGTAATATTTTCACTTAACTGTCCAACCATGCCAAACCCGTGGAGAAAGTATGCATTAATATTCTGCAGCGTCACATCCTTACTTTCCCAGATAAAGGTTCCCGGTGTATCACGCACCGTATTTCTCATCTGATAACAGATACCTGGTTTCAGTTCCCCATCCATACTCGTATAGGTAAATTTCAAACGGTGGTTTCCCAGATCTTTAATTCCGGTTACATTCCGAAACAGCGGATTAGAGCCCGTATTTCCCCGCCAGGTCTCTCCGGAAGCCAGGTCATACCGCTGTGTATAGACCATGTTATTTCTGGCTGTCCAATAACGCTTCCCGGAATAAGGGCTGACATCGCTTAACCAGTTAACATTCGTCCCGTCAATCTCATATTCATAACATTCCGGTACATAGGCAACCGCATATCCGTCCCCGGTTTCCTCCACCGTTACGTCCACTACGGTAGGCACCTGAAAATCAAAGGAAAAGTTTTGAAATTTAACGTTATTACACCGAATGGTTGACAGCGTCGTCATTTTTCCATGGAACATAAATAACGAATCATTTCCCTCAACAGTCACATTATTCAGGTCCTCTAAGAGAATTCCAATTGTTTTATTTTTATAATTCTGATCTGTTCCACAGGTATTGGATACGTACAGATCCCTTTTTGCAGCATTTTCCGGGTAAATATGATACTCTCCCTGGGGGAAATTCAATATTACAGGTTGTCCCTCCAGCGCTCTCACCGCTTCAATTGCCTTTTGAACTGCTACTGCACTATCCCTGGCACCGCTGGGGTCTGCCCCGTAATCCGTTACATTAATAACTACTGCATCCACTCCCTCTGCGGGATCAGCACTTTCTGCAAAAGCGGTAATACCGCCAAGATCCACCCCTGATAAAACCAGGCACAGGGTTAATAAAATCACTGCTGCTCTCTTCAAAACCTCCATCTTTTTCCCTCCAAATTCTCTGTCTGCTACGCTCAAATTTTCTTGCAGAACTATGTTTAGATGATTATAATCTTACATTATTTGGAAGTACATATGATTTTCTTGACAAAAAATACAATATTCTTAACTGAATCTTTTGACAAACCCAAACTGCCCCCCTATAATAAAATCAACAGCATTTTACAAGAAATACCAAACGGGAGGTACCAGATGAAAAAGTATTGTAACAGCTCTAAAACGTATTCTAAATTTGTAAAACTTTTCTTTTTATTCGCAATGATCCTGACCATGGCGTCTGCCATATCCATTCCATCCCAGGCAGCGTCTCAAAAAACGTTAAAAGACGTTCGCAGAGCTCCGGTCAAAAAAGGGGACTGGGTTAAGAAGGGGAACAAATGGAAATACCGCTACGCCAACAAGTCTTACGCACAAAATACATGGCTTAAGATAAAGGGAAAGTATTACTATTTCAAAAACAGCGGATACATGGATACCGGTTGGAAGACATATAATAGACAGAAATATTATCTGAATAAAAACGGTGATATGGCAACAGGATGGGTTCAATATAAGGAGAAATGGTATTACTTTAATAAAAATGGGACAATGGCATCCAACAAATGGATAACCTATAAAAAGCAGAAGTATTATGTAGGCGCCAAAGGTGTCATGGCTACCGGCTGGAAAACCATTCAAAAGAAAAAATACTACTTTAATAAAAGCGGACAGCTGATGAACGGCTGGGCAAAAATTAAAAATGACTGGTACTATCTGAAAAAAGACGGATCTCTTTCTTCCTATAAAAAAGCAAGCCAGATGATTTTTGTAGAAGCAACCGGAAGTACAGCAGAATTTACCATGCTGGAACGGAAAAATGATACCACATGGAATGAAATCTTAAGCACAACGGCCTATGTAGGACGGCGGGGAGTAGGTCCTACATCCGAGGGACTTGCCACCACACCAGAAGGAACGTACAGTTTTGGCGTGGCATTCGGCAATAAATCAACTCCGGGCACTGCATTTCCCTATACAAAGATCAACCCTTCCCATTATTGGGTAGACGATCCAAACTCACAGTATTACAACAAATTTGTCAGCACAAAAAATATAACACCGGATTGGAACAGCGCCGAACACTTATCGGAATATCCCACGGCATATGCCTATGCACTCTCGATCAACTACAATACCGCCTGTACTCCGGGCGCAGGCTCAGCCATCTTCCTTCATTGCTTCGGAGGCGGTGCCACAGCCGGCTGTGTAGCCATACCGGAACAGGACATGGTCTTTGTATTGCAGCATATCAAAAGAGATGCACTGATACATATTTCCAGGAAATAAAGTTATAAAAATAGTCCGATAAACAGTTTTATTACTGCTTATCGGACTATTTTGATTGCTAAAACGCCCTATATTAATTCCTGATACACATCCCGTTTACTGATTCCACGATCCTTGGCAACACATTTCATCGCTTCCTTTTTATCCATTCCGATATCCAGATAGCGCTTCATATGTTCCTCAATGGTTAACTCCTCCCATGCTTTGCGCGCTTCTTCCCGGATCTCCTGACGGCTTCTGCCTTCTATTACCAGCACACATTCCCCTCTGGGATCCACCTCCCTGTAATGGGCTAACGCCTCTTCCATGGTCGTTACAAACGCAGTCTCATGTTTCTTGGTCAATTCCCGGCACACGGTAATCTTCCTGTTTCCAAGCACCGACAAAAGTTCTTCCAGAGTTCGTACCAGTCTGTGTGGTGCCTCATACAGAATCATCGTTCTGGTCTCACTCTCTAACTCAGCCAGCACCTCCTTCTTCTCTTTCTTATCCGAGGGAAGAAATGCTTCAAAAGCAAACCGTCTTGTGGAAAGCCCCGAAAGAGTCAGCGCCGTAATACATGCCGCTGCGCCTGGAAGAGAAGTCACTTCCACTCCGGCTTCATAGCACAGACGCACCAGTTCTTCACCCGGATCTGATATCCCAGGTGTCCCCGCATCTGTGATTAACGCTATATTTTTACCGTCTCTCATCTGTTCAATGAGATAATGCGCCTTGTCGATTTTATTATACTCGTGATAGCTGGTCATGGGAGTCTTAATGTCAAAATGATTCAGCAGCTTAATGCTGTTTCTCGTATCCTCGGCGGCAATCATATCCACTTCCTTCAAAATACGGAGTACACGCATCGTAATATCTTCCAGATTACCAATTGGCGTAGCACATAAATATAATTTTCCCTGCATCTGAATCACCTCCTTTTAACTTGGGCGTGATTTAAAATTCATTCCCGCCATCTGCACACCCTAATTCCCATAAATAAGTACCGGATTGCATAAATAACTGTGATCAGAGTACCTGATCTCTGCGTTAGGTGCGCATCTGTAAAACAGCAGAAGATCAATATCCATACACATCGTAAATTTCATCGGTATACACGCCAGGCTCTTTGTATACAATCAACGGTTTTTCAACGGTTATCCTGGGTTTTCCACCCTTTAATCCTTCGATCAGTACCATATTTGGCTCTTTGTCCACAAAAGGATATACTAACCGCATCCGCTTAGGTTCCAGGCGGTGGGCAGTCATCTTCGTCATAATCTCAGCCATCCGAAATGGCCTGTGTACCATATAAAACCTTCCGCCGGGACGCAGCAGCCTGGATGCCTGTCCAATCACATCATCCAAGGTACACAGAATCTCATGTCTGGCAATCGCCTTAGGCATATCCGGATTGACCAGACCATGGTTTCCTGTCATATAAGGAGGATTACTTGTAATAACATCAAAAGAAGCCGCATCAAATAATGTATGGGCCTCTTTTATATCTCCTTGTACAATAGAAATCTGATCTTCCAGATGATTGTAGAGAACACTCCGCCTTGCCATATCAGCGCTGGCTTCCTGGATTTCCAGACCCGTAAAATGATCCCCCGCAGTCTTGCCCTTCAGCAAAATGGGTATGATACCGGTTCCGGTTCCCAGATCCAATGCTTTTTCTCCCGGTTTTACCTGGGCAAAACCGGAAAGCAGCACTGCATCCATTCCAAAGCAGAATGTCTTGTCATTTTGAATAATCTTATATCCGTTGCGCTCCAGATCATCCAGGCGCTCACCGGGATACAGCTCAATTGTCATCTAACTTGGATTTCCCTTCTTTTTTCTCCATGTCTTCCAGCTGTTTCAATTCCTTATCCACACTGATTTTCTCTTTTTTGCGTTTCGGTTTGAATTTCAGCTGGTCCACTTTATAATCACGGATCTCTTTTTCATCATTAACTTCGACGATTACTTTTACGCTCTGGCGGAGCACACTGACACTCTGAACTTCTCCTTTTAATCCGTCATCTGCAAGAACACGGTCACCCACATTTGGCAGCCTGCTGTTCAGATATTCGTATGTCTCTTCTTCATTTTTCAAGCAGCACATCAATCTTCCGCATACTCCGGAAATCTTGGTGGGATTCAAAGAAAGGTTCTGTTCTTTCGCCATTTTAATGGATACCGGCGCAAACTCTGCAAGATATGTATTACAGCAGAGCGGACGGCCGCAGATTCCGATTCCTCCAAGAATCTTTGTTTCATCCCGTACACCGATCTGACGGAGTTCGATCCTGGTTTTAAATACTGCCGCAAGATCCTTAACCAGATCCCGGAAATCGATTCTTCCGTCTTCCGTGAAGTAAAACATTACTTTATTATTATCAAAAGTTTTCTCGGCATGAATGAGTTTCATTTCCAGGTTGTGTTTTTTAATCTTCTCCTGGCAGATACGAAGAGCATCCTTTTCCTTTTCTTTATTCTTCAGCTCCCGATCCGCATCCTCCTGGGTCGCTACCCGGATTACCGGTTTTAAAGGCTGAATCACTTTCTTCTCATCCATATCCGTAACCTTGGTTACCACGGTTCCGTATTCCACACCTCTCGCTGTTTCCACGATTACGTGATCCCCCGGTTCCATATCGTATTGCTTGGGATCAAAGTAGTAAATCTTTCCAGCATTACGAAATCTAACACCTACAATCTTAACCATTGCTAGTTCTCCTTTATCATAAGGAACAATAATTCCATCGTTAAATCAAAGTTTACATTGGCATTCATACGTGCCTTCGCTTTCTGCAATCCACTTAATATCTTCTCAATCCCCTCATAAGAACTCATATTCGTCTGAGCGGAAATCACTCTTACCTGATCCCGGAACACCAGTCCATTGGGATCTTTTGTTGCCTTAAAGTAAAGCACGTCCCGATACCAGATTGCCAAAATATCCAGATAGTCCTGTATCTCCATCTTAAATTCGGAAACTGCTTTTACTGCTGCAATAATATCACTCATATCCATATCTTTTACATGGGTAAGCAGATGAAGTGCCGCAGCCTTAATCTCGTTAAAATTATCCGATGATGCCAGCTGTACCGCCTTGCCGATATTTCCCTGGGCAAAAGCCACACAGACATCCGCCTGATAATCAGGTACTTCCACATTTTCCATCAGATACTTCTTCACCATCTCATCCGGTACCGGCTTCATATTCAAAGTTACACACCTGGATAAAATGGTAGCTAACAGAGAAGTTGCGTTAGCCGTCAGTAAAAGAATTACTACGTATGACGGCGGCTCCTCAATTGTCTTCAGTAAAGCATTCTGTGCCTGAACCGTCATCTTCTCAGCATCCGGCACGATATATACTTTATAAGGGCTGCTGTAAGGCTTCACCATAACATCGCCCACCAGCTTTTCCCTGATATCTTCAACACCAATACTATTGGGCTTATCATGGCTCACCGTAATGATATCCGGCTGGTTACCACTTTCAGCCTGTTTGCAGGATCTGCACATTCCACACGGCTTTGCACCGTCCCCCTCACACTGTAATGCCATAGCAAATATATTAGCCAGACTCTTCTTGCCAGAACCTTTTTCACCATTAAATATATAAGCATGAGAAACCTTGTTCATCTTCATTGCATTCTGTAAATGTTCCACTATTTGTTTGTGTCCTATAATCTTATTAAATCCTGGCATAATATCACTCCTCACTGCCTCTTTGCACCATCTGTCTTAGTAAGTCTTATTATAACATAACATCCGCCATTTACCTAGCTTTTTTGGGTAAATTGTATGAATTGTCTGTGAACCAGTTTAATTTATAATCCCATAAATGTAATCCACAACTTCGTTTACACAGGCTTCTCTGTCCTTATCATTCAAAAAACGCTTGGAAATTCCCGCCTTGGTAATATTTTCTTCGGAAAAATCCTGTGCATCCGCCAAAAATCTGCGGCACAATTCCTCGTATTTCGGCTGTTCCTGCTTTCTTTCCCGTCGCAGTGCCCGCTCAAGCCGGTTATCATCCGCAACCTCAATATATACAGGCACCACTTTATTCTCTCCAAAATAAGCTTTCATCTTCTCAAAAGATTCCAGTGTCCCAATTGCCAGAAAATTCTCATTCCCCAGATCAAACTGGCCATCATCCACCGTAGCATAACTCCAGATGCCATGTATGGTATCATAAGAGCGCATTTCAATCACTTTTCCTGCATTTTGAAGATCCAAAAGTCTGGACTCATCTACAAAATGATATTCTACCCCATCTTTTTCCTTGGCACGGATCGGACGGGAGGTATAAAGGATTACATTTTTCAAATGTAATTTCTTATTTTTCAATACCTCCTTAAAAATCGTATCTTTCCCAGTTGCACTTTTTCCCATGATGTAAAATATCTTTCCCATAAGTTTCCTCTCTCTGTTAAACACGCTCCAGAACCTCCAGATATATCCCGGAATAATCTTTCATTCCCTGAAGCGAAAATCCTTTTTCCCTATATTGTAATACGTTTTCCACAAACTCTCCACTTATTTTTTCGCCTGGCACGATTAACGGAATGCCCGGTGGATAGAGATATACGAATTCTCCGGCGATACGCCCTGTAGCATTTTCCAGCAATATCCGCTCCATCTTCATTTCCACCGCCCGGCAGATGGGCATTTCTGCCGGGTTATGAATTTCCGCATATGACCTTTTTCTAGCGTCTCCCGGCGTATTTACGCCGGGAGACGCTCGTTTGACAGAATCCGTTCCCGTCAGCCTGCTGTCAATCTCTGCCAGCGCCTGATACAGCCTTTCAAATCCTTTCCGGGTATCCCCTATGGATGTTAAAGCCAGTGCATAATCCCCTGCTGCCATTTCCAGCTGAAGATGATAGCGCTGCAGCAATTCTTCATACAATTCATTTCCGCTCATGCTGCCATTTTTTATGTATAGATCCAGCTTTGACAGATCCAGATCCGTAACATCCTTCCCGCCTGCTAAATCCTCTTTCCCCGCCAGACCCACCATTTGAAATTCCCGGGCTTTTCTCCGGAACTGCTCCAGATTATCCACGAATTCACCAAAGAGCCTGTCGCCTGATTCCGCAAGCATCCTTATGCACTGGTCCACCCCTGCCATGAACAGGTAAGAAGGGCTGCTGCTCTGATAAATCCCCAGATACCGCTCAAGGACTGCCTGATCTACAAGTCTGCTGTTTAAATGAATCAGACCTGTCTGTGTAAATGCCGGTAATGTCTTATGCAGACTGTGGATAACAATATCCGCACCTTTTCCAATGGAATTCTGCGGAAAATACGGATGGAATCCAAAATGAGCGCCATGTGCCTCATCCACGATCAGAGGTTTTTCATAGGTATGGCAGATATCCGCTATCTTTTTCACATCCGATACCACCCCGTCATAAGAAGGGGAAGTAATCATGACTGCCTGAATATCAGAGAAAGTTATCAACAGCTCCCTGATTTTTTCAGGATTTAATCCACAATTCAGCCCAATTCCCTGTTCCTGTTGTGGATAAATATATACGGCGTCTAATTCTCTGATCAAAACACTGTGGTAAACAGCTTTATGGCAGTTTCTAGCCATAAGAATCCTGCCCCCTATGGTAGTACACGCTGAGACTGCGCTGAGTATACCAGCCGTACTTCCATTAACCAGAAAATAGGTATGCCTGGAACCGTAGACTGCTGCCGCCCGTTCCTGAGCTTCTTTCAGTATTCCCTCTGCATGATGAAGGTTATCAAATCCCTCAATTTCTGTGATATCCACTTCTACCGGATTCATAAATTCACCCAGACGCCGCTTATGTCCGGGCATATGAAAAGGATAATAATCCGATTTGGCATAATTTCTTAATTCATCATATAAATAAGGCATTTTGTTCCTTTCTTCTTCATTTTCCATTCAAACTGTAATGACATTGACAGAGTCCAGCGCCTGTTTGAACAATCATTTCCAGCATCTATACACCCAGGTTAGAGCCTGTTTAAACAATCATTCCCGGCATCTTCACGCCCTAAAATAAATCCTGCAATATCTGGGCAGCTGTTTTGTTCCGGTACCCCTCCGGGTCTGTCATAACTGTATTTCCCGATACATCCCAGCGCATCTGGGCATAGTGTGACAGGTAGCTTTCGCCCCGCATACAGTTTGGATATTTCTGATACCACTTTGGAAAATAATTCTTCATGTAGTAAGTCGCCAGATTTACAGCCTCACTTGACGTATTACCATAACGGTCCACAGTGCCGTTTATCTGCACACCCTGGGGACTGCTGTGCACCAAAACCACACTTCCATCCTGACATGTTCCCACTACAATCCACACATGACCGCAGTCACTGCAGGAAGAACTCATGATATCTCCGGGCTGATAATCTTTCACGCTGAAACGGCTCACATACTGCCCCCAGCCTCTGGATGCATAATTGGATGCCATATCTTCCGCTTTCATAACATAGCCTTCTTTTCCATTTGTTGTGTTCATGATATTGTATATACACCATCCCACATACCCGGAACAGTCCAGTCCATTACGAATCTGATACCGGGTCTGATTATAGTCATAACCGCTGTCCTGTTTATTAAAAAACCGCTCCCATTCAGGGCTGACCCCTATCGTTCTGGCATCTGTTCCGGCTCCGTTGTCCTCTTCATTCCAGCCGCCTCCCCAGACATACATCGTCCTGCCTACCGGCTCCATCGCTGTCTTAAGGAACTTCTTAAGCGTAGATTTCCCTTTTTTCTTAGCCTTTGGCACTTTCGCTTCCACTACAGAACTATATTTGCTGTAATAGTTTTTTCCGTCCGCCTTTCTTCTAGTCTTAATTCTGAACTTATAGGCAGTCCCGGCTTTTAGTCCTTTTACCTGATAGCTTCTTTTCGTAGTGGATGCTATCCTGACATATTTATTCTGGCTCTCACTGTACTGATAGATGGAATACCCGGCAGCCCCTGCTGCCTTTTCCCAGCTTAGTGTAATGCTGTCCTTCCCAGCCTTGGCTTTCAGCCCGGACGGCTTTCCGACTACGGGCTTTGGGACCGCTGTTACTACTTTGGAAAAAGAACTGGAAATCGTTTTCCCCTTTTTCACGGCAAAGGCTTTTATTTTAAAACGGTAGCTCACTCCACATTTTAATTTACGGAAAGTATAGGTTGTTCCGGTTATCTTCTGCACACGCCTGTAACTCTTCCTCTTCGGATCGTATTGGTAAATCCGGTAATACCTGGCGCCTTTACTGGATTTCCAGGTAAGTTTTACTGTTTTGTCACCCAGAACCACCTTTACCTTTTCCGGACGGTTCTGTTTCGCCTCAGCGCGTACAGGCATAACTGCAGTCATTACCACCACCATCAGCATTACTAACATACTCCACTTCAAATATTTCTTCACTAGTACTCCCTCCTCTTTCGTAACTGAGCAAATTTGAACTTATTTTATCATGGGGCTGGCTGATTCACAAGCAGGAATCCACGTATTCATAAAAATGGCACTGCACTTAATAAGTACAATGCCAGATTACCCCGTTATTTTCTCTTCAGCCAGTAAAATCCGTATCCCGGCATCTTAACACCGGACGCTCTCATCTCTTTGCCGGTAATCAAGTCCTGATACATTCCGTCCTCTTCGTTGATCCATGCAATTCGTTCATTTTCACTAAAGTTAAAGAGTCCTGCCACTTTCTCACCATCCGCCATACGAACAAGGCACAATACACTGTTATCCCAGGTCTCCAGTGTCCAGGTGTCTGCCGTAGACACAAATGCTTTATGGCTCCTGCGGATATCTTCCAGCTGTCCTAACCGTGAAAATACCTGCCCCTGAACAGTTTTGTCATCCCCGATATATGAGGTC
>OJJZ01000385.1_pt1 | contig 10845 bp, 9 predicted proteins | sample 1596481 | NCBI WGS metagenome assembly OJJZ01 (sample SAMEA4350110, study PRJEB24818) | metagenome | biome: human; feature: gut; material: faeces | place: Denmark | collected 2013-09 | reverse complement strand
GCCATAAACATCTACCGTAAAGGATTTAACACTCTGTTCGCAGAGGCCTGTTAGGCAGAACCGAAGCAGGCGGGCTGCCGTCAATCAGCCTATTGTAGCCAACGTTTGAGGTAGGAGACATGAATAACATGTCGTACTACGTGTAGTTGAGTTACAAGCCCGTGCCTGGGCCTGCCCGCTTCATCGGGCATTAGACATGGGTAATTGACAGATTTGTAAGAAAAATATAAAACAGCATGCATTGAAATTGTGAGAGTATAGTGGTATAATCTAAGTAATAAGTAATAAGTAATAAGTAATAAGTAATAAGTAATAAGTAATAAGTAATAAGTAATAAGTAATAAGTAATAAATAATCAGTAGTAAGCGGCAGGTGTCAACCATCAAAAATCAATCAACAAGCACAGCAGGCAAACATCAATTGGCGTAAGCCGAAAGGAGATATCCTATGAATGAGTATACATTATCACAACAATACGCCCTGGTTGGTCTGGATGGCCAGGATTCCATACATACAACCACGGCCAAGAGTGCGGTCTGCCGCGGAATTGCGGCTGCAAAGCTTCTGGAGAGGCTTATATTATCGGATCATCTTGATTTAGAGGCTGTAAAAGAGGAACTGGAGGCAGGATTTAAAGAGATTCGCGGCATCGGCAGGAAGGAAGCCCACGGTCTGGAGACTGAAATGGCGGAAGTATTGAAGGCCAGGGGCGTCCTCGATGAGATACCGGATATTTTGGCGTGCGATATTAACTACAGCAGCATGAATATGGACCTCAGAACCTACCGCAGCGACGGAACAGAATACCAGCGTATCGTTGAGGGCGTCCGTGCTGAAATCCTGGAGGACGGCGCGGTGACCCTGGAATGCGCATGTCTGGTGTGGCTGTTCCGAGAGAGCGGATGTATCCATGATATATTTTCTGTTCAGGAGCAGGAGAGACTGTCTGTCCGTATGATTGAACTGGCAGCGCAGGATCCGGTTGTCAGAGTGGTATGGAATTCAGACATTTACCGGTGGACGGAAAAATTGTCGCAGCAGCTGCTGGGTGCGAAAAAGAACTTCTTTAAAAACCCGTATATGGAGGGCGTCAATTTATTATTTCCATTTTTGGACAGAAGACAGGCCGTTTTCATTGATTTCGTTGTTCTTGGAACGAATGTGGCGGGCAGGCGTCTGGCAATGATGACCTATCTCTCCGAAAAGGGCCACTATGTAGAGGAAGCCAAGAATGGCTCGGAGACGCTCTTAAAGGTAGATAACTACTATTACCGGGTATTCCCAATGACAAGGGTCTATTACAAAATACCAGTTCAGGGGGCGAATCTGGTTCCGGTTTACAGGTAGGTGATGGAATGTCAAGACAGAGAAGTATGGAAAAGATCAGCAGCTCTGAGTATGTGTCGATCGGTGAACTATCCAGACTTACCGGCTGCCGCTACAGTACACTGAAGTATTATACAGAAGAGGGCATGCTTCCTTTTGAGCAGGAGGAAGAGAATCTCACAAGGCGGTATCGGCGGGTCGAGACTGTGGAACGAATAGAACGGATCAGAAGGCTAAAGGAAAGCGGAAAGACGATACCGGAGATTAAAGAATTGGTTAAAGAATAAATGGCGAAGACGCGCAGATCCCGCACATAGACGGCTCAGGAATGGCGGTGCGGGATTTCCTGTGCGGAAAATAAGAAGAGACCGGCAGGGCTGTGAACTGTAACGCAAGTCAGAAAGTTAAAGAAATAGTCATTGACATTTTTAGAAATCCGTTTTATAGTATCCATAGAATAAAGAGGGCGTACAGTCCTTTATGAGCAAAGGAGTGGTTGTTATGTTGGCAAACGAAATGAAAAGGGTGAAAATAAGATAACGATAGAATAGACAGGGACTGGCGTATAATAGCTTTATTTTGCTACGCACGGCTTGTTGTCGTGTTTTTTTTGTACCATTTTTCGGGATTCCGGGGAAATGGGACGTATGGCCCTGTCGGCTCATAAAGGAGATTATGATTTGGAAAGAGAAAATTGCATATTGATCAGTAACGGTAAAAACTGGATTGAACAGGCGGCGATCGACCAGCTTCGTGGAGTCACGAATCTGCCGGGAGTGGTGAAGACGGCAGGGCTGCCGGATCTGCACCCGGGAAAGACTCCTGTAGGAATGGCAGTGTTAAGCAGGGAGAGGTTCTATCCCCATTTAATCGGCAACGATATCGGATGCGGGATGAGTCTGTTTTCCACAGGAGTGAAGCAGAAAAAATTCCGGATGGATAAGTGGGAATCAAGGCTTAACCAGATTCGGGAGCTGAGCGATATTCCGTGCGGCAACCCTTATGATGAAGTTTGCCCCGTCAGGGATTTGGGAACCATCGGCACAGGAAACCATTTTGCAGAGTTTCAGTGTCTGGAACACGTTTACAGAGAAGAGGAGGCCAATCGCCTGGGGCTGCTTCATGGACGCCTTATGTTGCTGATTCACAGCGGTTCCCGGGGATATGGGCAGGAGATTTTAAACCGGTATTATTCGCCGGAAGGGCTGGCGGAAGGCTCGAAGGAGGCGGAGGACTATCTGAAGGAACACGACTCGGCGGTTCTGTGGGCCGGGAGGAATCGTATAGTGACTGCTAAAAAGCTGCTGACCTGGCTGGGTGTGGAGAGGGAGGTAACCCCGCTTTTGGAGAGTTGTCATAACTATCTGGAACGGACGGAGGCTGGCTGGCTTCACCGGAAGGGAAGTGTATCGACGAAGCATGGAGCCGTGGTCATTCCGGGATCCAGGGGAAGCCTGACCTATGTATGTGTACCGGCTGCGGACACGTCCGTTTCCCTGGACTCTGTGTCCCATGGCGCGGGCAGAAAATGGGCCAGAAGTATCTGCAGGAGCAGGATTGACCAGAAATACGACAGGGATTCCATCAGAAGCACAAAGCTTAAGAGCCGCGTAGTCTGCCATGATACAAATTTACTGTTTGCCGAGGCACCGGAAGCCTATAAAAATGTGGAGCAGGTGATCGCTTCCCTTGAGGACTACGGACTGATAACCGTTGTTGCGACGCTGCGGCCGCTTATCACATTTAAGGGTTAGGGGGCTGCGCATGAGAATACAGATAAGTTCCGGCCAGGGGCCGGCAGAATGTGAACTGGCGGCAGGTCTGCTCTATGAGGAATTAAAGAAGGAGGCTTCCGATATCCGGCTGCTTTCCTTCACGCAGGGAAAGAAACGGGAGGGATTTTCCTCGATTGTGTTTGAGACAGAACACGATTTTACCGCCCTGGAGGGCAGTATACTGTGGATTTGCAGGAGCCCGTACCGTCCGGAGCATAAACGGAAGAACTGGTATGTGGATGTTAGTATTTTAGAGGCGGTGCCGCGGGTGACAGAGGAGAAACTGGTCCGCTTTGAGACCTTTCGGAGCGGCGGAAAAGGCGGCCAGAATGTGAATAAGGTGGAGACTGGTGTCCGTGCCATCCACATTCCTACAGGAACCGCAGTGGTGTCCACAGAGGCCCGGAGCCAGCATATGAATAAACAGATTGCATTGAACCGCCTGTGCGAAATTCTGGCGGAAATGAATATGGAGAGCGGACGAAGGGAAAAGAACCTGGCCTGGATGGAACATGCCAGACTGGAGCGTGGAAATCCGGTTCGGGTATACGAGGGAAGATCGTTCCGGCTTAAGACGGAGAAAAATGGGGGATAAGACAGATGGAACAGGAGACAAGATGCGGCTGGTGCCTGATCAATGAACCGATGATCCAGTATCATGACTGCGAATGGGGAGTACCTTCTCATGACGACGGAAAGCATTTTGAGTTTATGCTTATGGAGGTCATGCAGTGCGGGCTTAACTGGAACATGATGATACAGAAGAGGGAAATATTCAGGAAATGCTTCTGTGACTATGATTTTAAGCGGATTGCAGAGTTTGGCGAGGAGGAGATCGCTGAAATCCTTCTCGTCCCCGGCATGATCCGTTCCAGAAGAAAAATCACGGCAGTCATACACAATGCCAGACAATTTATGAAGGTGGAGGAGGAGTTTGGCAGCTTCGACCGGTATCTTTGGGGCTTTACGGATTATAAGACGTACGTTTACCGCAGGCATCAGGAGGGTGAGGCGGAAGCGAGGAACGAATTATCGGATCAGGTGAGCGCGGATTTGAAAAAGCGGGGCTTTAAGTATATGGGGTCCATCACGGTATTTTCTCATCTGCAGGCCTGCGGCATCATCAATGATCACCGTCCGGATTGTTTCAGGTATGAAGCGCTGCTGAAAGAGACGGAATGGGAGTATCGGTAAGAGAGAGGGCAGAAGGGCATTTGAGATGCAGACCGATAGAATGAATAGAAAATGAAAATGAAAAGCGAGGTGCCAGATGGCAAAAAAGGAAACTGTAACGCAGGAAGATTTATTTGAAGTGCTTGATATGATAGAACAGCTGGGAATCCGTTACTGGCTGGATGGCGGCTGGGGTGTGGATGCGCTTGTTGGAAGGCAGACGAGAGAACACAGGGATGTGGACATCAATTTCGATGCCGCGTGCACCGAAAAATTACGGCAGAAGCTGGAAGAAAAAGGGTATGAGGTAGTAACAGACTGGAGCCCTGTCCGTATAGAGCTGTATCATCCCCAATTGAGCTATATCGATATTCACCCATTCGTCTTAAAGGAAGACGGAACAGCAAAACAGGCCGACTTAGAAGGCGGATGGTATGAGTTTGAGGCCGATTATTTTGGCAGTGCCGTTTTAGACGGAAGAGAGATACCGTGCATCTCAGTGAAGGGGCAAAAGATTTTTCATACCGGCTATGAGCCGCGGGATGTGGATAAACATGATATGAAAAATATTGAAGAACTGATGGGCGGCGTTTTGTAGAGCGGGCTTGATGTATGTATTTAAAAGATAACGAAATAGCAGGGAGCGACGATATCAATCGTCGCTCCCTGCTGTTTCGTTATGTTGCGGTTTCACGGCACAACGCACAAGATGTGTGACACCTCAGGAAATCATCTGAATACCCCGTTGCCTGCGGCGGGATAGGTGACCCTGTTCGTATTCCGGAAATTCCATGATACGGCTCCATTAACAGATGTAACCAGATCGTAAATAATATTTCCTTCTATGTACTCCTTTAAAATCTGTTCATTTTCCCGGTCAACATCGTACAGTTCCGGAATCAGGATTCCTTCTGATTGACCGTCAATGTTTCAGGCATGCGGCCGTCTTCCAGATTCTCGATGAAGTGAACCGGATATTTGTTCCAGTATTTTTTGTAGACGCGGTCCTGGTCTGCGTCAAAATTAAGCTGGTACATCCGAAATACCACCAGAATATCTTTGGGCTGCCACTGCTCCTCATAAGAGTACTGATAGATCATGCCGATCTTCTCCATGACACGGCCGCTTCCCGGATTCTTACGGTCATGAGTGGCGGTAATATAGGGTAAATCTGTGGTTTTTAGTTTCCAGATCAGCGCCCGGCAGGCCTCGGTCATGATTCCCATCTTCCAAAACTCTTTTTTCAGACCGTACCCCAGGTCGTGGCTGTCGTCATCGCTGACGTTGATATATCCGATGGGGATATCATCTGTTTTGAGGCAGACCGCGTAGTGGTAACCGCTGGGCTGCTCGTAAGTACTTAAATAGTGTTCTTTGAGATACTGCCCGGCCTCCTCCAGCGATGTCAGCGGGAACATGGGCAGAAACTGATTGACTTCGGGATCGCTGAGTATGGTGAACAGCGCTTCGGCGTCACGCTCTGTAAATCGGCGCAGCCGCAGGCGTTCGGTTTCAATGACAGGAGTATTATCCATGTGTGTCTCCTTTTTCTATTGTTTTTTTTATTCGTGTAAGGGTGAATTTTTCTTTACCCCGTTTTAATGCCCTAATGCTTAATGCCCCCAGAGATTCTGCGCCACCTGCACGGCAGATTTATCTGCGATTTCCGCGATCTTTTCTTTTGACTCTTTCATGCCGTTGTTGATCCAGCAGCGCAGGACTCCGGTCAGGCCGAAGGTGATGAATTCGATGAAATAGGTGAGTGTCACATCGTCGATTTCGGGATACTGTTTCTTGAAAACGGCGGTTCCGTTGTCAGAAATGAGCTGGTGGAAGCGGTTGACGAAATCACTGGATGCACTGTTTTCAAACAGAATTCTGGCAATTTTTACGTTTTCTTCAATATATTGTATAACAGGCAGCAGGATGGGCATCAGCGACCCGTTCTTTGGACTGCACAGGAAATTATCAATCATATCCTGGAAATCAGCCAGTACGTCGGATTCCATCTTCTGCAGCAGATCGTAAGTATCGGTGTAATGATTGTAGAAGGTTCCTCTGTTTAGATCCGCCCGTTCCGTGATGTCCTTGACGGAAATATTTTTAAAATCTCTCTCGGTCATCAGCTCAATCAGGCTGTCCTTTAACATTTTCTGGGTCCTGCGGATTCTCCGGTCCTCTTTCTGTGATTCCATATTATTCTCCTCACAATCCTTTTTAAAAACAAAATTTATCAGTTTCGATTGATATTAAACACAAATGCAAATAAGTGATGTTTAACGTACAAAGCAGCGAATCGTTGCTTATTGAAATATACCGACAAGTGAATTATAATACACATATGTTCAAAAGTCAATGATTGTACAATAATCAAAAGGTGGGCAATAATGAAAAGAAACAGCGATATTTTCAATCAGGTGATTCGGTTTATTGTGTATCACGGGAAGATCATTGAGAAGGTTTTCCTGGTAACCACGATTTTCTGTGCCATTTGTTTTCCGTTTGTAGGGGTGAATTATGATCTGAGCAAATATCTGCCGGATTTTGCACCGACCAAACAGGCGCTGGATGTGATGGAAGCGGAGTTTGGCTATCCCGGCATGGCGCGGATCATGGTTAAGGACGTATCTTTACAGGAGGCGAAACGCATCCGGGAAGAGATATCCGCAGTCGATGGGGTGGATCTGGTACTGGGCTCAGACGTCTCGACCGACGTCTATATGGGAGCGCCGTTCCTTAATGAAAGCATGACGGAGTTCATCGGTGTCGATCTGCTGGCAATCGATGATTACTATAAAGATGGGAATGCCCTGATGGACATCGTCTTTGAAGATAAAGACGGAGAACCGCGCACCAATGCGGCCATCGAGGAGATTTACCGGATCGTTGGAAAGGACCGGGGCTGTTTTGCCGGAAGCGCAGTGTCCAGCAAGGAGCGTGAGGCCTCGATCACCAGGGAGATCACCATGGCGATTGCCATGTCAATCGTTATCATATGGCTGATCCTGACACTGACGACCACGTCGTGGATGGAGCCGTTCCTCTTTATCTTCGTAATGATCGTGGCGATCGTTTTGAATATGGGATCGAACATCGTCTTCGGAACGATATCCTTCTTTACCTTCTCCACGGCGGCTATTTTGCAGCTGGCGGTGTCGATGGACTACTCCATTTTCCTGCTGCATACCTTTACGGCCCTGAAAAACAGGGGCATGGAGATCCATGAGGCCATGGTGGAGGCGATCAGGGAATCCTGCAGTTCCATTCTCGCCAGCGGAGCGACGACGATCGTAGGATTCATCGTCATTGCATTTATGCGTTTTACCATTGGTAAGGACGTCGGATTCGTCCTGGCAAAGGGCATCATATGCAGCCTTCTTACCGTACTTCTGCTGATGCCGACGCTTATTCTCCGGTTTGACGACAAGATCGTGAAGACGGCGCATAAGCCGCTCATTGCCTCATTTGATGGATTTGCACGGGCCATGTACAAGATCCGGGTTCCGGTGTTCCTGTTAGCGGCCCTGTTAGCGGTTCCCTGTTATTTTGGCCAGAGTATGAATAAGTTCCTGTACGGCGACGACGCCATCGGCGCAGGGCCGGGAACGCGGGTCTATGAGGATACGCAGGAGATTAACAGCCTGTTTAAAAAGTCCAATATGACAATCTGTATCGTGCCGAACGGTTCCAGTGTGACGGAAAAAGAACTGGCGAAGGAACTGGAGAATCTGGATTTCGTCAACTATGTGATTTCCATGTCGGGCACCATGCCGAACGGGATTCCGGAAAGCTTTCTTCCCGAGGATTTAACCAGCCAGCTTCGCAATGAGGATTATGCCAGAATGCTGATCTCCATGGATACGCTGCAGGAGAGTGACTATGCATTCGAGTGCAGTGCCAGACTGGAGGAGGTCGTACATAAGTATTATCCCGATCATTCCTACGTAATAGGAATGACGCCTACAACCATTGATATCAGAGATATTCTGACGGAAGATTATAATAATGTATCGCTGCTGTCTCTGGCTGGTGTGGCGCTGGTAGTATTCATTACCTTCCGGTCGATCCTGGTTCCGATCCTCGTGATCGTACCCATCGAAGTTGCCATCTATTTAAATATGACGCTGCCCTACGTGATGGGGGACAGCATGATCTATATCGGCTACATTATAGTCAGCTGCCTGCAGCTGGGGGCCACCATCGATTACTCGATTTTGATGACAAACAACTATCTGGCATTTCGTAAGGAAAAAGGCCGCCGGGAGGCTGCGGTCGCCGCTGTCAACAAGAGCACGCTGTCCATCATGACATCGGGCGGTATTTTGATGGTGGTTGGCTATCTTTTGTACTTTACTTCGTCCATACAGGCGATCTCCCAGGTAGGGCGTCTGGTAGGGCGCGGGGCATTTTTGAGCGTGACACTGGTTCTGTCCCTGCTTCCGGCTCTTCTGTCCGCATTTGATAAGCAGATTAAGCGGCAGCAGGAGAAAGCGGATGCGCGGAAAGAGAGAAGGCGGAAACGTCTGGCGGCGGCTAAAAATCTGACGGGGGCGAGGAACGTGGCGTCGGAGGAGAGTGCGGCGCCGGAGAAGAACCTGACACCAGCAGAGCGTCCGGCTTCCGCAACAGGAAAAAGCAGTCCAGAGGAAAACATAACTCCAGCGCAGACCGGAGAGTCAGATCAGAAGGAAAAGGGAGATGACAGCCATGAGGAAGAGTAAACGGATTACAGCGTTTGTTTTAGCAGCAGTGCTTGCATGCGGCCCGACCATGGAGGCGGGAGCGGCGGCAGACACCCCGGTCTGCGATGAGACGCTTTATATCACCATGGACCCCTATGGGGAGATAAAAGAGAGCAGTGTCGTAAAGAGCTACACCACGAATGGAAGCAGCCAGATTGTCGATTACGGCACGTACAACAGAATTACCAATATGACAGATCACGCCGAACCGGTGACGGACTCGGAGGGGAAGCTTACTTTTAACCTGGAAAATTCAGAGGATCGCTTCTATTTTGAAGGCGGCACGGATACCACCAGGGAAGAACTCCCCTGGAATATCCAGGTGAGCTACCGCTTAAACGGACTGGAGAAGAAGGCGGAAGAGCTTTACGGCGCGGCCGGCCTGGTGGAAGTAAATGTGGATCTGATACCGAATAAGCAGGTATCGGATTATTATCGCAATAACATGGTTCTCATGGCTGGAACCGTTGTGGATATGGATAAAAACCTGAGTCTGGAAGCGGAAGGCGCTCAGGTCCAATCGATGGGAAATCTAAACGCGGTTATATTTTTCGCACTTCCGGGAGAAGAGCAGCACTACTCTATCCGCATTGGAACGAATGATTTCTCTTTCAGCGGTGTCGTGTTTACCATTGTTCCGCTGACCGCAGCCCAGCTCGATAAGGTGGGGGATTTGCGCGAGGCGAAGACGACCCTCGAGGACTCTGCGGATGCCATCAGCGACAGCCTGGATACACTATTTGATACATTCGACGGCATGCAGAAGAGTGTGGAAGATACGGCCGACGGCCTGCGCGGACTCGATCACAGCCGCCAGCTTTTCGCAGACTCCAAGGGTAAGGTATACGCCGACGCTGACGAGGCTCTGGCTGGCCTAAATGAATTGTCCCAGCAGTTTGAACCATTTTCCGGGCATATGAAGGAGGCAGAAAAATTCCTCGATACCATGAATTCCCATGTAAATGAGCTGACCGGCCATCTCGACGATCTGTCGCCGGATCTGGAGGACATGAAGGCCACCATGCGGGATTTAAGAGATGATTTACGGGGAATCAGTTCCATGTTAAACAGTCCCCAGGTGGATCTGGGAGCACAGGCATTTCTGCAGCTGATGGAAAAGACAAAAGCAGATTTAGAGACCTTCAAACAGTCGCAGGCAAAGCTGGATGGCGGTGTGAGTGCGCTGGCGCCTGCACTTGCCGGGCTGATCGCATCGACCGGCGGGCTAAGCGGTAAAAAAGCGGAATATTTCAGTGAGGACAGCCTGGAAGATTTAATCGGCGAGATGGAGAGTGCGGGCGTGAATCTGGGAGATGAGGATGAGGTCGCTTCCTATCTGAGAAATGAGGTTGGCATGGCCACCGATGAGATCGATGCGCTCATGAGATATGCTTCTCAGGCACTATATGAGACCGCTACTGCTTCCCAGCCAAACACGGGTAATATCGCCGCTGCGGTTGGCGCGATCGTCGAAGGCTTCCATGGCACTGCGGGAAACACCGGACTGATTACGGATATACAGACCATGATCGGACAGACAGAGGTCCTTTTGCAGGCAGCCGCCTCCCAGAAGGGAAATGCGGTGGGATTGCTGCAGAATACGGCGGATATGTCCCATCTGGCAGCCAGCATGTGCAACACGCTGGACGATATCATTTCCGATGCAGACAGCCTGACCAAGACGGTCAACTACTATCACGAGGATACGCTGGATACTCTGAGGGATCTGGGGAAAATGACAGACGCCGCCGCCAGGAGCTTAAAATCCCTGACCGTGTTCTGCACCTCCTTTGAAAACCAGATGAAAACGGTGGGCGATTCTTTAAACG
>OJJZ01000384.1_pt1 | contig 10863 bp, 14 predicted proteins | sample 1596481 | NCBI WGS metagenome assembly OJJZ01 (sample SAMEA4350110, study PRJEB24818) | metagenome | biome: human; feature: gut; material: faeces | place: Denmark | collected 2013-09 | reverse complement strand
ACCACTTTTTCTTTCTCCGAATTATGGTGAACAAGATAGGTATAATCTCCTTTTTCCATAACCTCACAAGTGTGGATTTCTTCGATAATCTCCGTTTGATCGCCTACTTTTATTTTGTTTTTAATTTTAATTTCCATTAAGTATTCCTTCTATTCTAAAACTATTTTTCTACTTAAGATAATAGCAACTCTATACTAAAAGAGAGTATCAGTATTGCGTCTACCATTTCTATTTCAAGTAAACCACCTGGGTTTGTTTGACAAAGCCGATATTTTCATACAAACATTTGGCTCCAATATTGCTATCTTCTACTGCAATTTGAAAAGCCTCGTCATTTTGCGCAATGAGTTGGTTAACGACTGATTTTACCAGATAGCTTCCATAGCCCTGTCCACGATAAGCTTCAGCAATCGCAAGCCCGTAGAGGTAGTTGCTATTCCCAGATACATCGACAGTACAAACTCCAGTGATTTTACCTTCTTTGAGCAGGATGTAAAGCAAGCTATCGGAATCTTTCAAGGCCTCAGCGATATATCTGTGAGTCACCTCAAGAGTTTCTTCCGCATCAGAAAAGGCTTGGTGGTGAAATAGACTTTTTCAACAGTCATGTTGAGTAATTTCTTCAAGATAAGAGGGTTTTGCTAAGAGCACCTTAACATCTAAACGGGAATTCCAGAGCACATGGTAATCTACCTCTCCCTAGCCAAGTTTCCGTCTCTTCATCCTCAATCACCCACCAATGGCTTGCCAGACTAGGATGACGATTTAGAAAAACACGCTCTATCTGAAAAGTCACTGATTGAATAGGATAAGATGCCGTTTCTTCTTCGAAACTCTTAAACAAGGCACGCGCAATGCCCTAACGACGATTATTGGGATGAACTAGGATGCTTAGTTCAACATCTTCATTATCCGCATAAACCGTTAATAAACCAAGCAACCTCCATTTTGATAATAAAAGGAAAAAGGCTGGCGTGTTGAAATCGAAATTAAGCATATTGGAGAGATAAGGTTCTCGATAGGTTCGGTCCTAGGCTTGGCAGCTGACAATCAATGTTTTTTGCATCCTTCCGTTCTTTTTCTGTCAATTGATTGGTTGCTCGAATCATTTTAGCTCTCCTTTATTTGTCTGACCTTATTTTACCAATTAAAAATCATTTGAGCAATTCTTAGTTAAGGTGGTTTTTCTTTAAGATTGAGCTTTGATCTGTTGCCAATGACTCATCACTATTATTTTTCTTAGGAAGAACTATGACAAAGCGGATAAATTTTAGTAAAATAGAAGGGAAATTAACTAAACGGAACAGGTACTTATTATGTCTATTAAACTAATTGCAGTTGATATTGACGGAACTCTTTTGAATAGCCAACGTCAAGTCACACCTGAAGTCTTTCAAGCAATTCAAGATGCCAAGGCTGCTGGGGTAAAGGTCGTTATTGCGACTGGCCGTCCTATTCCTGGCGTACTTCCACTTCTTGAGGAACTTAATCTTAACCAAGATGGCGACTATGTCATCACCTTTAACGGAGGGCTCGTTCAAGAGACTTCTACTGGTAATGAATTGATTCGCGAGACGCTTTCATACGAAGACTACCTTGATATTGAGGTTTTGGCTAACAAGCTTGGCGTTCATTCTCATGCTATTACTAAAGATGGTATCTACACAAGTAATCGAAACATTGGTCGCTACACTGTTCATGAGTCTACCCTTGTTCATATGCCGATTTACTATCGTACACCTGAAGAAGTGGCTGACAAGGAGTTTGTTAAGGCCATGTATATTGACGAACCTGAAATTCTTGATGCAGCCATTGCCAAACTTCCACAGGAATTTTATGATCGCTTTACAATCGTAAAATCAACGCCATTTTAACTAGAAATTCTCAAGAAAACAGCCAATAAAGGGATCGCGGTTACACACCTTGCTGAAAAACTTAGTCTCACTAAAGAAGAAACAATGGCTATTGGAGACGAAGAAAATGACCGTGCCATGCTGGAGGTCGTCGGTTCTCCTGTCGTTATGGAAAATGGAAATCCAGAAATCAAGAAAATTGCTAAATACATCACAAAATCAAATGATGAATCCGGTGTCGCTTACGCTATTAGAAAGTGGGTTCTAGACTAATATGTTTACCTATAAAATTGGAATCAGCACTTCTGAGCATGACCGCTTTGTTATTGATAGTCCTCAAACCAACTTATTACAAAGTAGCTCATGGGCAAAAATCAAGGATAGTTGGGGCAATGATCGTCTAGGTTTCTATCAAGATGACAAACTTGTTGCCGTCGCTAGTGTTCTTATTCAACCACTACCTCTTGGTTTCTCTATGATTACATTCCACGCGGTCCTATCATGGACTACCAGGATAAAGAGTTGTTAGCTTTTGTCATAACTTCACTTAAAAAATATGCCAAAACAAAACGTGCTCTCTTTGTTAAATTTGATCCAAGTCTCTTTGTCACTAAAAATTTGATTTCTCAAGAAGTTAACATCAATGAAGATACTTTGTCAATTGCCAAAGATATCCAAGCTCTGGGTGTTGAATGGACTGGTCTCACCGAAGATATGGCTGAAAATATTCAACCACGCTTCCAGGCAAATATTTATAAGGAAGATTTTACTGAGGAACAGCTATCTAAGAGTACTAAGCAAGCTATTCGCACTGCCCGAAACAAAGGCATTTCAGTTCAATTTGGTGGCACTGAGCTGCTAGACCAATTTGCAGATCTGATGAAAAAAACAGAGGCTCGTAAGAACATTCATCTTCGTGGGATTGATTACTATGAAAAGTTGTTAACTACTTACCCAGAATCTTCTTACATTACACTCTCAACACTAGATTTGCCAGCTCGCCTCAAAGATCTTAATAAACAACTTGAAAAGAATATTGCCGACGCTGCCAAGTTTACAGAAAAAACCAAACCTGGAAAAATTGAGAACAATAAACAAGAGTACAAGAGACTTTCAGAAGAAATTGCCTTCCTTCAAGAAAAGGTTGATGCTGGTAACAAGATTGTTCCACTCTCAGGTACCTTAGTTCTGGAATTTGGAAATACAGCTGAGAATATATATGCGGGAATGGACGAAGACTATCGTCGTTACCAACCTGCCATTTTGACATGGTTTGAAACTGCGAATCACGCTTTCGAACGCGGTGCCAAGTGGCAAAACATGGGAGGAATTGAAAATTCTCTAGATGGCGGCTTGTACAATTTCAAGTCAAAATTTAACCCACGCATTGAACAATTCATTGGGGAATTCAACCTTCCTGTTAGCCCATTCTATGGCCTAGCCAACTTTGCCTATAAAGTCCGTAAAAAATTACGCAGCAAACATTAATGGATAGTAGTTAAAATGAGACTTCCTTTTGGAAGCCTCATTTTTTATCTTTTATCCGTCTTTATCAGGAATAAGCTTAAACAAGCAATAAGTGATAAAGAGCGTTAGGAAAAAGAGCACAATTTTCACCCAAATAATAGGCGCGAAAACTATCGATATTCCCATCAAAACATAGATTTGGATAATGATTTTTTCTTTCGTTCTTTGGCAATCGATTTTGTTTCTCGAAAATTGGCGACATAAGTTTGGTAAAGTTTGGTATTATATAACCATTTCTCAAAACGTTTGGAACTTCTAGTAAAACAAGCGATGGCTAAAAGTAGAAAAAGTGTTGTGGGTAAGATAGGTAGAGGAATTCCAAGAATTCCCAAACCAAGCGACACCATCCCTAGCGAGAGATACATTATTTTCACATATACTATCCTTTTAAAAAGCCACACTAAACTATTAGTGCAGCTCTTCTGCTATTGTTCTAAATATCTGTTAGTGGGGTCGCCGTATCTGGTGAGGTACCAAAAATCTTAAAGTCAGTTCCAACACCAAAGTCAGCGCGAGCCAACTGATTTTCCATCGTCATGTAGGCCAATTCCTTGATATTATTTTCTTTGGAAAGGTGACCCAGATAAATCTTTTTAGTTTTATTACCGATGGTACGAATCATAGCATCGGCTCCATCCTCATTACACAAGTGACCCTGATCAGAGAGGATACGTTGCTTGGTTGACCAAGGATAAGAACCTGCTCTCAAGATTTCAATATCATGATTAGATTCAATCAGATAGCCATCAGCATTTTCAATAAGACCAGCCATACGGTCTGAAACATAGCCTGTATCCGTCAACATGACAAAGCTCTTTCCGTCTTTCATAAAGCGGTAAAATTGTGGATCAATGGCATCATGACTAACTCCGAAAGATTCAATGTCGATATCACCAAAGGTTAGAAGCTTACCGCGAGAAAAAATATGTTTCTGACTATTATCAACCTTACCTAGCATATTCTTACTATCCATAATTTGCCAGGTTTTCTCATTGGCGTATATATCCATGCCGTATTTACGAGCTAAAACACCTACACCATGGATATGGTCCTTGTGTTCATGTGTTACTAAGATAGCATCAAGATCACTTGGATCACGGTCAATCTCCGCTAGCAAACTTGTAATTTTTTTTCCTGATAAACCAGCATCCACTAGAATCTTCTTTTCTGGAGTTTCCAAATAAAAGGAATTCCCGGTTGACCCTGAAGCCAAAATACTATATTTAAACCCTAATTCTGAGGTCATTTCTACTACATCTCCCATTCATCGACCATCATTGCGTCCTGGTCATATGGAAGCACAATTGTAAAAGTTGATCCCTTACCATACTCACTCTTAGCCCAAATGAAGCCATTATGTTGTTTAACAATTTCTTTTGCAATGGACAAGCCAAGTCCTGTTCCACCCTGAGCACGACTTCTGGCCTTATCAACACGGTAAAAACGGTCAAAAATCAGAGGTAAATCTTTTTTAGGAATTCCTAAACCTTGGTCAGAAATAGAAACAATCAACTGAGTGTCTGTCGTTTTCATAGATACTGTAATTTTCCCACCATCAGGAGAATACTTGATGGCATTATTAAGTATATTATCTATGACCTGGGTCATCTTATCAGTATCAATTTCCACCCAAATAGAGTTTACTGGGTAATCTCGAATGATTTCATAAGACTTACCTGGATTAGTTTCTTGACTCTTAATTTGACCAAACCGATTCAAGATATAGGTCATAAAGGCTGTAAAGTTTGTCATTTCAACATTAAGCTGTGTGCTTTTATTGTCAATTCGAGATAATGCCAAGAGGTCAGAAATCATACGCATCATGCGGTTGGTTTCATCTAAAGAAACTTTGATAAAGTTTGGAGCAATCTCTTCGTTGAGAGCACCATCATCAAGCGCTTCAAGATAGGATTTCACAGAAGTTAAAGGCGTCCGCAATTCGTGACTAACATTTGATACGAAGAGACGGCGTTCGCGCTCTTCTTTTTCCTGCTCAGTGGCATCATGAAGAACGGCTACCAGACCTGAAATAAAACCAGATTCCTTACGAATTAATGCAAAATTAACACGTAGCGTCACAAATTCATCGTTAGCATCTCGACGCGACAGATGGATTTCGGGTGTCTTAGACAACAATTCACTATAGGTATAGGGATTCTCACCATCTAATATATCCAAAATAGACATCTGAGTCGCAGTTTCGCGATCTAAATTCAATAAGCGTTGGGCAGTACTATTAATCATAGTAATCTGACCAAGGCGATTGGTCGCAATAACCCCGTCACTCATGTACGAAAGAACAGATGATAAGCGGTTTTTTTCCTGGATTAGATTTTCATGTGTCAAACGAAAGACGTCCGACAAATCATTCAAGCTATTAGCTAGCTCTAAAAGCTCTGAATCTCCCTTTATGCATAATTTTTCATTATAATTACCTGCCATAAGGGATTTGACTCTCTTAGTCAACTTTCGGATATTTTTGACCTGTTGATAATCACGATAAGCTAGAAAAATGAAATAGAAAGCAACAAAGAGGAGCATAAAGAGTAAGGCCAGTTCAAAGCTTGTAATATTTAAGCCAATACTAGTCATAATTCTTCATGTAATAACCGACACCACGACGCGTCAAGATATATTCAGGACGGCTAGGTGTATCTTCAATTTTTTCACGCAGACGACGAATCGTTACGTCCACAGTACGAACATCCCCAAAATAGTCATAGCCCCAAACGGTTTCAAGCAAATGTTCACGCGTCATAACTTGTCCCATATGAGTTGCCAAATGGAAGAGTAACTCAAATTCACGGTGGGTCAACTCAACTTCGTTTCCACGTTTTTTAGCAACAAAGGCATCCGGAACAATAATCAACTCACCAATTGAAATTTCTTGTTTGCCAGAGTTAGAGCTCTCTTCTACTGCAGTTTCAATCGTTTCTGTACGACGCAAGTGGGCTTTAATACGTGCCAACAATTCACGGTTAGAAAATGGCTTAGTCACATAGTCGTCTGCCCCAATTTCTAATCCGATAACCTTATCAAACTCACTATCTTTAGCTGAAAGCATGATAATCGGTGTGTGGCTCGTTTTACGGATTTCCTTGACAATTTCCAAACCATCCAGTTCAGGCAACATCAAGTCCAGAATAACCAAGTCTGGTTTTTTAGCTTCAAATTGTTCCAAAGCTTCTCGCCCATCAAAGGCCGTAACCACTTCATAACCCTCCTTAGTAAGGTTAAACTTGATGATATCGGAGATTGGTCTTTCATCATCAACAACTAGAATTTTTTTCATATAAACACCTCATCGGTTTTCTTAAGTCATTCAATTAGTAAAGCCAAAAACTTTACATATCAAACATATTATACCAAAAAATAGGTCAAGGACCAAGTTTCGAGTATGTCTTTGTGGCTGATATATAAGCTTTCTTTACATTTTTATTAATGAGCAATCACCAACCTTCCTTAGACTAAATATTTCTGACTTTTACAACATCTACAGTAGAATAACTAGTTCTAGTACATTTAGTTACAAAATATGAAATTAACCATCGTTTTAACTTGTTTCGTACTTAACTTTACCACCTCTAACAACTCTCGTTACCCCAGCAAACAATGGTAACAAGCTAGTGAAGGCAGTACTGATCCTAATGCCGATTTTTTTCTATATCTATATCTATATCGTAAAATTAGTTAACTATATCATAAAAACCGAACATTTCGCAAAAATATTCGTATTTTTTGACTTTAAACTCATCTTATGCTAAACTAAAAAATATGAACATGTTAGAAAATCTAACAAGCAAATCCATTATAGGAGGCTCTTATGGCACTTATCGAATTTAAAAATGTCAATAAATATTACGGAGACTATCATGCTCTTCGTGATATCAATTTAGAAATTGAAAAAGGACAGGTTGTGGTTATCTTGGGACCTTCTGGTTCTGGAAAATCAACCCTTATCCGTACTATCAATGCTTTGGAACCAATCGACGAGGGTACCCTGATCGTTAACGGACATAATGTTACTGAGGCATCTGCTAAGGACTTGGTAGAATTGCGTAAGGAAGTAGGTATGGTCTTCCAACACTTCAACCTCTACCCTCACAAAACCGTTCTTGAAAATGTAACCTTAGCACCAATCAAGGTTCTCGGAATTAGTAAGGCAGAGGCAGAGAAGACAGCTGAAAAATTCCTTCGCTACGTTAACATGTGGGACAAGAAAGATTCTTATCCTGGTATGCTTTCTGGTGGGCAAAAACAACGTGTCGCCATCGCTCGTGGTCTTGCCATGAAACCTGAACTTTTGCTTTTTGACGAACCCACATCAGCTCTTGACCCAGAGACTATCGGTGATGTTCTTGCTGTTATGCAAAAACTTGCCAAAGGTGGTATGACCATGGTAGTTGTTACCCACGAAATGGGCTTTGCTCGTAGTGTGGCTGACCGTATCATTTTCATGGCTGAAGGTCAGGTCCTTGTAGACACTACGGATGTCGATGGCTTCTTCGACAAACCAACTGAACCTCGTGTAGCTAAGTTCCTCTCTAATATTATCAACCACCACTCTGATAAAGTCTCAGTGGATGCCTAAGGAGGTGGCCTATGATTTTCAAAAAAATCTTACGTTACCTAACAGCCGTAAGCTTGGTGATTGCTACTGTTTTTCTGATCACAAATCACAAAACTGAGGCAGAAGATACTAGCAAACTCCTAGATAGTAAGGCCGTCCAAAAGATCGTTAATCGAGGAACACTTAATGTTGGTGTTAAACAAGATGTCCCTAACTTTGGTTACTATTCTGCTAAGACCAATAGATACGAAGGTATGGAAGTTGACCTTGCTAAAAAGATTGCTGATGAGTTGAGAGTAAAAGTGAATTACATTCCAGTAACGACACAAACCCGTGAACCTCTTATGGATAACGGTACTATTGACTTACTTATCGGTACTTATACTATCAATGATGAACGTAAGGCTTCTTATGCCATCTCTAATCCTTATTACCGTGATCAAATTGGTTTCTTAGTCCTAAAGGATTCAGGTATTAACAAAATCTCTGATTTGAATGGTAAGACTATCGGGGTTGCTCAAGGGGCATCAACTAAAGCCGCCTTGCAAGAATATGCCTCAGCCCATAATCTTAAGTTCAACTACGTTCAACTTGGTTCTTACCCGGAATTGGCTGTATCTCTTTACGCCCACCGTGTGGATGCTTTCTCAGTGGATAAATCTATCCTCTCTGGATATGAAAGTAAGAAAACTAAAATATTGAACGAAGGTTTCAAAACACAAGATTATGGTATTGCTTCAAGCAAGTCTAACCAAGAGTTGATTGACTATACCAACGATTTGATAGCTAAATGGCAAAAAGATGGAAGTCTTCAAAAACTCTACGATAAATATAATTTGAAACCTGCTAAGGCTGAAAATAAATAGAAAGGAGTCCTGAATTTATGTATCTTTTAACTGAAACGGTTAGTCCTTTCGCTCTCGAACGTTGGGCTGCTTTCTTTGCTAACTTTGGCCAATTTGCCAAAGGATTCTTATATACCCTTGGCATTTCTATCGGTGCCTTGATTGTAGCACTTCTACTTGGATTGATTTTTGGTGCTATGAGTTCGACTCACAACAAGGTACTTCGTGGTATTTCACGTGTTTATGTCGAAATCTTCCAAAATACCCCTTTGCTAGTACAATTCGTAGTTGTCTTTTATGGCATTTCGATTTTGACTGACGGTAATGTCATGATTCCAACTTCCTTGACGGCTATCCTTTGTGTAGGAGTCTACACAGGAGCTTATATTTCTGAAATTATTCGTACAGGTATCGAGGCAGTTCCTAAAGGTCAAACAGAAGCAGCTTTGTCTCAAGGGTTCACCTACGCTGATACCATGCGTATCATTATCTTACCTCAAGCTGTCCATACTATCTTGCCACCATTGACCAACCAAGTGGTTAACTTGATTAAAAACACTTCTACGGTTGCCATTATTTCTGGAGCAGATATCATGTTCACTGCTAAGGCTTGGGCTTATGATACAACTAACTACGTGCCCGCCTTTGCTGGGGCTGCTTTCCTCTACTTTATCATGTGTTTCCCTCTAGCCACATGGGCACGTCGTAAAGAAGAACAAAATAAGAAAGCTTACTAAGGAGGTCCATTATGTCAGAAGTTTTATCAGCTACTAACCTTAAATTCTTGGCACAAGGACTGTGGACAACCCTTTACTTGTCTTTCTTCATCATTGTGCTGTCTACCTTATTTGGAACTATTCTCGCGGTCATGCGTAACGGAAAGAATCCTATTCTTCGTTGGATTGCTTCTATCTACGTTGAGTTCGTTCGTAACGTTCCTAACTTGCTTTGGATTTTCATTATCTTCTTGGTCTTCCAACTCAAGTCTACAGCGGCAGGTATTACCTCGTTCACGGTCTTCACATCAGCTGCCTTGGCGGAAATCATTCGTGGAGGACTTAACTCTATCGACCATGGACAAACGGAAGCCGGCTTGTCTCAAGGATTTAACAACAGACAAATCTTTATTTATATTATCTTCCCACAAGCTATTCGTAAAATGTTACCATCTATCATTTCTCAATTCGTAACGGTTGTCAAGGATACTTCTTTCCTTTACTCTGTTATCGCCTTGCAAGAATTGTTTGGTAAGAGCCAGATTCTGATGGGTGGTTACTACGAACCAAGCCAAATCTTTACTTTATACGGTATTCTGGCTTTAGCCTATTTCGTGGTTAACTTTGCTATCTCTAGCTACTCTCGCTACCTCTCTAAACATTGGGAGCAAGCTAGTGAATAAAAAACTCACCTTGGGGTGGTTTTTTATTTGTCTAGATACTAAAAACGACTCCACTCGGAGTCGTTTTTCTTCAATTCACCGTTACTTTTCCTGAATAGTAATCTAGTGTAATTCCCTCTTGTACATTTGGAACAAAGACATTAAACTCAAGTGAGCCGTCTGCTGACTTAGCTTCAAGATGTGTTCCTGATGGAATGAGATTCTCTCCTTCATAAATCAGGGTCACACGATAACGAACACGTTTGTTTTTATCCAGGGCTTTTCGTACTAGGCTTTCATAATAGTTTTGGCCTGTAGAACTATCGCTATATGCTTGATTTGCCCAAGCAGTTTGAACAGCAATATTCTCTGGATTTGAAGTCGAGGCATCAAATCCTTTCAAACCACCTATCAGTGCATAACCTAGCAAATGGCCTCTATCTACGGCATGGCTATACTCTCCTGATAAATTTTGAACCTGGTGCCATCCAGCTGGTGTCCAAGAGGTTGAACCATTCCCTGTTTCTTGACGATTTTTGTACTGTCTAGTTGCTTTACTTAATAAGGCATTAGCAACTGTAGGAACAGTTTGTCCTTGAACCGTTTTGACTTGGTTATTAGCATAGGGTTGGCTTGATACCTTAGCATTTAGATTCGTCTTATTTCTATTAATAATGTAGGCCCCAGCTC
>OJJZ01000377.1_pt1 | contig 10918 bp, 13 predicted proteins | sample 1596481 | NCBI WGS metagenome assembly OJJZ01 (sample SAMEA4350110, study PRJEB24818) | metagenome | biome: human; feature: gut; material: faeces | place: Denmark | collected 2013-09 | reverse complement strand
TAATTAGCCGAAATTTAGCAAACGGTAGATAATTGATATTCCAGCAAACACAAGCTATCCGTTAGGATGTCTGCGATAGAACTATTTTCTGCATTCTGTTGGAAGATTTGGAGACCATGGCAGAAAGTCTTCGCAAAAGCTCCGGTCTGGATCTTCTAGATGATTTGGTATCTCCGTCAGTAGATACTTAAAATAATCATATGGTTTCAGGTGGTTCGCCTTGGCGGTCTCTACTATGCTGTAGATGATGGCACTTGATCTGGCTCCTGTTATCGTATGACCCAGTTCTTTTTACCGATACAAAAACTGCGGATCGACTGCTCTGCTGCATTATTATCTATAGGAACCTCTCCATCTTCAAGAAATACTTTCAGGTACTTTTCCTGATTCAGGGAATAATTGAGACCGTTCCAGGTCTTGATCTTTTGCAGGACGTTCCCGAAATTTTTGCTGGACCCATGTGAAATAAGCTTCTACTAACAGCTTTATAACCACTTGGCGGATTCTAAGACGTTCATCCGGTTCCAGTTCCTGAAGCTTCATTTCCTCACGGTAGATTACCTGCATTTGCTTTAAAGCCAGATAATAAAGGCTCTTTGACTGCACTGCTTTCGGAAGGGCTTTCAGTGCTTCATCATATCTTCGCCGGGCATGCACCTAGCAGCCGGCGATGGTCAGGTCTTATGGTACTTTTTCAATCGTGTGATATACCTGATACCCCTCCGCAACACAGACTCCACTAAAATATTTCAGGAATTCGTGCGGATGACTGGCGTTTTGAGTCTGCTGATATATAAATGCTCAATAGCCGTAAGAGCCAAGTGTTAGGGTATCCCAACACATCTACCCTGGCACCAACATGTGATGTCAGGGTTGCGAGCGTTTTACTCTGATTTTTTGTTACATTCTATCCTGGCTTTTTCGCTCCACGGTGCGAGATCTTGAAATTCTGCATCGGTAGTATCTTTGCCTGGGCGGCTGTCGAGCAGGTATTGCAGATAGTTGTATGGGTGCAGCCCATGCACTTTCGCCATCTCTACCATGGTATAAACTACCATATTCGCATTTGCACCATCCTGGCTTTCGCTGAACAGCCAGTTCTTGCGGCCTAAGGTTAGCGGTCTGATTGAATTCTCCGATGGATTATTGCTCAGGCTGCAGCGTCCGTCTTCGAGATATGTCATCAGCGTGTCTTTTCGATTTCGGATATAAGTCACTGCCCGATCCATGCGGCTTCCCTTTTCTGGGTGCTGTGCATCCAGCCAGCGTATGAAACCTTCCACGATCGGCTTCTGCTCCTTCTGGCGGCGTTTGTAAACCTGCATATAAGATAGTTCCTTTTCCTTATAGCTGCGTTCATACTCAAACAGCTTGTTACAATACAGAACGCCTTGAACTGCCGGTTGGCTGTAGTCCTTATCATGGCCGGTTGGAATGGCTTCGATCAGATATCTCCGGATATGGGCGTAACAACAGCATCTTCGGATATTTTTCAGCTTGTTATAACTACTGTAACCATCAGCCATGACATACGTTCCATCCGCGATTCCTTTCAGGAAGTCCGCCGCATGTTCTCCGACACGTGTCTCTGAATAATGGTACAGGACGATGGGCGGCAGCCTGTCTTCTCCGGAACGCATCAGCCAGACATAGGACTTACTCTGCGGTCTCCGGCCAGGTTCATTTAAGACCTGGATGGGTGTCTCATCTGCCATCAGGAAATGTCGTTTCAGTAACTCACGGTGAAAGTAGTCATACACGGGTTTCAGATAATTCTGGGAACAGGTGATAATCCAACCCGCCATGGTCGTTCTGCTGATGCTGACTCCAAGGAGTTCAAATCCTTTTTCCTGTCGATACAGTGGAAGCGCATCTGCATACTTTTCATACATGATGTGCGACACAAGGGATGATGAGGCATAGCCTCCAGGGATTAGTGCCGGAATTCCTTCATCTTTGATAAACTGTGGGGCTTCCGTATCCTTGCAGACAGGGCAGCCATAAGTGGTTGCAACGTATACAATACGTTCCAGCTTTGCTTTGGTGTAGCGGAGTTCTGTCCTGATTTCTTCATGACCGATCGCAACCATCATGGTTCCACAGGCAGGACACTGTTTTTCTTCGTCTGTCAGTGTATCCACCTCTTCATAATGGATTGGCAGATTTGCGAACATCTCGTCATAGTCCGCTTTGGGCTTACGCCCTCGTTTGCTGGCTTTCACTTCGATAAACTCCGGTTCAATGAGTTCCGGAATTGGTTCTTCCCCGGAATCAGGGACGGAGAAAAGATTCAGCTGACCGGGCATGTCACTGCGTCGTTCACTGGAACTGCCAAAAAGCTTCTGCTTGAAGTATTCAAGCTGCGCTTGCAGATTTGAAATGATCCGGTCTTTTTCATCGTCCTTTGCATTGCGTTCTTCCAGCATCTTCTGCAGGGATACGATCAGATCATTCTGGGTACGGATGGTTGTATTCAGTTGTGAGATCGTATCCTTCAGTTCCTTGAACTGGATGTCCTTTGCACTGGATGCCATGGTCCTTCGCTCCTCTGTTTCGTTACTGGTATTTTACCAGAAATCGAAGAAAAAAGCGAATCCGTCACGGCCAGGTGTTCGTCATAATGACGGTGGATAACCGATGCGGAGAGCAGCCATAAGATGGATAAACTGAGATATTTTTTGTTATGGCAATCTCAGAATACGATGAAAAGCGATGAAATAGAAATCGCGTAGGAGGTTATCCCAGCCTGGATGAAAAAAGAAAGAGTTATCCACGTTTCCATAAGAAATGTCACTGGAAAATTTCGTCGATTTCACGATGATTTTCAGCTGGTTTGGATCGCCTTTGGTTGTTCAATGTCCAGTCCGCTGAGCAGCCAGTCCAGCTGCCGCCAGGTAATTGCCTGAGCTTCTGAACGCTTCCGTGGCCAACGATAGCGTCCCTGTGCAACATTCAGTCTCTTGTAAAGGAGCACATATCCATCCGGTTCACGGAGCAGGACCTTGATCCGGTCACACCGTTTACCGCAGAAAAGGAACAGGGATGACTGATCCGGATCCATGGAAAGTTTGTCCCGGACAATGCTGCAGAGACCATCGATCGATTTGCGCATGTCTGTTGTGCCACATACGATATAGATGTTGTCCGCCACGGAGATATCGCCTAACACCCGGTGCCTTTCACAAGGCTCAGAATCCGATCAAGGATAGCAAGGTCAGTTCCATTGGCGATGCGGATTGTCGCATTGCCCAGAGATATTTCTATGCTGGCAGAAATATCTGCAATACAGGTTGGATTCGCAGGCGCTGACTGGCATAGAAGCATCCGCTCAGGATTCGCTGCTTTTGAATGAACGTTTAAGCGGACCACTTCCTGAGCCGGAGTGGGTGAAGGCTCCGCTTTGGAAATTGACTCAGGGATTTCACAGCAGGCCTTTCTCCTGAGTCTACTGACCCAGTTGTAAAAGGTTCCCGGATGAATTCCGTGCTCCTTACACCACTGATAATCGGAGAGCCCACTGTTCCTGCATTCCATAATTAGTTGGAGCTGCTGATCAGCTGGGACTCTGGCATTGTAACTGGACATTTTCGATCCCCCATAAATGTGTAGTGAAATGCTCGCACCTATCAATGAAATGTATCGTATACCAGAGCGAAGTGCTTGCATCTAGCTATCTATCATTATGAGGTATTTGGCGGCAAAGCGCTAGCCACCCTAATATTTGGCGCTTACCAATAGCCAATACAGCGGCTTGAATTCTTGTTTTTTTAGAACTGTTATCCACACCGCACAGTCATTTGATCTATATCGAAAGCGAAGGCTCACATTTTGCATAACTGTTTGTGGATAATACCATGAAATCCTACCGTATAGATAACAACAGGGGATTTCATGCATTTTTTAAATATGCGAATTACATAAAGGCTACATTGTTTTGGGCGGATCAGCCATTTCTGATATCGGATGCTTTTCAATTATTTCGAGACCTTCCATCAACATCTGAAACTGATCTTTCGAAATGGTTACTTCTTCCGCTTTGGACCTAAGCCAGTCGAATGCGCTATTATCCAAGCGCTTATACATCAGAAGGAAACCATCGCCTTCCCATAAAAGCGCTTTGATGCAGTCACAACGCCATCCATACAAAAGGAAAAGAGTATTCCTGTCATACAGATCCAGCTCAAACTGAAAACGATTGATACCTGCCAGACCCTTAATTCCACGGCGCAAGTCCGTGTACCCGGTTGCCAGGTAGATCTTTTTAAACGCCTTTGCGTCAATAAGCATGAGCCAAAGCCATCACAAGAGCGTGTAGCAGCTCTGGTGATGTTTCAGGGAAAACATCAATCCCAATACCATTGTTTCCACGGATAACAGTCGATGCAGCTGACTTTTCTGGCATTGTCCGTTCCTTAGGTATTACTGTAGACAAACATCCAGTTGGAACGGGCAGCTCCACAAAGTCGGGAATCTGTTTGCGATTTGAGTTCTCTTCTGCTGTGTGGTTTAGTATTGCCTGGCGGACGCAACGTAGTCGATAATAGTAGTTAGCTTTTGTAATTCCTTGTTGCCTGCACCAGTCATCCATTGTCAAGCCGACAGGACAATTTTGACATTTTGCGGATCTGTTGACTCCATTGTTTCAAACAAACAGATTCGACATCTAATCTTGCCTTGGTTTTCATAGTACTAACCTCCATAGTTTAGAGTATGGAGTAATTATGCCATTAGATTCAGTTGTGGACAAGGTACTGGCTATTGAACGTTTACTAGTATTTCACACCACACAAACAGATAATCAGATCATTATCCTTATTTTTCATTAAATCAAACATGTTTATGCTGGTAGGTGAAACTGTTACCACATATACCAGAGAAATATATTAAGTTATGATATCATACATTTTAGCTACAATTTTAGCTTTTCCAGCAACCAGATTAAAAAGTAATAATAGCTTTTTCATATTCACTCGTCCTTTAAATTTCGGTTAATTATGAAACATATGATAATATTGTAAAATCTGATAGTCATCAATCCAGCCAGAATATGGGGATTCTTCCTCATATTGATACCAAACCCCATCATTCCCCAGATAACCAAAGCGGTTAGCTGCCCAAATATTTTGCTGCATTTCCCATAGAAATCTTTCATATGCGGACATAGGCAGGCCTGCATAGTTTAATAAACGAGAAGCAAGGTAATTGGGACTTGTGACATTTGCAGCAGTCTCTTCCATTTTTACTTCCGTTTCATAATTAGACCAAAAGAAATAGGGAGTTGCAAAGTTCCGCTGATTGTTGGCCAATTCGCTTTGACTTTCATCATATTCAAAAACACTTTTTTCTAGTTCATGATCTAAGCTACCTGGCTGATGATCACCAAAAAAACAAATTATCACAGGTCGTTCTTCCTGCTCAAAATGTTTTATCAAAGATTCTAATGCTTTATTAGATTCATTTATGAGTGATAAAAACATTTGCAAATCTTTAAAAGAACTATAAGCGGTATCCACATTTACTAAATCCAGTGGATTCCGAGGATTCAGTGTCTCTATGTTATATTCCCCATGATTTTGCAGTGTCACATTAAAGATAAAAAGCGGCTCTGTTGTTGAGTCTACAATTTTTATTAATTCCTGATAATTGTCATGATCAGATATTCTGTCCTGGAAAATTTTCTCATAATCCGCATAATCATTAACACTATAAAATTGATCGAACCCCATTTGCTTATATACAGCCTGGCGTTTATAGTTTGTAGGATTGGCTGGATGCATAGCTACAGTTTTATAACCTTCTTCCTTTAAACGGGTTACCAAGGTTGGTATGCCTTCGAAATCAAACTGCGTGTACGGGTAGGTATCCGAAAAATATTTCATGGAGTTTCCAGTCAAAAATTCAAATTCCGAATTACAGGTTCCGCCACCACGGACAGATACGTAAGTATTTCCTTTCTCTAGAAAACCGTCATAAGAATCCAGAAATCCCATGACATTTTCAGTATTTTTCAAATCTCCCCAAATCCTAAGATCCGAGAATGATTCATTCATAATTACAATTATAACCGGTTTTTCAGCAGTATTAGACGTTTCATTTAAAGAATAAGGTTCAAGAATCTCAGCAACACGCGTCAACGAATAACCTTCTGGTTTTTTAGGATACATGGTCTGCATATAACTAATAAAAGACAGAGCAAAGCCGCTTTGACTATACGTCTCAGAAGTATCCCAATCATTTTTAACCACATCATATGCCTGTGTAAAATCAACATTTTCTGTCCATAGTACCAGACCAGCTATCGCACAAAATGCAATTACTTTTCTTTTCAATATTTCTTTTAGTTTCCAATCTGCATTTGGTATATACAAATAGGTTAGGACAACTGACGTCATAAGAAGAAGGAATCCCATTACAATGCTGGTTGATATATTATATTGATAATCACCAGCTACCGCGGCAGCTGTACGAAGCTGTAACATATCAGATGGCATCAATGCAAATTTTGTAAGCGTCAAATCTCTCGCCTAGATATTTTTTAGATTCTGTGGCAAACTTGAAAAAACTAAAAAAACTACTAGTTTTTCAAGGAGGGTGTAAAGTTGGATGCTTTTACTCATGAGGTTCGCCTCAATCAATGGAAACTGATTATCGAGCAGTGTCAAAGCCGTCCCGATGGGCAGACAGCCAGGCAGTGGCTGGCAGAAAACGGGATTCAGGAAAAAACGTATTACTACTGGCTCAGGAGAGTCCGTAAAGAAGTCTACAGCCGACTGAGTGATGGAAGTACTTCTCTTCCTGCAATGCAGGAAAAAGGAACAGTTACCTTTGCTGAAGTCCCCATGATACCGCAACAGAATCCGGAAATTCCTTTTTCTTTCCAGCCCGCAGTCGTGATTAAAGCTTCCCAGGCAACTGTGGCAGTGTCTAACGAAGTTTCCGACAGGCTGCTTACCAGGCTTCTGCAGGAGGTGTCCAATGCTTGAGGATGCCGGTGGAATCCGGCGCGTGATGCTCGCATGTGGTTTTGTTGACCTGCGCAAAGGAATTGATGGACTGGCTCAGGTCATCGGTTCACAATACAACATGAATCCGTTTGAACAAGGAACCCTTTTTCTGTTCTGTGGAAGGCGTTCAGACCGTATGAAGGGACTTCTCTGGATGGGGAACGGATTCCTGCTATTATACAAAAGATTTGAGGACGGTTCTCTGACATGGCCAAGGACAACACAGGAAGCTGCAGATATCACCGAAGAGCAGTTCCGCCTCCTGATGCTGGGCCTTAATCCTCTCGACCTGAAGATTAAAGAAGTCCATCCGGCAAAGGTTTTCTGAAAAGTATTGTGCAAAACAGAGAAAAATTTCTGTTGTTTTATCGCATAAAATCTGCTTATGGAAACACTTTTTGAGATGTTGTGAAAGCACGTCTGCCGCCGGTATAAGTGTGATGTAAGTAATATTTGAACCTTGAAAACTCTATATTTCCTCATTGTATATGGGCAGGCAGCGCTGTTTTAAGCATAGGCGTTTTGCCGAAAGGCAAGATGCTTACGATTCGCTGTTTCACTGATTCTGTAGTATAATCAGAGACAGTAAAGGACAAGGAGCGGAGCAATGGGCAGCAAGCATACACTGGGTGAATTGAATAACTTAAGCCGTGAAGAGTTGATTACCATCATTCTCGGTATGCAGGGACAGCTTGATGCGTTGAATGAAAACATCGAGAAGCTTATTGAGCAGGTACGTCTTGCAAACCAGCAGAGCTTTGGCCGCCATACGGAAACAATGGCATCCATTGAGGGACAGTTATCCTTTTTCGATGAAGCAGATGCCTTGTATAATCCGCTTGTACAGGAGCCGGATCCTGATGAGATTCTCCCTGAAAAAGCAAAGAAGAAAAAATCCAGGGGGAAGCGGGAAGCGGACTTAAAGGATTTCCCGGAAGATGTCATACCAACCCACACGGTATCTAAAGAGGTACTGGATGCTTTCTATGGTGAAGGCAACTGGAAACAGATGCCCAGTGAGACCTACAAACGTTTAAGACACGAACCTGAGAGCTGGACTGTAGAAGTCCACACGGTAGATGTCTTTGTGGGAACCGATGGTTATCATCAGGATGAGTTCATGCGTGGTGACCGTCCAAAGGATCTGTTCCGTGGCAGTATAGCAACCCCTTCCCTTGTAGCTTCTATCCTGAATGTAAAGTATGTGAATTCTGCTCCACTGCATCGAATTGAACAGGAATTCTCCCGTAACGGGGTTAACATTTCAAAGCAGACCATGTCAAACTGGATGATAAACAGTTCCCGCCGGTACTTCGCGCCTCTAGTGGAGTGCATGAAGCAGGAGCTGTTAAAGCTTCCTGTGACACAGTCGGATGAGACTCCCACCCAGGTAATCAACGATGACAGAGCTCCCGGAAGCAAAAGCTATATGTGGGTGCACCGCTCCGGTGAATTCCATACAGAGTTCCCAATCGTCATCTATGAATACCAGAAAGGCAGGAACCATGAGTTCCCGCTTCAGTTCTATCAGAATTACAAAGGCATTCTGGTTACCGATAGCCTTTCCCAGTATCATTTGATAGAAAAAAAGCTTCGGGGACTGATAAATGCCAACTGCTGGGCACATGCAAGAAGGGATTATGCCGATGCCATAAAGACAGCGGACAAATCTAATCCTGATGCGGTACGACGGTCGGTTGCCTATCAGGCATTAAGCCGGATATCCCAAATCTATAAACTGGAAGGTGCCTTAAAGGATCTGACAGCCGGGGAACGTCTCAAAGAACGCCAAAACTCAATCAGACCATTGGTTGAGGAGTATTTTGCGTGGGTAAAAAACCAGCTTGAAAATACTGCCGTACCGCCCAAAGGGAAAACAGCCGAAGGACTGAAATACAGCCTGAATCAGGAAAAATATCTGAAGGTATTTCTGACTGACGGGAACGTACCCATTGATAATTCAGCAAGTGAACGTTCAATCAGAACTTTCTGTATTGGTAAAAAGAACTGGATGTTTCACGATTCCATTCAGGGAGCGCAGGCAAGCGCTGTGATCTACAGTATTTCGGAAACCGCAAAGCTCAATAACCTGAGACCTTATTATTATTTTAAGCATTTACTCACAGAGCTTCCCAAACTCTGTGACGAAAAAGGAAATATAGATACTGCGAAGCTAAACCACTTATTGCCATGGGCAAAAGAGTTACCAGCTGAATGCAGAAAACCACGCCGCTGATATCTGTTAGCGGCGTTAATTTATAGGTAAGCGCAGGATTTGACGCTTACGTAATTTAGCTCATATTGGCTGTATCATAAACTTTATAAGGTTAACTATAAGAAAATATGTTATTAGTTTTTTGAAAATTAATAGATAAGGAGATTCGATGGATAAAGTTGATTTAGATGTAGTAAATCATAATAAAACTGCATGGAATATTGTTTCTGAGAATAATGAAGAGTGGACTAACAAATTCTCCAATAGTACTATTTTAGATGCTAAAAACGGTAAATGGGATGTAGTTTTAACCCAAAATAGATCGGTTCCCCAAAATTGGTTTCCAGCTATGAACGGGTTAAAGATATTGGGACTCGCTTCCGGTGGTGGGCAACAAATGCCCATATTTGCTGCATTAGGGGCAGATGTAACATCATTTGATAATTCCTACTTACAGCTAAGTAAAGACCGAGATGTGGCTGCCGAAAATGATTTGTCACTTGTTACCATTGAGGGAGATATGCGAGATTTAAGCGTTTTTGATAATGATACATTTGATCTTGTCTTCAATCCTGTATCAACAGTTTATATTCCTGATGTATTGAATACATACAAGGAAGCCTTTAGAGTTTTAAAGCCAGGTGGTTTATTTATGACAGGTTTTTTAAATCCGTCTATTTTTTTATTTGATGAAGCAAAAAAAGAAGGAAAAGAATTTGAAATTAAGTATAGTATACCATTTGATCCGATAAAGGATTACGATCCCAAAATGTTGTCGTTGTTTTTACGGCGTAAACGTAGAATTTCTTATGGACATTCTTTATCTCAGCTGATAGGCTATCAAACTGAAGTGGGATTTGAAATAATCAAATTTTATGAAGATTATGGTAATGACCTGCTCAATGAATATATGGCATGTGAAATTGCAACATGTGCTAGAAAACCTAATTAAATCAGAAGAAAACAATAAGAAGGAAGTGATTTAGTTGTTACTTTATTCATTTTTAAATGATTCTGCAAAAAGAGATCCAGATAAACTAGCATTAATTTATCGTCATACTCAATATTCCTATTTAGATGTTAAGACAATTGTAGATAATTTAAGCGGCCATTTAAGAAACATCGGTATTGGTGAAGAAATGAGAGTGGCATGTATTCTTAAAAATTCACCGGCTTTAGTATTCAGTATATTTGCACTATCTAAGTGTAAGAATATAACATTCTTAATTAACTGTAATGCTTCTAATGCAGAAATACTAAAAAAACTAAAGGATGCAAGGATAGATGCTGTAATAGTAGATAATGATATTTATAGCAATGCGACGGAACTGGACAATAGTATTAGTGATCTATATCGATGTATACTAGTTTCTCCAAATAAGGCAGGTTTTCCATGCTTGGAGAATTTGTATAATGATGATACTCAGAGATATTTAGTTCGAGATAAGTCGGTTATTAACTCTAATGATAGAATTTTGATACAAACCTCGTCGGGAACAACAGGTATAGCAAAAATGTCATATCGAAGTACTGAAAATATCTTTGAAGATAGTAATAATATTATTGAAACATTTGAATATAGTAGCCATGATACAATTTTTATGCAAGTGCCATTTTATCACGGTTATGGTTTAACTATGGGGCTGATTTCACCTATCAGAGTTGGAGCAACAGTGATCTTTGATGAAGCGTTTATGCC
>OJJZ01000372.1_pt1 | contig 11058 bp, 9 predicted proteins | sample 1596481 | NCBI WGS metagenome assembly OJJZ01 (sample SAMEA4350110, study PRJEB24818) | metagenome | biome: human; feature: gut; material: faeces | place: Denmark | collected 2013-09 | reverse complement strand
GGATAAAGACAGGAAAGATTAGAATATTGGAAATGGTGAAGCAAGGAATAACAAGACTGTAATTGAAAAGGGAAAAACCAGTGTTTTACCCAACTGATCTTTCCCTTTTCGATTTTTTACCAGGCTTATTCTTCTCCAGCCTTATTCTTCTTAAGCGCTGCCAGTATCACACAGCCAACCACCGATCCGATCACAACCGCGGCAAGATAGCCAAACGGATTTCCGATCGTCGGAAGTACGAAGATACCGCCGTGAGGTGCGCGCAGCGTACAGTTCAGTGCCATGGATAGCCCGCCTGCCACGGCCGAACCGATGATACAGGACGGAATCACGCGCAGCGGATCTGATGCCGCAAACGGTATGGCGCCCTCGGATATAAAGGACAGGCCCATGATATAGTTTACCAGACCGGACTGGCGTTCCTTCTTCGTAAATTTCTTCTTAAAAAATGTGCTGCACAATGCGATCGCAATGGGAGGAACCATGCCGCCCGCCATAACCGCGGCCATAATATCGAAGTTTCCTTCCGCCAGCTGCGCCGTGCCGAACACGTATGCCGCCTTATTGACCGGGCCGCCCATGTCTACGGACATCATGCCGCCGACAACGGCTCCGAGGATCACCTTGCTGGTGCCGCCCATGCCGTTTAAGAAATGGGTCAGACCGTCATTGATCGCGCCGACAAACGGATTGATAAATGTCGTTGCCACCGCGACCAGGAAAATGCCCAGCAGCGGATATAAGAGAACCGGTTTGATACCTTCCAGAGATTTTGGAAGCTTTTTAAATACTTTCTTTAACAGGACAACAATATAACCGCCGATAAAACCAGCCAGAAGCGCGCCTAAAAATCCTGAGTTCACGTCCCCGCCTGCCGGATTCATGAACGTGGCTCCCATCTTTGCCACCATGCCGCCTACGAAACCAACCGCCAGACCGGGACGGTCCGCGATACTCATGGCGATATAACCGGCCAGAACCGGAAGCATCATGCCAAATGCCTGCTCGCCGATCGTCTTTAAATAGGCCGCTATCGGTGTATTCTTACCAAAATTAGCCGGATTGATGGAATAATCATCGAAAAGGAACGCCAGGGCGATTAAAAGTCCGCCGCCGATCACGAACGGAAGCATATGAGAGACGCCGTTCATCAGATGTTTATAAATGGTGTGGCCGATGCCCTCGCTCTCCCCGCCCTCCTCTGAAGCAGCGGCACCTGTATGGTGGTAGACAGGAGCTTCGCCGCTCACAGCCTTTTTAATCAGTTCCTCACCTTTTTGAATTCCGTCGGAGACAGAGGCCTTCACTACGTGTTTACCATCAAAACGGGCCATATCCACATTCTTGTCTGCCGCGATGATGATTCCGTCGGCAACGGCGATCTCTTCCTTTGTCAGAACGTTGGCCGCACCCTCGGCTCCATTGGTCTCCGATTTTACAGGAATACCAAGCTTCTTTCCCAGCTGCTCCAGATTCTCAGCCGCCATAAAGGTGTGGGCGATACCGGTAGGACACGCGGTCACTGCAAGGACACGGTATCCAGCTGCGCTCTTTAAAGGCTCCTGAACCTTCGGCGCCGCATCCTCCGCTTTTTTCTCCTCTTTCCGCACTTTCTTCTCATAGCGCTCGGATTCCTTGTCGTCGATCAGCTGTAAAAACTCTTCTTTTGACTCCGCATGGATCAAATCATTCTTAAAGTCGGGATCCATAAGAAGCGTGGACAGACGGGACAGCGCTTCCAGATGAACATCCGCTTCGCCCTCAGGCGCCGCAATCATGAAGATTAAATTGGCCAGAGAACCGTCAAACGCTTCGTAATCCACGCCGTCAGGCACCACCATGGCTGCCAGTCCCGGCTCCTTAACCGCGGCCACCTTGGCGTGAGGAATCGCAATTCCCTCCCCTACCGCAGTGCTTCCCAGCGCCTCGCGGGCCAGAATGCCTTCTTTATAGCCGGCTTTGTCGTTCAGCCTTCCGCCTGCCGCCATCAGACCGATCAGCTTATCTATGGCCTCTTCCTTGCCAGAGACTTTTACACCGAGCTCGATGCTTTCTTTTTTCAATAATTCCGTTATTCTCATCTCAGAACCCCTCCTATCGTAATTCCTCATAAAGTTTCAAAATATCTTCCTTACAGGCCAGCCCCTCGGAAAATGCGCTGGCGCTTCCGCAGGCACTTCCAAGCCTTAAAGCGTGCTCGTAATTTCCATTTTCCAGATATCCGGCGATGAATCCCGCCACCATGGAATCTCCGGCGCCCACAGAATTCTTCACCGTTCCCTTTGGAACTCCCATGGAAAATACCGCTCCATTTTCAGCAATTAAGACGGCTCCGTCCCCCGCCATGGAGACCAGCACGTTCACCGCGCCCTTTTCCTGCAGCTGTCTGGCGTAATATATGATTTCCTCCTCATCCTTTGGCACCGTACCGAACATCTCGCCCAGCTCATGGTTATTCGGTTTAATCATAAATGGATGATAGGGAAGGACATTCATCAGCAAATCCTTCGTCGCATCCACCACGATGCGGATGCCCCTTCCGTCTAACCGCTCCATGATCCGCTCATAGATTCCGTCGTCGATGGAATGCGGGATGCTTCCCGACAGGACTAAGACATCGTCCGCCCTCAGCTTCTCAAGCTTTTCAAAAAGCTTTTCCACATCCGCTCCGGTAATCTCCGGACCGGTGCCGTTGATCTCCGATTCCTCTTCCGATCTAAGCTTTACGTTGATTCTGGACATACCGTTCTCCACCCGGATAAAATCGGACTGGAATCCCAGATTTTTCACTCCCCGTTCAATCTCGTCTCCCGTAAATCCGGCCACAAACCCGAGCGCGGTACTCCCAAAGCCCAGCGTCTTCAGTACCGCCGATACATTGATGCCCTTGCCCCCATAATAAATGTCTTCCTGCACGGTTCTGTTGACCATTCCCAGCGTGAAGTGATTTACTTTTACTACATAATCCAAAGCCGGATTAAATGTCACTGTGTAAATCATATGTCACCTCTCCTCGTTATTATAAAATTTTATTTCTTCCCTCTGCTATACTATATTATGATTTAGTATTTTCGTCAATACATTTTCACAAGAAATATTATTTCTTGTAGAGTTTCGTCAATTTCCATAAATGCCCAGTCCATTTTCCCCGTTTCCCCGCGTGTTTTTTGTACTTTTTTACTATGTATTTTTCCAATAATTGCTGATTTCATGCATCATCGTTTGTTTCATTTTATGAGGACGGGATTTTCCTGTCATGGGAACAATATTTTCCTTCCACGAAAAAAAACAGGAGCCAATGTCCGGTACGGCATGTTCACCGTATGCTTCCTGACACTCACTCCTGTTTTTAATGCTTGTTGGAAAAGATAGATGGTATATCCATATTTTTCGTATAATCCCGTTTCGCCGGATCAGTTATTCTTGTCCTCGGAAATCGCGATCTCATGGCGTCGGATATGGTCGTATGAATCCTTCTTGCTCACAGCCAGGAACAGATAGAGAATCTCGACCACCATAGTGGCCGATACCCGTGAGAAGCAGAACTCACCCAAAAGCAGCTTCTCCCTGGTCGCCGTTGTGATGTGGTAATCGCTGGCCTGACCCAGCGGCGAGGCGGCGTTGTTGGTGATCGCAATCATCTTGCAGTGATTCTCCTTCGCCACCGCGGTGAGCGTCATCAGCCGTTTGGAAAAACCGGAGTTGGATATGATGATCACCACATCTTCCGGCCCCATATTGCAGGTAAACGCCATCTGTGTCTCCCAGATCGTACCCGATACCGCCTGAATGCCCAGCTGATTGAACTTAAAAGCGCCGTCTAAGGCAACCGGAATCGTATTCCCCACAGCCACCAGCTGCACCGTGCGAGCATGTTCAATCAGTTCCAGAATCTTTCCCAGTTGAACCGGGTCCATCATGGACACCGTCTGTGTCAGCTCCGCCGCCTTGTTGGCCAGGATATTCTGGAGGGACTGCGCAATATTATCGCGGCTGATATCGTTGGATACCTCCACGGATTTCCCGCGTTCCTCCGCCACCTCCTTCGCCAGAGTAATCTTTAAATGATGAAAACCGTTAAATCCGCAGCGCCTGCAAAAACGCGATACCGTCGCGTCGCTGGTTCCGCTTGCCAAAGCCAGCTCCGCGACAGTCATATCGATGATTTCACTTTTGTGCTCCAGTATATAATCTGCAATCTTCTTTTCCGCCTCAAAAAAGGTATCGTAAGAAGAACACAGGACTCCTGAAACGTTGATATGATCCTGCATGGCTCCTCTTCCTCCGTTTCTGTCACGCATGTAATTTTATTTCATCATTATAGCACGATATGAAATAATTTGTAAAGGAAGTTTTTACCACTCTCCCGGGAAATCCCACGTATTGTGATCCTTCCTGGTATCGCGCAGAATATCGTCGATCTCCTCGAACATCCGGCTGTCCGGAAGGTTACGCTCCCATAAGCGGAATGCCTCATCTGATTTTATCTCTTTCACGTCGATGGGCGTCCCGGCGCAGTAATCACGGTTCAGCTGGCCGTACAGCTCCGCCATCCCCCGCATCTGCTCCTCCGGCAGACTGCTCATCTTCTTATAGATCTGCTGGCTTATCACGCCCACCAGGAAATCGGTTCCGTACTCCTTAAAATTCAGCAGGTTTTCATCGGTCAGGCCGTGAGCCGCCGCGTAACGCTCCACATCCGCTTCCTTCGTCGTATAGCGAAGCTGCCCGCCGTCTCCCCATGACAGGATTCCGTACTGGCAGGGCGGAATGGCAAAGGAGTCCGCCACGATCTCACTGATATGGTAAGCATCCTCCGGTTCTCCCGGCTCAGGCTTGTATTTCTTGGTCCGCTGCAGATGCAGGTGTCCGCTGATGAAGACCGGCACACGGTACCGTTCCAGCAGTTTTATAACCTCATCGCTGTTTTCAAGGGTGCAGTCCACAGGATACAGAATACTCTCCTTCAGCAGGTTGTGATGAGCAATGGGAATTACCGAGATCCCCAGTTCCTTCGCCGCTTCCAGCTGCTCCTCCATCCATTTGACGGTGGTGCTCCGTATTCTTCCTCCCACCAGGTTCACCGGCTCATACTGGGCGGAATCCAGCATCATCAGCCAGTTTTTCTCGTCAAGCTCACAGATATAGCTTAAGGAGGTCTCATCTCTGCTGATCGCCTGGTCGTATCCGAATTCATGGTAAATGTCCAGGAATTCCTCCGCGCTGACCGATTCCGCCGCCTCCCTCACCGCTCCGAAATAAGAGGCAGCGTTGGGATTATTAATATCGTGATTTCCCGGAATCACGAGGACCCGCACGCCCTGGTCCGCAAGCACCTTCAGCTTTTCCGCAAGCGCCTCATGAGCCCCCTTCTCACCGTTCAATGTTAAATCACCGCTCAGAATCACGGCATCGGGCCGGGTCTCCGTCATCTCTTCCGTAAACACATCCATCAGCTGGGAAATATAAGGAACCAGCTTTCCATCGTCCCGCTCCACCATCTCGTCGAACGCCTCGCCGTAATCGGTCATGGATGGGGCGAAATAATGGATATCAGAGACCGTTACTATGGAAGGCGGCCGATACTCTTCCACCGGCAGTTCTTCCTCTATCTCCGGCCGGACCGTCTCTGTGCGGCCTCCGTACCATCTCCCGCTTTCGTCCTGCTGCCTGCTTTCTTCCTGTGTCTCCGCCTCCGATGGCGTCGCTTCCGCGCTCTCGCTCTCCTCCTCTTCACGTTCCTCTTCCTGCGATTCTCCGGTCTGCACCATCGTCGTCTCGCTGCTGCTTTCTCTGCCCGGTTTTGTCGGTGAGGATATCTTTCCCACAAACCAGACGATGCCGAGGCACATAGCAATGAGTCCCGCGTAAATCAGGATCATCAGCCAGTTTTTCTTCCCTTTACTCATATAACGTCACAATTATGTACCTTTCTATCCAGTCACTCGATGTCCACGGGAATCATCCCATACGATCGCTCAGTCAGCAGCAAATTTCCCCGCTTCCCAGCCCTCCTCTCACAGATCAAGCGCCCTCTCATAAACCTTCCGCACTTTGTCCACGGTCGGCACACCCTCATGCACCTTTACTCCATCCACGAAATACGTCGGTACATACCAGTAATCCAGGGAATCCGCAAACGCCTTCTCCCTGTTCTCATCCACAATTTTCACCTCGACTGCCTGAAACTCCGGCCGCTCCGCTTTCAGTTCATCCATCATGCGCAGTGCCTGGCGGCAGTAAGGGCACGATTCCTGAATCATCATCAGTACCTTTTTCATCTGTATTCCATCCTTTCTGGTTCTTTCCTTTCTGGCCGTTCCTTTCTGAATATCTGCAATCAATTCCTGCTTTCTCATACTGATTCACTATTTTATCATTATTTCTTCTGCATATCAATACACAAGATTCAAATACACCGCTGCCGCGCGCATCCCCCTTTCCTGTGACATGAAAAGCCGCCTCTGTCATGCGGTAACAGAGGCGGTTCTCATAGGAGTCATGATTCCTTCACGGGTCAATGAAGGAAAACCCAGAGGGTTAATGTATACCGTTCGTACTAAATTCGTGAAAGACCTCGTTAAGTACTCAGGTATGGCTCGCACTAAGTTCGTGAAAGACCTCACTAAGTGCTCACAGTATAGAATATTCACATGCAGTTAGTGTTTGCTAACCGAATATATATTAGCATATGCTAACTAAAAATGCAACCACTTTTTTGAGAGAATTCCTCATTTCCAGTTAATACCATCTCGTCATGGGCAGCTCGTTATTTACGCCCTTGGAGACAAGGATCTGATGAAGGTCGATGATACCGTTGTGGAAGGTCGCGGCACAGGAGCTTAAATAGAGTTCCCACATTCTCGCAAACTCAGTCCCCATCTTCTCCTCCACCTCCTGCCTGTGGCCGCTGAAGTTTTGTTCCCAGCAGCGCAGGGTCTTATAGTAGTGGCGTCTTAAGCTTTCCACATCCAGGGTGTAAAACCGGTAGTCGCCGAATAAATGGATTATTTCCCGAAGACTCGGCACCATGCCGCCCGGAAAGATATATTTCTTGATCCACGGGTCCCCCGGATACTCTTTGAGCGCGCTGATATAGTGAAGCAGAAGGAGTCCGCCCGGCTTTAACACGGAATCCACATTTTTTACGAACAGCTCGTAATTCGCCCGCCCCACGTGCTCCAGCATCCCGACGCTGACCACCCGGTCGAACTGTCTGCCGCTCTTCTCCAGCTCGCGGTAATCCATCCGCGCTACCTCAATCTGTCCCGTCAATCCCTCTTTTTCGATCCGCTCTTCGAATTCCTTCTGCTGTTCGTGGCTTAAGGTGATTCCCAGTCCCTTTACACCGTACTCCTTCGCAGCCCGGATCAGCAGATACCCCCAGCCGCATCCGATATCGAGCAGGGTCATGTCCTTCTTTAAACAGAGTTTTTCCAGGATACGCTCCACTTTATTGCACTGCGCCTCATATAAGGTGTCGGTCTCATGTTTAAAGTAACCGCAGGAATAGCTCATGGTCTCATCCAGCCACAGGCTGTAAAAATCATTGCCGATGTCATAATGGGAGGTGACTTCCTTCTCCTGATTCTTCTTTGACTGGGATGTAAACATCAGCTTCTTTAATTTGGACCGGTCTGTGGAGAATCGGTCCATCTGTCCCAAAAATGAGTCCAGAGCTTCGAACAAATCCCCCTCCACCTCTAAATTTCCCTTCATATAAGCCTCGCCCAGCGCCAGGGAGGTGCTCGTCAAAAGCTCTTTCCCCTCGATATCCTCTTTTAAATCCACCACAAAGGTCGGATTTCCATTTCCGATATGATGGGTTTTCCCATGGAGCTTCACATCAAACGGGTGCTCGTCAAATCGCTGTAAAAAAGAAATCATAAAATTATCTGTCATGGTCTTCATGTGCAGTTCCTCCATATTACCGTTTACTCTCAAATTTTCAATCTTTTGTCACTCTCTTTCTAATGAATTCTTTCCAGTTTTTCAGGATTTCATAAGTAAACCTGTAAAGTTAAGGAATTTATGCAGTGCAGTACTAGATTTGCAACATCATACAAGACTTTTTTACTTTATTGTGATAAAATCAAAAAAGTTTGAAAGGAGCACGCCATGACAACATCTCAGGAACAACGCCATATATTCTACGACAGCTGTCTCGGTATCGAGGCATACCAGCTGAGCGGCATCGTACAGAAATTCCCCAATCATTTTCACGAATGCTACGTCATCGGCTTTATAGAAGGCGGCTGCCGCCATCTGTGGTGCCGCGGATCCGAGTACGATCTGTCGAGGGGGGATTTGATCCTCTTTAATCCCAAAGACAACCACTTCTGTTCTCCCATGAACGGAGAGCTGCTGGACTACAGAGCGCTAAACATACCTGTGCCGGTCATGAAAAAGGCGGCCGCCGACATCACGGGAAAAGAATTTGTCCCACAATTCACCGTAAATGTAGTCTATCACAGCGATATCACCACATCGCTGGCCGACGTCTACAATGCCATCATAACCGACGCGTCCCCCTTTGAAAAAGAGGAAGCATTCTTTTTCCTGCTGGAGCAGATCCTTAAGGAGCACAGCGCTCCTTACGAAGAGCATAACGGAGTCTTTTTGGACAGCGCCATCGCCGATACGTGTGAATATCTAAAGGAACACTATTCCGAAAATATCACGCTGGAAGAGCTGACCGAACAGATTCATCTGAGCAAATCGTGGCTGCTCCATACTTTTACGAAGCAGACGGGAGTATCCCCGTACCGCTATCTCCAGTCCATCCGCTTAGAAGAGGCGAAGAAGCTGTTGGAGCAGGCGGTACCTCCCATCGACGCGGCCGCCAGGGCCGGTTTCACCGACCAGAGTCATTTCACCCGTTTTTTTAAGGATTTCACAGGGCTGACTCCGAAGCAGTATCAGAAAATATTTACAGAATCCGGCAGGGACACCACCGCCGGCACGGAGGAATAAACAAATGTCAGAAAAGTCAACCATGACGGGCCATCTTGCGGCCGCCGTCACCATCTTCATCTGGGGAACCACCTTTATCTCAACCAAGGTTCTGCTGGTATCCTTTACACCGCTGGAAATCCTGTTTTTCCGCTTTCTTATCGGATACGCAGCGCTGTGGATCGCAGCCCCCCGCCTCCTCCATACCGGAGACAGAAAAGCGGAGCTGCTCTTCGCAGCGGCCGGCCTCTGCGGCGTCACCCTCTATTTCCTCATGGAAAACTTCGCACTGACCCTGACCCAGGCAGCCAACGTGAGCATTATCATCTCCGTGGCCCCGTTCTTCACCAGCCTCTTCGACTGGCTGTTCATGAAGGGAGAAAAGCCCGGGCGCCGTTTCTTAACCGGCTTCGCGGCGGCCATGCTTGGAATCTCCCTCTTAAGCTTCCAGAAGGATACCGGTGTACAGCTGAGCCCCAAAGGAGATTTCCTGGCCCTGGCGGCGGCCATCACCTGGGCGGCCTACTCCATACTCACGAAAAAGATCGGAAGCTATGGGTACGGAACCATCGAGAGTACCCGCAGAACCTTTTTCTACGGCCTCCTCTTCATGGTACCGGCGCTGTTCTTCCTGCCTTTCCGGATCGCTCCGGCTCGTTTCATGCTGATGCAGAACGCGCTCAATATTCTCTTCCTGGGATTCGGCGCTTCCGCGCTCTGCTTTGTCACCTGGAACTTCGCGGTACGGGCTCTGGGCTCCGTAAAGACGAGTGTCTACATTTACGCGGTTCCGGTGATTACGGTGATCACGTCCTTAATCTTCCTGCACGAGGTTATCACCTGGCAGTCCGTATGCGGAATCGTGCTGACGCTGGCTGGGCTCATGATCTCAGAGAGCCGGTTCCCATTAAAACAGTCCTCCCGAAAACCTTCGGTTGACATCGGTATGGACAGACCTTAAAATGAAGGTAACGGATCAGATAAACTGATCAAACCTGTCATTACAAAGGAGAATCTGCCCCATGATAAATATCCGCTTACTGACTGCCGCTGCGGCCGCTGTTGCCCTGCTGTGCCTGACGGGCTGCCAGCCTAAAGAAGACCCGCTCTATCTTGGCAATAATGCCATTGTTCTGGAAACCGATGAAGGCCGGAACGGACTTTATGTAAAGGATGCGGATATTGGCGGCGCAAGCGGCGATTCCCTGTTCGGGGAACGCTGCTTTATCGACTGCTCCCACGCCCAGTTATACTACTACGGCCTCGGCACAGAAGAACTGACGGAGATGAAACTGGGAGATCTGCTGGCCGGAGATGAGGTGACGATCGATCTAAGGGAGTCGGAAGTGAAGAAGGCCGGAAACGGCAGCGCTTCCGCCGAAAAGATACAGCTGATGACTCAGCACATGTCTACGGAGAATCAGTCCGAGGAGAGGTCCGGAGAGTCTGGCGGCGGCAGTTCCAGCGGCGGCGGCAGCGGCAGTTCCGACAGCGGCAGTTCCGGCAGCGGCAGCTCCAGCAGCGGCAGCTCCGGCAGCGGCAGCTCCGACAGCGGCAGCTCCGGCAGAGGCAGTTCCAGCAGCGATAACTCCAACAGCGCAGACTCCGACAGTCCCCGCCAAGCAGAAGCGAATGCCGAAATCCCCGGCAGCCGGGCCGCGTCCCTGGAAGAATCGGACTATAAAGGCTTTGCCAAACAGATTCAGCATATTTTCTCGCAGCGCGATATCGAAGCGCTGGCTCAGCTCTGCGCCTATCCCGTTTACGTGACGACAGAAGCCAACACGGAGGGGCTGGATGTTGCAGATGCCGCCGGTCTGAAGGCCCAGAAGGACGACATTTTTACAGACGCCATGCTTCAGGCGGTCACCGGTGTCGATCCCGATCGTCTGACACCGTCACAGGCTGGCATCTTCGTAGGCAGCGAATCCGGATCGCCCGGTCTCTTCTTTTCCTTAGCGGAAGACGGATATCTGAAAATTATGGGCATCAACGCAGAGGTACTCAGTCAACAGGAATAAAACACAGGGGAACCGGAACAGACGGTTCCCTTTTTTGTGTAATAGGAAAGTGCTCCGCGCTAAGGAAGTATGGCCGCTGAAGCAG
>OJJZ01000371.1_pt1 | contig 11065 bp, 7 predicted proteins | sample 1596481 | NCBI WGS metagenome assembly OJJZ01 (sample SAMEA4350110, study PRJEB24818) | metagenome | biome: human; feature: gut; material: faeces | place: Denmark | collected 2013-09 | reverse complement strand
GGTGTAGATCCTGTGTTTTTACCGTAAACAACGTTTGAAGTAATTGTCAGGATTGAAGTTGTAGGGATACCGCCACGGTATGTGTGGTTTCCGCTGATATACTTCATAAATGTTCTTACAAGATCAGCTGCGATGCTGTCAACACGGTCATCATCGTTTCCGTATTTCGGGAAGTCTCCTTCTACCTGGTAATCTACAACGATTCCATCTTCGTCACGGATTGCTTTTACTTTCGCATATTTGATTGCGGACAGAGAGTCAGCTACTACGGAAAGACCAGCGATACCGGTTGCAAACCAGCGTGTTACTTTTTCATCATGCAGAGACATCTGTAATTTTTCATAGCAGTATTTATCATGCATATAATGAATGATATTTAAAGTATTAACATAAACTCTTGCAAGCCACTGCATCATGTCTTTGTATGCAGACATAACCTCATCGTAATCCAGGTATTCAGATGTAATCGGTCTGTATTTTGGTCCGACCTGTTTCTTGGAAACTTCATCAACACCGCCGTTGATTGCGTATAACAAGCATTTTGCAAGGTTTGCTCTCGCCCCAAAGAACTGCATTTCTTTACCTACACGCATGGAAGATACACAGCAGGCAATCGCATAATCATCGCCATGAGTTACACGCATCAAGTCATCGTTCTCATACTGGATAGCGGAAGACTTAATGGACATTTTTGCACAGAAAGCTTTGAAGTTATGAGGAAGTCTTGTGGACCACAGTACAGTCAGGTTCGGTTCCGGAGCCGGTCCTAAGTTATCTAAGGTATGGAGATAACGGAAGGACATTTTTGTTACCATAGGACGTCCGTCGATACCAACACCAGCGATAGATTCTGTTACCCAGGTCGGATCACCCGAAAACAGATCATTATATTCAGGTGTACGTGCAAATTTAACAAGACGAAGTTTCATAATAAAGTGGTCTACGAATTCCTGAATCTCTTCTTCTGTAAATGTGCCGTTCTTTAAGTCACGTTCTGCATAGATGTCGATAAAAGTAGAAGTACGTCCAAGGGACATCGCTGCACCATTTTGTTCTTTTACAGCTGCCAGATAACCAAAGTATAATGCCTGAATTGCTTCTTTGGTATTTGTAGCCGGTTTCGAAATGTCGCATCCGTAGATTTCACCTAATTTTTTCAATTCTTCCAAAGCACGAATTTGTTCGGATAATTCTTCACGATTACGGATAACATCAGAGTACATGATAGTACGTGTACTGTCTTTCTGGTCTTTTTTGTCTTCGATCAGACGGTCAACACCATACAGAGCAACACGACGGTAATCGCCGATGATACGTCCACGTCCATAAGCATCCGGAAGTCCTGTGATGATATGGCTGGAACGGCAAGCACGCATTTCCGGTGTATATGCATCAAATACGCCTGCATTATGAGTTTTTCTATGTTTGGTGAAAAATTCATCAACTTCAGGATCTAATACATAACCATTGTCTTTACAAGCTTTCTCTGCCATACGGATCCCCCCGTAAGGCTGTAAGGAACGTTTGAAAGGTTTGTCGGTCTGGAAACCAACAATTTTTTCTTTATCTTTATTTAAATATCCAGGACCATGGGAAGTAATGGTGGAGATAATCTTAGTATCCATATCCAGCACGCCGCCGGCTTCCAGTTCCTTTTTGTTCAGATCCATTACCTGAGCCCACAGATCTTTCGTGTTTTCTGTTGCCTCAGCCAGGAAGGATTCGTCACCTTCATAAACTGTATAGTTTTTTTGGATGAAATCACGGACATTTATTTCTTTAGTCCAAACACCACTTTTAAAGTCATTCCATTCGCTTCTCATACATTACCTCCTACGATATGATATTCATAATTTTCCCCAAAAAAGCAGGGGAATATTTATTGAAGTATTGTTAATTAATTGACAGGATTATCATAACATGTACATTGTATACACGTCAAGGGCACCGTTGCATTTTTTCGAATACAGTTGGTCTTAATGAAAAAGATTATTATATATTGACAAAATTGGTATGATATAAAATCATTATTTGTAAATTTTGCGAAAGGATTGTTATAATATAGCTTATTTGATGTTATATTGGAGCGAAGGTGTATAACACGGTGAGAAGAGGTTGCTTTTTGTGGAGGATGAGATGTAAAATGTGGATAATACCAGGAATTTAAGGGGGAAATGTGTATTGGTAAAATTCAGGGATTTGACGCTGAAACGAAAATTATTTTCATCATTAGTCATCTTTGTAATTATACCGCTGCTGATCGCAGGGGGATGTTTTTCTGTCTGGCTCAACCATATTGATAAAAAAAGCAGCTGTGAGTCAGGTATCATTATTTTAAAAGAAGTGCACAAAGATGTAGACAAAATATTTTATGATGTAGAGGATGTGACTTCAAAGCTGAAAATTAACAGCTGGATGCAAAAAATATTGCTTGGAACGGCAACGAAAAAAGACTACTGGGAGCTGAAAGAGTGGTATGACAGCACTACCAGGAATAAGGACTATTTCAGCGCATTATGCCTGAGTTTGGATGGTAAAATTGTATATCAAAGAGGCAAAGTTCTTCATACGGAAAATAAAGAGTATATCCGTCAGATGGAGGAAGTTGGCGGTAAGAGCTTTTGGTCCAAACCATATATTCTGGATTTGTTTCCTGTATTTAAAGAAGATAAAAAAGAAACAGTTGTTACATATTATAATGGGATACATCCTCAGGAAGAGGTAAATGCTGTTCTAAGTATTAGTGTTCCGGAGGAAGCGCTGTGTTCTGTTTACCAGCCTTATCTCAATCAAAAATCCAGGGAAAGTTTTTTAATGGATGGGGATGGAAAGATGATATCTTCAACTGTTAAAGAGGAACTTGGCAAGACATATAGCAGATATGAATTGATCAGAGACAAATTGAAAGGAACGCAAGGTTATTTTGAAACCACCATTGATCATAAAAGTATGACGGTTTTATATACGAAAAGTGACAGAAACGGGTGGTTTCTAGTAAATGTAGTTCCGACGAATGAAATCTTAAGATCCAATACAATGTACATTTATTTAATGGTGCTGGCAATTGTTCTTTGTGTAGCTTTTGGATTTATCTTTGCAAAAGTGCAGGAACGATTTATAATCCGGCCATTGGACCGTTTGCTGGGGGAAATGAAAAAGTTGAAAAAGGGACAATTTGATATTGAACCAGTAAATGACAGCCGGGATGAGATTGGAACGATTAGCAGTGAATTTGTCCAGGTGTCAAAACGTCTGGGAGAATTAATCCAGGAAGTTTACATATCTAAGATTTATAGCCAGGAAGCGGAACTGCAGTTGTTGACGTCTCAGATTAATCCACATTTTTTATATAATACGCTGGATTCTATTCATTGGCTTGCGGTGAAGGAAAAAGATTATGACGTTGCGGAGCAGCTGGAGGCATTATCGGATATATTCCGCCATGTACTTAGCCGGGGAAAAGAGATGGTGACGATAGAAGAAGAGATTAATCATCTTAGGAATTATATGTTTATCATGAACTCCAGGTATAAAAACCGTGCAAAAATAAGGATTGAAATGGATGAGCATTTAAAAAATGTTAAAATTCCCAAGTTAATTATTCAGCCTCTGGTAGAAAACGCCATGCTGCATGGTTTAGAACCAAAGGTAGAAGGCGGGACAATCGAGGTATGGATACAAAGGGAGCATGGGCGGTTAATAATCCTTGTTCGTGACGATGGGGTAGGCACGGATGAAGTGAAGATTCGGGAAAAATTGGCAGATGCAAAGGAAGAACACAATGTATTTGCACTGAAAAACCTGGATCAGAGAATTAAATTAAAATATGGGAAAAGTTATGGATTGGATTTTAGGAGCAGGACAGGTGAAGGAACCGAAGTCAGAGTGATAATGCCAATGCAGGGGGAAGGAACAGATGAGGATCTTAATTATCGATGATGATGTACAGATAAGGGAAGGAATCACGGAAGGAATTGACTGGGCAAGTCTGGGAATTGCGGAAGTCAGGAACTGTGGAGATGGTGCAGCCGGACTTGCGATTTATGAGGAGTTCAGGCCGGATATAATTTTAGCTGATGTCCGTATGCCGGAAATGGATGGACTGGAATTCTTACAGAGGGTACGGGAAATGGATGAAAGTGTAAAAGTAATTATGATCAGCGGATATTCAGATTTTGAATACTTGAAAAAAGCCATCAAATATGGTGCGGAGGATTACGAACTTAAACCTATTAAAGTCAAAAATTTGATTCAGCTAATCAGCAGGACAAAGCAGAAGATAATCCGGGAACGTTTTTCCAAAGCCAAAGTAGAAGAATACCAAAGTGCATATGAAAAAAATTTTATTCGGGAAGTACTGGGTGGAGAAGTGGTAGATCCCAATGTGATCACAGGCTTTCTGCAAAACGGGTTTCGTAATGGGGATACCAGAACTGTGATCTGCGGTGCGTTGACCGCAGATCCGCTAGCTGACAGGAATGATTATGGTGAGCTGGACCGTGAAGTCTTGCAATTCATGGACAGCCTGGATGAAGATATCTGTTGTTTTCGAGTTAGGGAAGGCCACTATCTGCTTTTAATGCCTGCACAGCCTTCTACGTTGTATGTATTTAATCAACAGAATAAGATGAAATCTTATTATGAAAAAATGAAACAGTGCGCCTGGTATCAAGAAATCGGGATGAGCATTTCCCTTGGGATCAGCCTGGAAGTACCCTTATCTCAGGTGAAAAAGGGATATGATCTGGCATGTGAATGGCTGGAATACCGCATATGTGACGGCAGGGAGAGTGTTCATACGCAGACCGGGATTCCCGGTAAAGGCGGTATAACAGAGAGAAGCAGGGAGTTTCCCGGTAAAGGCGGTATAACAGAGAGAAGCAGGGAGTTTCCCGGTAAAGGCGGTATAACAGAGAGAAGCAGGGAGTTTCCCGGTAAAGGCGGTATAACAGAGAAAAGTGGTGAGCTTTCCGGTCTGGCAGCGGAACTGACTGAGGCATTTCTTGCTAAGAGTGAGTCCCGTATAGAGGAAGTTCTGGAACAGGCGGGCAATATTATGCGGCGGGAAAGGATAAAAGATTTAAATATAGTACTGGAATTTATCCTGGACAGTTGTATTGAAGTAAATAATTATTACATTAAAAACGGTTACCGGAAAAAACCTTTTCATACCATAACTGTTCAGGGCCGTTTAGATCAATATTATTTTCTGGAGGAGTATTTGGCATTTGCCAAAAAGTTATTCAGAGAGGCACTGATTCAGGAAAAGCAGGTGATATGGAATAAGTACAGCGGCACGATTGCAAAAGCGGTACATCATATAGAGAAACATTACATGGAGAATCTGACGGCTGATTATATGGGGGAGTTAATAGAAAAAACACCAAATTACTTCAGCCATCTGTTCAAGAAAGAGGTTGGTGTTTCTTTTAAAGAATATTTAAATCGGGTACGGATGGAAAAGGCAAAAATATTACTATTGGAAACAGATCTGAAAATATATGAAGTGGCGGAGAAGGTTGGTTTCCATGACTCCATCTATTTTTCCCAGGCGTTTAAAAAATGTATGGGATGTTCACCAGCCGAGTGTAAAAAAGGTTGATAAACTATTTGAGCAGGAAGGTTCAAGGCATATGCCATAGGACTTCCTGCTCTTTTTTTAGGAATATTGTAGATTTTCTATAATTAATGTAGATTATTCTGGTTTTCTCCAAAATCTAAATTTCGTATAATTAAGACATCTAAGAAAACAGTATTGGCTTCATACTTCAGGAAATGGAATAACAAGATCAAAAGGAGGAAATTGGATATGAAAAAGAAATTAGTGGGGATGTTAGTGGCAGTAAGTATGGTGGCAGCAATGCTTGGAGGCTGTGGAGGCAGCGAAAATGCAGCTGAGACAGTACAGGATAAGCAGGAAAGCAGTGGAGAAACAGCGGCTGATAAAGCTACGGATAGCACGCCTGTAAATACTGCTGACACAGATATGGAAATGGTTCTCATGATTGAGAATCCGGAGATACCCGTTACCTCAGATGTGGTAAAAAAGGTACAGGAAAAGTTTCCGGATATAAAATTTATATCCAAGACCTGGGATCAGTCCCAAATAGAAAAATCTGTTAAAACAGCATTTGCAGCAGGGGAAGCAGTTGACATCGTACAATACTGGCCAAATCAAATGAAGAATTTTACCACATCAGATATGGCGCTGGATCTCACACCATATCTGGAGGCAGACCAGGATTGGAAGAGTACCTGGGTAGAGGGAGCTTTAGAAGTAGGTGTGTTTGATAACAAAAATGTGGCAGTTCCTTTTGGAACCGTATATCCGTTGCTGCAGGTTAACACAGAACTGATGAAAAAGGCAGGCGTGGAAGTGAAAGACCAGTGGACCTGGGATGAGTTAGTAGATGCCTGTGAAAAAATTAAAGAAAATACAGATGCATTCCCATTGGGGGTTAAGGCTGATAATGCCTGTTGGTTTGTGAGAAATGGGCTGATGCAGTGCTGGGACAACCAGGACGAACTGGATAAATTTAATGCAGGTGAAATCTCATTTACGGACAGCAGGGTAAAAGAGGTCTTTGATAAAATAAAAGGTCTGTATGACAAGAGCTATCTCTATCCCGGAGAAGGGGCAGTATCAGCAACACAGGATCAGATTACGGCTGCATTTGCACAGGGACAAGTGGCGATGTTTGCCAATACAAATAATCAGTGTGGAATTGCCAAAGAAGCGGCAAATGGGGCGTTCGATGTGGAAATTATAAGCTGGCCGAACATGGGAAAAGAAGATATGAACTATCTTCTGGGTGGCTCTGATGGTTTCTTTATTACTGCGAATACAAAATATCCGGATAAAGCTGTTGAGGTACTGAAATATTTAACCAGTACGGAAATCTTGCAGATGTATGCGGATTCCGGGAATGTGGTTCCGGTAAGGGGAATAAAGTCAGCAGATCCTGATTATGAATTATATGGTGTGGATGCAGCAAAAGTCTATCCAACAGAGCCAATTGGTATTTCGCCGGAAATGTTTGATTACATTGTTTATAATACTCCGTCCAATTATTTATTCTATGGAGATACCTGTCTGGACGAATTAGAAGCACTGCGTGTGGCAGCCGTTGGAAAGTGAGAACTGGTAATATGAAGCAGAAGAAGGAAAAGCATGCTCTGAATAAAAAAATAATAGTCGCAGGTTGTTTGTTTATGCTGCCGGCATTTGTCATTATTATCTTTACGATGCTGATACCTCTGATCTGGAATGTAGTGCTTTCGTTTTATGAGTGGAATGGAAATTCGGACATGAAATTTGTTGGAATGGCAAACTATCTAAGCGCCATGACAGAGAGAAGTACTGTGGCAGCCCTTAAAAATTCAGTGTTTATTGGAATTGTATCAACGATTGTGGCAATGATCCTCGGGATTTTCTTTGCACTTTGCATTTATCGTCTGGGAAGAAAGGAGGGCGCTTTTTGCAGGTTCATATTCTACAGCCCCAGCATGATGCCCATGACAGTGATTGGATTATTATTTGTATTTGTACTTGCCCAGGATAATGGATTGCTGAACAGTGCGCTGAAAGCGGCAGGACTGTCATCATTGCAGCACGGATGGCTCTCGGAACGGGGGACCGTACTCTGGACAATCGCCATTGTACAGGGGTGGCGGTTTTCCGGAACAATCATGATGCTTTGCTATACAGGAATGCTTGCCATCCCGGGTTCTCTGTTTGAATCTGCAAAACTGGATGGAGCAGGATATATGAAGTCTGTAAGGCTGATTATACTGCCGCTTATTAAGCCCACCATTAAACTGGCACTTTCTATGATGCTGCTCTGGTCATTTAAAACCTACGATATGGTTTGGACAATGACCAAGGGAGGGCCGGGAGATTTATCTGTGACTGCGCCCATCCGAATGATCACAACGGCATTTTCATTTAATAAATTTGGAAATGCATCTGCAATAGGGATTATATTAACCATTATAGTAAGCATCTGTGTGATTATTGGCAGAAGAATTGCGAAAGGAGAAACTTATGAATACTAAATCACAGCATTTGTCTATCCGAAAGTTTCGCCCGGGTTTTATTCTGCTTCGCATTGTTATAGTCTGCTGTATCGCTTTTTATGTATTGCCTATAGTATTTTCATTTATCACTTCATTAAAAACAACGCCGGAGTTCTACCAGAATGTCTGGGCGCTGCCGGAAAAATTTCGATTTGAAAACTATATTCAGGCATTTACAGAGGGGAAAATAGGAGAATATTTTTTAAACAGCGTTATAATCGCAGTAACATCACTGGTACTGATTCAGGTATTTGCACTGAGTGCGGCATATGCATTATCCAGATTAAAGATCCCATTTGCAAATCTGGTATTGGTATTGCTGCTTGTCATCCAGGTACTTCCCACAGAATCAATGATTATTCCGCTGTATATGATGCTGTCAAAGACAGGGCTGCTGAAATTACAATATGCAGCAATTATTATCGGCTATGTTGGATGGTCTCTGCCTGGTACGATTATTATTTTGAAAAACTACTTTGAAACCATACCCATCGAGTTATTAGAGGCGGCAAGAATAGACGGCAGCGGGGAATTCAATACGATGGTTAAAATTATACTGCCGTTGATGAAAGGAGCAATGTCTACCTGTTTTGTAATGAATTTTACTTATGTCTGGGGGGAACTGATGTGGGCGCAGATCGCAACTCTTTTGACCGATAAAGGAATTCCCATAACGGTAGGGTTACTCAATTTTCAGGGGATGTTCACCACAAATTGGCCGATGCTTACCGCAGCAATCTGCATTGTTATGCTGCCGCTGTTTATAATCTTTTTATTCCTGCAAAAGTATTTTGTTGCCGGACTTACAAACGGAGGAATCAAAGGTTAAAATGTCATGAAAATTACTGGTAAATTTTAGTAATACAACATAGAATAAGGTTCTAATTATTGAAAAATTACTTGATATAAAAATAGTCTTTTTTTAGAGAGGATTAGTATTTTCCATAAATAAGTCTGGTATGGGTGAGCTGTGATATCAATTTAGGATTTTACATAAACAAGGGTTTGTAAGATTTGTTTGATTTCCTTGTTTTTTGTGGCAACAATTTGAAACACAAGTACTTTAGTGGGAATCTATGGGTTTTGTGGGAGTATGCGGTAAGTTGGATTTAAAATATCTACAATCGTTTTCTGTAAAAAATGAATCGGTATTTATGGAAATGATAAAAGCGGGCAGGCAATGTCCGCTTTTTATTGTGAAAATGATACAGTGAAAAAGTTACTGTCCGGGGAAGGGGGGTAAAATAGACGAAAATAACCAGGTGTACAAAAAGGAGAAATCAGATTCTAAAAATGTAAAATAGTGTAGTAACATGGTACAAACCCATGTTAAAATTGCGTTATTAATTGTGACTTAGTACTATGCAAATAGAAATTCATCTGTTACAATAGGGCAAGAGGCGATTCTATGGACGAAATAAAAGATTTTTTGAAATCCAGGGCTATAATGAATCTGGTTATAGTTCTGCTAAATATTGGTGTTTTTATTGTAATGGAATTAATAGGAGATACAGAAGATGTACAGTTCATGTTGACTCATGGTGCAAATTATACACCATGGGTATTAGAGCATGGAGAATATTACCGGATTTTCACCTGCATGTTTTTACACTTTGGAATTGAGCATTTGTTCAGCAATATGCTGGTTCTTATTTTTCTGGGAGATACACTGGAGAGAACGGTTGGGAAATTTCGATATCTTCTGATATATGTGATTGGTGGTCTTGGCGGCAATCTGTTGTCGATGTGGTATGATATGAAAACCGGAGATTTTGCAGTTTCAGCCGGTGCATCGGGAGCAGTATTTGCAGTAATCGGAGCACTTGTATTTATTATTGCAAGAAATAAGGCAAAACTGGAAGATCTGACGGGGAAAAGGCTGGGTCTGATGGCTGCTCTCACCTTGTTTCAGGGATTCTCCAGTGCCGGAATAGACAATTCGGCGCATATAGGAGGTCTGATAACAGGCGTACTTCTTGCAGTTTTGCTCTATCGCAAAAAAAAAACGAATTTCGATAGAGCAAGGTGATTAAGATAGCATGCAATAATTAAATAAATATTCATGACTAAAAGAATGCAGCTATGTAGGCTAGCAGTAAGGAAGGAGGATGGTAAAGCAGGTTCCTGTACCAAGGGTGGATTCCACTTTCAAACACCCGTCATGCGCTTCTACTATGCGTTTGGTAATGGCAAGCCCAAGTCCGCTGCCACATTTTTTATGTGTAACAAAAGGGGCAAATAGAGTATCCAGATCTTCATCACGGATGCCACAGCCATCATCAATTACCTGGATGATCAGATCTTTTTCTTGCGTATACGCCCGGAAGATAATGTGACCGCAGTCATCTAATGCTTCTACAGCATTGCGCAGCAGGTTGTAAACTGCCTGATGCAATTTCGTATCGTCAGCAGTGATATAAGGCAGTTCTTTTTGAAAGTCACAGGAAAAATCAATATCAGTATCTCGTAAATGGGTTGCAATAGACCCGGCAAGAGCCTCTACCCAGGACTTAACATTCATTTCCTGAAGAGCGAGGCGTTCTCCGTTGTTGAATGAAGATAATTCGTCCAGGAGTTTTCTTAGAAACATCATATCTTCCATCGTTTGATTCCAAAAAGCAAAGCTTCTTACTTCCGGATGTTGTTTTTCAATCAATTGCAGGGAACTGTTTATTAAAGTAACAGGATTGCGTATCTCATGTGAAATCTGGGACACAGTAAATTGTTGATCTTCTTTCAGCTTTTCTATGATATAGCGGAAATCCTCACGCTCATTCATGAGGGCTTTCATCTGTTTTTCGTCATTTTTAGTTAACATATCGACACCTCCATGCATAGAATAGCATTGGTTTCGAAAAATAGCAGGTAAATGTCAAGAGTAAATGCGAAAAAAGTCAAAAATATTTTATAAGGCCCCGCTGAGGGCCTTTATTTCTGCTTGAAATACTTCCTCCGGGGTGTGCCAGTTGAACATTTTCCGGGGGTAGTC
>OJJZ01000368.1_pt1 | contig 11216 bp, 11 predicted proteins | sample 1596481 | NCBI WGS metagenome assembly OJJZ01 (sample SAMEA4350110, study PRJEB24818) | metagenome | biome: human; feature: gut; material: faeces | place: Denmark | collected 2013-09 | reverse complement strand
TACGATTCCATTCATCATCTGTTAATTCATATCGTCTCAACATATTAAACACCCCTTTTTCTTTATTTTACCATAAAATGGGGATGCAAAACATTTGTTTTGTGCAACTTTTAATTTTCAAACACGCTCTAGTGCCACCCCGCGTATTTACGCCGGGTGGTACTAGCCCCAGGGTTTTCACTGGGGCTGTTTTTAATTCAAATTTGTAAAGAAATGTACATCAATATTGTGTATTGCAAATGACATGTAAGGGTTACCGAATATTCCCTTAACTTCTCTGGTTACATTTGTGAATGCAGCTTCATACGCTGCCATATCATTCACTTCAACGGGGTTACGGGAAGAGGTTATAACATAGGTGGTCTCTTCTAAATTACAACCTCTTTTTTGGCCACACACAAATAATTGTGAGCTTACCAAACATGATACATATATACCAGAAGATAAATATTCTTTATAAGCGCTATCATTCCAGATCCGCGCAATATATTCTTCGGTATAATATTTTGTATTAAGCCCATAAAACATTAGAATATATTGTTCTGTTATCATTATATCACCAAATACAGAATCTCTATTTACAGTATGCGATATCTATGAACATGGTACATAATCCAATATAATTTATTCTGTAGCAATTGAAGATGGTCTCATTGGCCGCGAAGGTCTCTGAGGAGGTCTGGGAGGTCTCGGGGGTTGCGGAGGTCTCGGAGGTCTCGGGGGCTGCGGAGGTCTCGGCGGTTGCGGAGGTCTCGGGGGTTGAGGAGTCTCGGCGGTTGCGGAGGCCTCGGCGGCACAGGCGGCCAAGGTATCGGAAATATTGGACTTTGTTGAACTGCTACCCAGAAAGCATTTGACTGTGGAGGAATGCTTGCCGTCATAACTGGTGAAAATGCGACATTTACAACCGAACCTCTTTGAATACAGCATAAACATATGCTTTGTCCAAATGAATTTACTACAATAGTCTGATTGCTGAGATTTAACCTAATGGTCTGTATAGAAATCGTATTATTGATTTCTGGTACAGAGTAGGATACGAGAATGCTGCCATTAGAGTTATTAAAGCAAGAAACATCTTCTACGAAAGCATTATTAATTCGCATAATGTTTCCCTGTTGAAACATAATTCCAGGAGGATCATTATTCATGTAAGTGCACCAAGAGATATTTTATAGCATTATATGCACATTTTGTTGACTTGTGAGTTCCTTATTATAATGGATTGCCAATGGGATATTCAGAGATCAGGGAGTACAGGCATATAAGAAAATAAGCCCCGGCACTCAACGCCTGGGCTTATAAATAGGAACGGTATTCTAGTTATTAATTCTTTCTATGGATTTCATCATGTGCTTCCAAAATCCCTCTTTTAACGGCAACCTTAATTATCCAATACAACAAAATAGCGCAGCCTACAAATATGCATGCATAAATCAAATACATGATCATAACTAATGCCATATACATTCCTCCCTTGTAACAACTTTTTTTTTCATTATAAGTGAAATGGGAATCATTGTCAAAGAGTTTGCATGAAATTACGCCATGATATCAGGTTTGTAGTACGGTTAAGATATTTCATATACATCTTGCTCCTTATACCGCATGCCCCGCAGACCCCACAGCATCCCGATTTGATTTAATTTTTGTTCTTTTTCATTTTCCAGAAGATAGAATCTGCTGCCACGCTGGCGTTCCCGCTGTGAATTTATCCAGCATCCCAGCCGGAAGCCGTCTTTTGTAACGTAATCTAAAGGAACATTCAAGTGACCGTATGTTTCGTAATACAGCTTGGCATCCTGATACCACTCCATCCATCCCCGGCGGTTTCTGAGCTTCCAGCTTATACCCAATTCTTCCAGCTGTAACCGTTGGCGCACGTCCATTTTGCTTTGCCAATACCGCTTTCTCTGGTAACTGATCCATTCTCCCAGAGGAAGCTGCCGATAGATTATGTTTCTTGGAATATCTATATTACCGTATTCTTTATGATAGCTTTTGCAGCATTCATACCAGGTATCCCATTCTGTTCGGATTTCCAGAGTCCAGATCATTCCAATCTGATTCAGCAGATATATTTTTCTGGCATCTATCCGGTAGGTTCCTTTTTGGCGATAGGCGGCCCGTTGTCTTTCAATCCATCGTCCCAGCAGGTATCCGTCTTCCGTTCGGTATTTGGTAGGTATTTTTAATGTTTTATTGGCTTCGTAATATTTCTTTGCTAATAGATACCACTCGTCCCAGGATAGACGTGTGTAATTTCGATTACTTTTTTGATTCATAAAATATTCACGCCTCATTTCTCTTTTGCTTACCATTTGCATCAACTTTAATTTTTAAAAGTATAGCATAAGAAAACTGTAAGAGATCATCGTTGTATTGAATAGCATCTTTTATGCTATGAATCGACTTTTTATGCAAAAAAATATTTCAAATATAAAAAGAAGGTTGTACTGTGCCAATGAAGAAAATTATAGTATAATACAATGGAGTTCGTGAAGGATGAGATTGTCCGACCTGTGACGAAGATAATAAAATAGATAAAATTTACCCCATAAAAGAGGGAGGGCCAGTATCTATAGATACTGGCGAGTTATGAAAAAGATTACTAACTAAGTATTTGGTTTTACAAGTATTACTATAAAGCTTAGATATGAATAATTTATGACTGTCAGTTAAAAGAATTGTAAAAGAATTAAGTGTAAATATGAACATGCCGCATGAAAGCGGTTATGCAAGGAGACTTATAGAAGAATGAAAGAAATTTTACTGTTAGAAGATGACGAAGTATTGATTTCCGGGATTATCATGGCACTGAATAGAGAAAACTATCGGTTTACTCAGTGTTTTACCATAGCAGCAGCCAGGGAAGCCATGAACAGACAGACTTTTGACTTGCTGGTGCTGGATATCAATCTGCCGGATGGAAGCGGGTTTGTTTTGTGCCGGGAGATACGTAAAAGCAGCAAGATTCCCATCATCCTTTTGACTGCGAGGGATATGGAACTGGATATTGTTGCGGGACTGGAGTCCGGTGCCGATGATTACATCACGAAGCCATTCAGCCTGATGGTATTAAGAGCACGGGTAAATGCGCTGTTCAGGCGTTTTGAACCAGGTGAAAGCCCCGGCGAATATGTGATTGATTCCTTTGTGTTTAATTTCACCAAGATGGAGTTTTATAAAAACAATATGCCCATTGAATTAAGTAAAACAGAACAAAAGCTGCTGTATTTATTTGTGCTGAATCAAAATATTACGTTATCCCGTACGACTATGCTGGAGCGAATCTGGCCCGATGGAACGGAATACGTGGAGGATAATGCGCTTTCGGTTACGATTAGAAGGCTGCGTGACAAGCTAGAAGACAATCCGTCTAAACCGGAATATATCAAGACGGTGTATGGCTTGGGCTACGTGTGGGTGAGCTGAAAGTGCCCGGTGACAGTTTAGAAGTCTGGTAATTACAGAATGGAGAGCATATGGAAATACTAGTGATTGTATGCGGTATCATGGTAATTCTGACTGTGGCAGCAGCGGCAGGAGTAATTTTGTGGTATCGTAAGACGGTGAAGAAAATGATGCAGGCGGTGCTGGACCGGATTAATGATGCCATAGCCGGTAACTACAGCAGGGGCATTTATGATGAATCCATGATGTCTGCAATAGAAGAGCGGCTGAATCAGTTTTTGACGATTTCCACGGAGACGAAGCAGATCACCGCAAAAGAGAGAGATACCATCAAATCTCTGGTATCGGATATATCCCATCAAACCAGGATTCCCCTGTCTAATATTCTGCTGTATTCACAGATTCTACAGGAACGAGGGGATCTGCCTGAAGATATCACGGGGATTGTGAACCAGATTCAGAATCAGGCGGATAAGCTGGATTTTCTGATTAAAGCTCTGGTGAAGTCCTCCTATCTGGAAAATGAACTGATTTCTATTGCAGCCCAACCGGAACGGATCGATCAATTAGTGCTGCTGTCATGCCAGGAAGTCGAGATGAAGGCATTGCAGAAAGAAATGGTCATCGAGTACGAAGAATGTGGATTATCCTGCAATTTTGATTTAAAGTGGACACTGGAGGCAATAAGCAATATATTAGAAAATGCAGTTAAATATTCTCCGCCCCAGTCCAAAGTGACTATAAAAGTAATTCCCTATGAATTGTTTTACCGGATTGACATTAGGGACTGGGGGATGGGTATTTCAGAAGAAGAACAGGGCCTGATCTTTCAACGTTTTTATCGTTCACCCAAGGTACAGAAGGAGAAAGGATATGGCATAGGCCTGTATCTTGCCAGAGAAATAATCATAAGACAGGGCGGTTATATTAAGGTAACATCTGAATCGGGAAACGGGGCTTTGTTTTCTGTATTTTTAAGCCGTATGGAAAAACAGGGATAAAATAATAACAGTTCATGCTGTCTGAACTGTTATATAAAATAAGAATCTGACAGAACTGTCATATTTCAGAAAGATCCCGGAAAGAATTATCTGATATGATTTTGCTGTCAGTGTTCCTGCGTAAATTCGTAGGGAGGCACTAATTATTTATTTAAAACACGCCCTTGGAGGTTATAATATGTGTATTTTACAGACGAAAGACTTAAAGAAATATTATGGAGCCGGCGAGAATGTGGTAAAGGCGCTGGATGGGGTGGATCTTTCCATAGAAAAAGGTGAATTTGTATCCATTGTGGGAAGTTCGGGCAGCGGAAAGTCCACGCTTTTGCATATGCTTGGGGGGCTGGATATTCCCACGTCGGGAACCGTAACAGTTGACGGGATTAATCTTTCCGGCATGACGAAAGATCAGCAGACGATATTCCGGCGGCGTAAGATAGGGTTTGTATTCCAGAATTATAATCTGCTGCCCCTGTTGAATGTTTATGAGAATATTGTTCTGCCAATCCAGCTGGATGGAGTGAAGCCGGATATCAGTTATATCAATGAGATTCTGGACATCCTGGGGCTTCAGTCTAAGAAGTATGCCATGCCCGGGCAGCTTTCCGGCGGACAGCAGCAGAGAGTGGCAATGGCAAGGGCATTGGCTACAAAGCCGACAATTGTGCTTGCAGATGAGCCTACCGGGAATCTGGACAGTAGATCCAGTGCAGATGTACTTGGGCTGATTAAAATTACCAGTGAGCGTTTTTGCCAGACCGTTGTAATGATTACGCATAATAATGAAATTGCCCAGATGGCAGGCCGGATTATACACTTGGAAGACGGTAAAATCTACGTCAGGGGACAGCTATGATCCGGGTTGAAAATAAAAAGGTGATTGCAGGCCTTGCCAAGAAAAATTATCGGCAGAATTGGAAGAAGAACAGCTTGATTATTGCAGCTATTATCTTAACTACGTTTATGATAACCGCGGTTTGCAGTATCGGGTTGAGTTATTGGAATGCAATTTCATTAAGGAATGTAATGATGAATGGGATGATATATGATGTGAGCCTGCCGGCACCTACAAAAGAGCAGGTGAAAAAAGCAAATTCCATGGACGAAATATTATATGCCGGCATTACCGTAGAAAGTGCTGTGATTGATAAATATCAGGGAAATGAAGTGAATATTCCCTTATCCTGGAGTGACACCACGAACTGGGAAAAACAGTGCCTGCCCGCTTACGAATTCTTAGAAGGCAAGTATCCGGTAAAAGAAAACGAGGTGATGTTATCCACTCAGACCTTAAAAAGAATGGAGATTGACAGACCTGAAATCGGTATGGAACTGCCGGTGTCTTATTTTTTGCCCTCAGAAAATGAGACCTCGCATGAAAAGGTGTTTGTACTGTCCGGATATTACCGGGATTATTCCGGAATCTCCCAGGGTTTTATATCCAGGGATTTTTATGAAAATTCAGGAGCAGAACTAACGGTTATGACCCAGGGTTCTTTAAAAATAACATTGAAAAATCATCTTTATTCCGTAAAAGATATTAAAAGGATGGAAGATGAATTGTTCATAGAAGGAAGACAAATGTTATTTGCAGATTATTATCTGATGGAGGACTTTGTTAAATTTGCGGCTGGAATGCTGGGATTGTTTAGTCTGATTGTTTTGAGCGGATATTTGTTCATTTACAATGTTCTTCACATCTCCATTGCCAAAGAAGTCCGGTTTTATGGACAGTTGAAAACAATAGGGACCACTTCAAAGCAAATCCGGGGGTTTGTCCATAAGCAGGTGCTGTGGAATGCTTTGGCAGGTATACCACTTGGGATGCTGCTGGGAGCGTTTGTATCATTTTCCATTGTACCGGCTGCATTGGAATTGGCGAATCCCACCCTCCAGTTTAAAAAGGCAGTGGTATTCCATCCGTTAATTTTTATGGGAGCGGCGCTGTTTTCCGGGCTGACCATTTATTTCAGCATTAGAAAACCTGCAATTATAGCAGGGGAGATATCACCCATTGAAGCAGCTAACTATTATGGTAAGGTATCCCCACACCGGGATAAACACAGTGTGAATGGGGGAAGACTGAGTTACATGGCATGGCGAAACATGTTCCGGGAGAAGAAACAGGCAGTTATAATACTATCTTCTTTTTTTGTCACGCTGACTGCTTTATTGGTGATCACAACCCTTGTAAATGGAAACAGCACAAAGCATGTCTTGAATACAATGCAAGATTCTGATATTCGTATTATGAACTATTCCGTAATCTATAACAAGCCAATACAAAGAATACAGCCATCCGTAATCCAGCAGATAAAGTCCATGGATGGAGTTGCCGGAGTCCGTACAGTCAGTTCTGCTAAATTAATGATACCTTATGAAGAAGATATATTAAAGGAATATTTTACAAGGCTTGAGAAGATGCCAATTGCCAGGGGAGATTATGAGGAACAGATGATCCTTTATAAAGAAGGAAAAGAAACAGATTTATTTACTGGCAGGCTTGTGGGCATCGACGAGGGTGAATTTGATTCCGTTAATAAAATAATGGAGGGGACTTTAAATAAAGAAGCATTTATGGCAGGTGAGATCGGCTTGATAAGTCCTTTTCTTACTGGAAGTCCCGTTACAGAAGCAGTAGGCAAAGAAATTGTATATCAACTGGATCAAAATAATCAACGAAAACAGTATAAGATTAAGATAGATGCGCAAATTCCTAATGTAAATTTTTATGCCAACGGATATTTACCAAGCATCATAATCAGTGATGGACTGGCAAAAGAAATCTTAGGGGAACCATTTACTGAAATTTTAAAAATTGTATATGATGAGCCATTTAATGCCCAACTGGATAAAAAAATAAAAGAGTTATTCAAAGGTGTAAAAAACATTATGGTAGAGTCAAAATTTGACTATTACGATGAAATGAAGCAGTCGGAGACCCAGCTTAAAATTCTTGGTGGTGGTCTGGGGATCATCCTAACGCTGTTAGCAGTTTTGAATTATTGCAATATGACAGCTGCAGGGATACAAAACCGGATAAAAGAATTTGCAGCACTCCAAAGTATTGGCATGACTACGGTGCAGATTCGAAAGGTACTGCTGATGGAGGGTGCGTGGTATGGGATTGTTTCATTCTTTTTTGTGATAATTCTGGGAATTCCAATTGATTATGCCATATACCATATGATGAACCGTTACAGGATTCCCTTTCAGATACCGGTTAGATCCACACTCCTTGTATTTGGGGGAATTTTAATCGCCTGCATTATTGTTCCGCTGGTGGTGTATCAATTTCTGCATAAGGATAATATTGTAGAACAGCTGCGGGATATGGAATAAAAGAAAGCTCCGGTTGTGACGCCGGAGCCGGTAAAATGGTACCCGGTTGTGCGGACCGGGTGTGAGTTATGAAATATATTAGCAGTTAGCTAATATAAATTAAATCTATCATATTCTGCGGGAGCATTCAAATAAAATCGTTCGACAAAATATTCCATAAAACGACAAAACATCTCCTGCAGATCCGAATGAAGGAATTATCTGGACAAATCTTCAATAAGGGTATCTTCGGTGAGGCCGGAGATCACGGCTATTTTTTCATTTACCATACTGCGGAAGCAATTGGGGAGATGTTCTCTGTGTGCTCTGTGAATAGCAACACACTCCACACATTTTCCGTGATATTTGCAGGGTTTTTTACAAGAACAATGGTCTTGTGTCTTCAGTGCTTCGCGGAGTTCTTCTACGAATTCATCCTGGATTTTTGAGCCTTCCTGCCGGTTGCCCTTATGAAATTCCTCCATGGCTTCTTTCTCTTTTGCATGTCCATCAATTATCATAGTATGTACAGCTCCTTTTTTCTTTTTATTATAAATCAGATGCCGATAATTGTCAAAATTGTATATCTATGCATAACAACCATAAAATATCTTGTAATTATACATTTGGTGAGCTATAATTATGTCAGCAGTTGAAAATTCCGGATAGCATTCCGGACAGTCTATGAAAACTGAAACGGAGGAAATGAGATGAATACAGAAACAGTAGAAAATATGTGTGGTGGAAAAGGACATGTAATAATCAAGCATATTCTTGGTGAAAAAGAATTAAACGGAAAATGCGGTCTCTATGCAGAGGTGACTATTGAACCGGGAAGTACCCTGGGTTACCATGAGCATCACGGAGAGAGTGAAACTTATTATATCTTATCCGGAACGGGTGACTATGATGATAATGGAAATGTCCGCCCGGTAAAGGCAGGAGACGTTACGTTTACCCCGGATGGTTTTGGACACGGATTAGTGAATACGGGAGATACCGATCTTGTATTTATGGCACTGATTATTATGGATTAGAGGCAGCAGGAATAAAAAATTATGAATATATGTTTAACTCAAATACTTCTGAATTTTTCAGGAGTATTTTTTGTAAATTGGAAGAAAAAGCAGGAATTAAAAAAACTACTTGACTGTAAACCTGGTTTATACCTTATAAAACCTTAAAAGAAGAAGAAGTCGTGACTGGATAAACTGGCCAGTGGAAAGCAGCGTTATCTTGGAAACTATTGTATTTTTATGCATTTTACTGATAATTGCTTACAAAAAGAAAAAGGAGGAGTCATAGTATGGAACTGGCAATCATTTTTGTGGCGATGCTGGCAGCATTTATGGGGGCCGTTTTTTATGAACAAAGAAGCAGGGAACGGATAGTGAGAAAATGGATTCATGATTCATATGGAAAAGTTCCAAAGAAAAGAGAGCTTCCCATGGAAGAGATTCGAATATACTGGAATGAGTTTGGAGGGAAAGTTTCCGGGAATGAAGGTGTAGATGATATTACCTGGAATGACCTGGAGATGGATAAAATTTTTGCCCGGATGAACACCTGCACTTCATTTGCCGGGGAACAGGTTCTCTATGCCAGAATACGTCAGCTGCCCCAAGATAAAACCGGGCTTACGGTTCTGGAAGCCCGGATATGCTTTTATGCTGAGAATGATAAAATCAGGGAAGAAGTGCAGTATCTGCTATGCAGGCTTGGGAAAGAAGAAGTCAATTATTATCTGCCTCTGTTTATGAGCAATCTGGACGCCCTTGGTTCCATACATGTCCGATTTTACAGGCTTATGCAGATTTTGCTATTTGTGTCTGCTGTACCGGCACTTATACGGGGAGATGCAAGTCTTCTGGTGCTTACGGCAATGGTATTTATAGTCAATGCGGTGATCTATGCACTGAATAAAGTCAGGCATGAAGTGTATATGGATACCTTAAACGGCATCATTGGCGTGGCGAAAAGTGTAAAAGAGATTGAAAAAAAACCGGAAAAATATATAAATCATATGCCGGATCACATCAGGAGCAATATAAAGTTATTTGATCAGATCACCAAAATGCTTGTAAGCCTTCAGAGAAAGAAGCGGGAAGGAATGTCTGGAGATTTGCTGGGAGTCATCCATGACTACCTGATCGGAGCCACCCTTTGGGATTTTATAGTCTATGATAAGATAATCCGCTATCTTCGTGGGAAACAAAAGGAATTTATGGAGTTATTTGAGTTCCTGGGGGAACTGGAGGCTGCTGTTTCCATTGCTTCTTTCCGGGAAAGCCTGGATTTTTACTGCGTTCCCGAATTTAATAATGATCCCGTACTGAAAATGACAGAGATCTGTCATCCCCTCATTGACCATCCGGTATGCAATACGGTTACCCTGGATCGAAACTGCATGATAACCGGGTCAAATGCATCCGGTAAGTCTACATTTATCAAAGCCGTGGCAGTGAATGTGATCCTCGCCCAAAGCATTCATACCTGTATGGCCAGGCGGCTGCAGATGCCGGATGCTCTGGTGATCACCTCCATGGCTGTGCGGGATGACCTGATGGGCGGGGAAAGTTATTATATGAAGGAAATTAAATATTTGAATCGGATCGTAGAAAGTGTGAAGGGCAGCCGGATGGTAATCTGTGTCATTGATGAAATTTTAAGAGGAACCAATACCCAGGAGCGGATAGCGGCTTCGGCAGCAATTTTAGAATATCTGCAAGATCAAAACTGCCTGGCAATCGTGGCTTCCCATGATATCGAACTGACCCGGAAACTGGGGGATACCTATGGATATTATTATTTTTGCGAACAGATGCAGGACCGGGATATTGCTTTTGATTATAAGATCCGGGAAGGGGTCAGCAATACGAAGAATGCCATCGCTCTGCTGGAGTGTGTCGGATTTCCGGAGACTATTATTCATAGGGCAAGACAGTTGATCTAGAATCTGTTTAAAGCTGGTAATCTGGGCATGGCAGCGAATATGGGGGATTTATTCTTCCCCAAGTATCTTTTTTAACTGGTAAGCAGCAACGCTGAGGGGATATTTTGTGTTTTCTACGAGACAGATATTGCGCGGCGGAATTTCTTGTGCGACCTGTATTTCAAAAACTTCTTTTTCTTTCACTGCTCGTGCTGCAAATTCTTCGGGAATGAAGCCGATGCCCAGATCATGGGTAACCATGGGCAGTATCAGGTCCGTGGTAGCGACTTCGATATCCGGTTCTAGGTAAAGCTTATGGGAGGAAAAGATTTTTTCATAAAATGTAAAAGTTGTGGTTCCTCTGGATAGTGAGATCAGAGGGTATTGGTTTAAATCTTCTAAATGCAGTACCTGGTCTCTTAAATGTTTGAAATGGGGTCCGGCAATTAAAATCTCCCGAAAGGGCAGCAGTGTTGTTTCCTCTAAGGGGGCGTAGGCGTCTGTGGGTGAGGTGACGATGGCAAAATCAATTTTGCCGTATTTTAAAT
>OJJZ01000367.1_pt1 | contig 11239 bp, 8 predicted proteins | sample 1596481 | NCBI WGS metagenome assembly OJJZ01 (sample SAMEA4350110, study PRJEB24818) | metagenome | biome: human; feature: gut; material: faeces | place: Denmark | collected 2013-09 | reverse complement strand
CCTATATATAGACTATAACCATTTTTATAATTTATATCCTTTAAAATGTAGCTTTCCCGGTTGGCAATCATCACACTCAGTGAAGTTTTTTCATTGCTGCAATAATAGGTATGGCGCATGTAATCCGCTATCTCAGTATTCTTAAGCCCCTGCTCTAACAGTGCCATAGGAATCTTCGTTGGACGGATTCCGGTCAGCGTCCCCCAGGGCAGTTCCTGTCCCGTGCGGGCACTGAGCATTTCATAAAGGAGTCGTTTCAGCCGGTTCTTTGTATCCTTGCGGTCTGCATAATAATCCAACCTGGTACTTCGGTCATCCAGCTTCTCACGATCTGGTCCGTAAAAGGTGATAGCAATGCCGGTATCGCGTAATGCTATGATTATCTGAAGATCAAACGCACCTTCCAGCAGATCTTCCCCGTAATAGACAGGTACATCCATCCCCGGATAGAATGCTCTAACCAGTGAATGGATATCATATTCGAAATCTCTCTTATTCAATTGTACTGCAATCATTATTATCCCTCCTGCATACCGCAGACGTCTGCGTCCAATAGAAAGTTTGAAACGATATTAAGCAAAAGGATTATACTTTTTCTCGTGGGCAATGTCGGTCATGGATTCGTGTCCGGGGCAGACTAAGGTATCATCCGGCAGGGTATTTAAAAGTCCTTTTACTGATTTCGATAATTCTGCCTGGCTTCCGGTAGGAAAATCTGTCCTGCCGATGCTTTCACAAAATAAGGTATCCCCGCTGAATAAGGTCTTTTCTTCCGGCAGGTAATAACATGCCCCGCCTTTTGTATGTCCCGGTGTATGCAGTACTTTGACTTTGAAGCCTGCGAGTTCTGTCTCTTCCTGATCCTGAAAGAACCGGTCCGCCTTAATTACAAACGGCAGCCCAAACATGGAGGATCAGTTTAAATTGTTGTCCTCTGTGATCACCTTCTCCTGCTCCAATACACAGACCGGAACCTGGAACTCTTTTTTCAAATCCATAGCTGCACCGATATGGTCAAAATGACCATGGGTTAATAAAACAGCTGCCACTTTAACCTGCAGGCTCTTTACCTTTTGTATAATTGCCTGTGCCTTGTCTGCCGGATCGATAATAACAGCTTCTCTATTTTCTTCGTTGATTGCCAGGTAACAATTGGTCTGCACCATTCCCAGCACCATCTTCTCGATATGCAGCTTACTCATACAACCTACTCCTTATCCGGTGGTACGTTCTATATCAATCACGCTTTCCACCTGTCTGATTTTTTCAATAAGACTATTTAATACTTCCCGTCCCGGCACATCAAAGCTCATTGCAATGGTAGCCGTTCCCTGTTTGCTTGTTCTGGAATTCACACTGGTAACATCAATCTTACGCTCGGTAAAAATCCTGGATATATCTACTAAAAGCCCGGTTCTGTTGTTGCCATAAATTTTAATTTCCGCAGTGTACAGTCCATTGGATCCTGTTTCCGGCTCCTGCCATTCCGCATCTATAAGCCGGACCCTGTCTTCTTGGCCCAGATTAATAATATTGATACAATCCGTCCTGTGGATAGATACCCCCCTGCCTCTTGTGACAAACCCTACGATTTCATCACCTGGTACAGGGCTGCAGCATTTTGAAAAACGTACCGCAACATCATGAATCCCCTTTACCACAATTCCGCTCTTGGTTCTGGCAATGCGGACTTTTTCTTTTGATTCTGCCGCTTCAATGATATTCTCATCCGTGATCTGCTTCTTATGCTGCTTCTGGTACTCCTCCAGAAGTTTGTTCACCACCTGGCCCTCTTTCAGTCCGCCATGGCCGATGGCAGCCAATACCGATTCCCAGTCCCGGAAACCATATTTGCGCATCACACTTTCCATATATGCCGGCTTCGTAATGTCGCTTTGTACAATCGCTTTCGATTTGCAGTACTGGGCGAACATTTCCTTGCCTTTGATAATATTATCTTCTTTCAGTTCATTCTTAAACCATTGGTTGATTTTATTTTTCGCCTGGGTACTTTTTACAATGCCCAGCCAGTCACGGCTCGGACCTCTGGAATTCTGTGAAGTTACAATCTCAATCCGGTCTCCGTTTTGAATCACGTAATCAATATTCACAAGCTTTCCATTTACCCTGGCACCAATCATTTTATTTCCAACTGCACTGTGAATGCTGTAAGCAAAGTCAATTGGCGTAGAACCATTTGGAAGATTCTTCACATCGCCTGCGGGTGTGAAACAGTATACGTTCTCGGCAAATAAATCCAGATCGCTTTTTAAAAGACTCATGAATTCCTTGTTGTCGGACATATCCCGCTGCCACTCCAAAATCTGACGCAGCCAGCTTAGCTTTTCTTCTTCCTGTTCAGCCACTCCTTTTTTACCGTCGGAGCTTTCTTTATATTTCCAATGGGCAGCAATACCAAATTCTGCTGTCCGGTGCATTTCAAAGGTACGAATCTGAATTTCAAAAGGCTGACCGCTGGGGCCAATCAAGGTGGTATGCAGGGATTGGTACATGTTGGGCTTAGGCATCGCAATGTAATCCTTAAAACGCCCCGGAATTGGTTTATACATCTCATGAATGACTCCAAGAGCTGCATAACAATCCTTCACGGTGTCCACAATTATCCGAACTGCAAACAAATCATAGATCTGTTCAATCGTCTTCTGTTGATTGACCATTTTCTTATAGATACTAAAGAAATGTTTCACCCTGCCATCGATCTGCGCCCTGATTCCGGCGCTCTCTACATGGAGGCTGACTTCGTCGACAATACTCTGCACAAACTGTTCCCGCTCTGTTTTACGCAGAGAGACCTTTTCCACAAGGTCGTAATACACTTCCGGCTCCAGATATTTCAAGGAAAGATCATCCAGTTCCACTTTAATCTTGGAAATACCAAGCCGCTGGGCAATGGGTGCATAGATATCCATGGTTTCCCTTGCTTTTTCTTTCTGCTTTTCCGGCTTCATATATTTCAGCGTCCGCATATTATGCAGTCTGTCCGCCAGTTTAATCAGTATAACCCGGATGTCTTTTGCCATCGCCAGGAACATTTTACGCAGATTTTCCGCCTGAACCTCAACCTTATCCGCGGAATAGGACAGCTGTCCCAGTTTGGTTACGCCATCCACAAGAAGTTCCACTTCAGAGCCAAATTCTCTGCGTACCTCCTGAGAAGTCAGCACCGTATCCTCCACCACATCGTGGAGAAGCCCTGCTACAATGGTTTCTTTATCCAACTCCAGGTCTGCGAGAATAATTGCAACACTTAAAGGATGGATAATATACGGCTCCCCTGATTTCCTCTTTTGATCCTGATGGGCATCATTCGCAAGATGATACGCCTTTTCGATCAACGAGATATCCGTAGACGGATGATATTTCCGAACGCTGCCAATCAGCTCTTCATACAGAATATCCGGGCTCGTAAAATCAGCCATGCCCTTTATAATGGCATCCGCCTTTTTAATCTTATCTAATTTTTCATTTTTATTAGTCCCATTCATAGGCATTCATATCACCGTCTTCTAATTGTTATATTCGCTCAAACACGCTCTGGTACATCATTGCTTAAATAATTGAGTAATACACACAGGATATTCGTATCAGGGGATCCGAACCATTCTGCAGGTGTAGCGGGCTACATCAAAGAATGGTTCGGATTTCCTGGTGCGGATAGCCGAAGTGTATTACTTGATTATTTATGCAATGATGTACTAGATACCATCGTAACAGAGCACAGACTGAACATCATATCCTTTCAGACGTTCTCTGCCTTTCAGCCCCGCAAGTTCCATTAAAAATACAATCTTAACCACTTCTCCGCCCAAGCTTTCGATCAGCTTAACACTCGCTTCTATCGTTCCGCCTGTTGCAATTAAATCATCAATAATAACAACTTTTTGTCCTGGCTTTATAGCATCCTTATGAATTTCAATTTCTGCACTGCCATACTCCAGATCATATTCCTCGGAAATTGTCTCACAAGGTAATTTCCCCTTTTTCCTAACAGGTACAAAGGAAGTATGCAAATTATATGCCAGGGGCATTCCAAAAATGAATCCTCTGGATTCTGTTCCAACAATTACATCCACCGGTAAGTCTCCAATTATCTCCTGCATAGAATCAATTGCAAGCTTTAATCCATCTGCATCCTGCAAAATACTGGAAACATCTCTGAAAATAACTCCTGGTTCCGGAAAATCCGGGATACTTCTTACATAATCGTCTAACTTCTTCATCCTGTTCTCCATTCTAATTTCTTTCATTGTTCTTCATTCCCGTAAGCAGCGCTCCAAACGAACACCTTGAGAAACCCATCTGCCAACTGCCGGGAGGGTCAATTCCCCGCCGCTTACGACGGGAATTTGGCTTATAATTTAACTTATCCATAAGTATATCATTTATCAATCGAATTATCAATTGTAAACTCCTTCAAAATTAGACGCAAAAAAAGATGCAAAATGGTATATTTGCATCTTTTTCCTGTTATAATGTCGTATTATGTGGTTTTTTTCTGCTTATGGGCATGATTTCTGCTTATGTCTCTGCTTAAACCGATATCATTTTCAATTTTTCCATTCCACTACATTATGCATCGCTTTTCTTGGTCTGGCATCCGGATGTTCATCCCCATAGCCTAATGTTAAGGCTGCAAACAATTCTCCATCTGTATTTAACCAGGCTTTCAGCTCCCCATATGCAAAAAACGTATCACAGATCCACAAACTTCCCAGCCCAGACTCAGCTGCAGTAATTGTCATATTCTCAATTGCAGCTCCTATGGACTGTGCATTGCATATTTCATATATACGGTCTTCGGTACCGATGGCACGTGATAAGTCTATCCCCAATTTATTGAGCACGAATATCGTAACCGGCGCCTGCCTCATAATTTCCAGTGTATGTCTGGCGGCACTAAGATGCTGTTTGCTGTCCGGAAGCATGGGATTCTTCGCTTCTCTTATCAGTCCCTGTTCCATTGCACTGAGCATATCTGTTTTAGCATTACCGGAAACCACCACAAATCTCCAGGGCTGTCTGTTTTTTGAAGATGGCGCAAGAATCCCCGCCTGAATTATTTCTTCTATCAAATCTTGAGGTACGGGAATATCCTTGTATTTACGAACGCTTCGTCTTTCTGAAATAGCATTTAACATCTATCTTCTCCTCCTGCCTCCCAATTATTTGTAAAACAAAAAATAGCCTTCATCATAGAAGACTACCATTATATAAGTAACTAAATTTTTAAATGCGGAAGATGGGACTTGAACCCACACGATATTGCTACCACAGGCACCTGAAGCCTGCGCGTCTGCCAATTCCGCCACTTCCGCGTTTTATGTAGTCACTTGCGTAACTTACATGTTACATAATACAATATTTATTACAGCTTGTCAACAAGAATTTTAAATTTTTTCAAAAATTTATACAAATAAAAATTTTTCAACTTTTTTCGATTTTAGTGTTGACATCTGTTCCAACCAATGCTATAATTCTATCTGTTCGCAAGTGAGAGATACACCTTAACAAGCGGATATAACTACATAAGCGGGAGTGCTGGAATTGGCAGACAGGCAAGACTAAGGATCTTGTGTATGCATGTACGTGTGGGTTCAAGTCCCATCTCCCGCATAGTTAAAAGAATGAAGAATGCCTTATTTACTGGGTATTCTTCTTTTTTTGTTCAATCAAACCGCCTCAATTTTTGATTGACCGTTGATTGACTGAACTGTATTTTTGCAATTACCGCTAACAACTTTGAATTTACTCGCTTTGAGTTGGTACTGGATTTTTGCTTGCATTCCTTCAATATCTGTGTTTCCGATCAGTGTTTTCTCTAAAATATCCTCTGTTTGCTTATCTCCGAGACGGTTAAATGCATAATTTCTGTATGTTGTCTTCTCATCCTCATGACCAACTTGCTTCCTTATTTCATTAATATTTAATCCCGAATCAATTAATTTCGATATGAAAGTCTTTCTTATCTTATGCATTCCTTTTGTCTGTGAAATATCCAAATGAGCACAATACTTTTCAATTCTCTTTACCACTGAACGTTCATGTATTCTTTTCCCTTTTAATAAGAAGATAAAGTCATCGTCATATTGCCCTGTTTCTAAATTGACCTGCTTTATAAGCGCAATTAGCTTTTTAGCATCCGATGAAAGAAATACTTTTCTGTCACCCGCAGTAGATTTCGTATGCTCTACTACTTCCTGTCCTACCAAATGATAAGATATTCCATCATCAGTATCATATACTCTGGTTTCCATTCTTTGTATATGAAGATACTTATCCGATTCTATATCACTAAACTTCAATGCAACAAGTTCTCCAAGCCTGACACCAAGCTGAAAAGCTAATGGAATAGCTAACGGAGTAGTAACCGTAGGATTGCTGTTAAAGTCTTTGTATGCCTCTTCTATCACCAATGGCTCCTCATCTACAAGAAATACCTGTGTTTCGTCTGGCTTTTTGATAGTTTTGCGAAGCATTTTCGTATTTACTATGACATCCTTAAAAACGTTGGATTCTAATACTCTAATATTAACCGCATAATCTAACCCCTGACGCACAATAATTGTCATATTGTAGAATTGCTTTTTAGTCAATTCATATTGTTGTATCATCCCATGAACCCACTCATCCAATTGAATCATTGTCAAATCTTCTAAGGGGAACTTAATTATAGGATCACTGCTATAGTATTTTTTCCAGTCTGCGGATATACGCTTCATCGTAGCTGTAGAATAAGTATGGAGCGCTTTATACCTTAACCATTTTGGGAAAAGTGTTTCTAATGTTAGCTTATCCTGTCTTTTTTCACTTTTTTCTTGTCTTTCAACCTCCTTCCAATATTCAATTACCATTTTTTCTATGGCATCTTGGCTCTTTCTCATTTTTTGTGCCCTTTTATTGGGCTTGGAATCATCTGGTAAGTAAGTATACCAATTCCCATTTGCTGCACTCCAAATACTAAATGGATGCTTTTTTAAATAATATTCTCTCTTATTCATTTCTACTTGTTTCTGCACATCTTCAAAATTAATGATACCATTACTAATTGCATACTGCAATAACTCGTTGTTGCTTTTTACCATATATGTACATTCCTCCTCAAAAATAGCTGCCCATATTACAGAGCAGCCCACATCATTTATCTTATTAACTATTTACGCAACCAAATGTAACCCTTTCGAATATTTCTCTTTCGCCAATTTTAATACCATCTCACCCGCAGCCTTATGACTCCTCGTAAATTCATAGGCATTTATGAACTTCTCCATTACAAACTCTCTCACTTCCAGCAAATCCACGGTTGTCTGATCCTTGTACACCCTCAGTTCTTCCTTTTTTACTCTCTTTATACCCTGATCGTATACACCTATCAGTTTAGCCATGATCATATTTACTTGAATATTGGTTATTTTGGGATCACCTTCAACATTTGACAACCTGTCAATTTGTTCTCTTTGAGTTCCTTTGTCTTTTACTATAAATTTATGTACCTCTAAGGATACTAATATATCATCAACAAATTTCATGAATTTGCACCATTCATTCAACGCTTTTGTACTCTTTTTCCCTGTTGGCTTATATTGTGTTAATATCAATGGTGCTATGTCTATTTTTAAACACTCAACATTTTCCACTTGACCCTTCTTAACAGGAACCTCCACCAATAATCGGTGGTGGTCTTTTTTGTCCAATACTTCAAGGAAATTCAGTAATTTTTTCTTTTCATGAGTCCAAGTACCATTTTCCCGGACTCTCCCTAATGCTGAGAACATATCCTTTAACACCATCCATTCATTCTCAATAACCCTTACATCCATACCCATAAATTCTTTTATCTCTACATTTACTTTACCCATAATAATCTCCTATTCTTTTTTAATTAATCTATTAAGACCCCTACCAAACTTTGATAGTGCTGCTCTAAACATATATATAACTGTGCCCGGAATAACTATTTGCACAATAAAATAGGTTTCCCCACTACCCTTGGGTAGCAAGAAAACCTGAGTTTCATTTAATCAATATATACGACACTCTTCCACTGGGACACCATATTCCATTACAAACTTGCCTATGTAATTCTCTGGGTCGCACAAAATCTCTTTCAACACCCGCAATTCATGTGGTTTTAGCGTCTCATACTGACCATTCGAATCATCATAATTGAATATCTCTTCATCTACTTCTTCCATCTGTAATTTTACGTCAATATTTGACAACGTTAGCCACTCACGGGTAAATATATCATTCAGGCAGTCAGGAATGATCACATTACCGGCACTGTCCGTAATTAGATTATTATTGATGTCCTTTAGTGCATATTGTTGCAGTAAGCGTCTATATTCAGTATTATAACGGATAGCAGCTTCTTCAAACTTCTGTCCAGCCTTGTACATCGCCCAGTTTAATTTCTGTGGGTATTTCTTGTTTCCTAATAAAAATGGTAATAAATCCTCATAAATTTTTGTAATTGCCCAGTTCTTAATTGTGATTGTTTTCATATTCAAATCCTCCATGATTTTTAATTTTATATGTTCCTCTCGTAAAATCAGTACAACATAAAAAGAGCCTATCATTTTGATAGACTCCAATTTATAAACATATCTAATACATCATTTTTTAACGGACATACTTCTTTTAAACATATTTTTTAATTCTTCTTGTACTATATCTGTGTTTAAATCCTCAACAGACCATTCCCCTTTTGCAATTCTATCCATAGCAAATATAAAAACTCCGCCTAAACAAGAGGTCATCAATCCTGCAGTTGCACCACTAATAACACCACCAATTGACGTACCGACAGCGGGTATAAGCTTAAGTAAATTACTGACTAGTGCTCGCCCTGCAAATGTAGTAACTGCTGTTCCACTAAGAATAGTGATGATACTAATTATTATTGACTTACTTACCTCTAATCCATATACTGCTGCTATCTTTCCAATCATAGCTGCTTGAGTTGGCACTAACAATGCAGCATCAGAAAATGGCACAGGTGCAAATCCTTCTGCACAGGATAATCCAATAAATACTGTAACTACATTTTGAGCTGCTTTGCGTTTTAGTTCCACTGATACTTTTTGAGAATTTGCCCAAGCCTTCTGAGCTACTTCTGGTAAAATATCTGCCGTAAATTCAACGAGCTTATCTACACCATAAGCTTTTATTGTTATTTCTTCATCAATTTCATAGTCGATTGATAATACATTAATTATATTTCGTACATTTAGGTTCTCTTTTTCTATCACTGCTTTAAAATTATAAGCTTCTTTTTTTGAAAAAGATTTAGTCAATACAATAATAACAGGAATCTTTTTTGCAATATTTGTTATAAAAGCCTCCTCAGCTGGTTCTATTCTAGCTAATCCAGTTTGTATACAATACCACATACAATGTATGTGATCATCTACATCTTCACTTTTTTCCTTAATCTCAATCAAATCCATTATTTCTTTTATTGAGTTATTTTGATTATCCTCATCCAGCTCAAGTCCAACCGTATCATAAATTCTCAACGGGACTCCTTCTTTGTATATTAATTTACACCGATCTGTTACTGGCTTTCCTATTCCAGTGTCCGCTAAATTATCTCTAAATGCTGCATTTATCAGTGAGCTTTTCCCTACACCAGTTTTTCCTGCCATAATAATATTAGCATGTCCCATTTTCTTCATTTCCTCTTTCATATTTTTAAAAATATCATCATAAAAATTGTTTTCCATCATTTTATCCTTTCGTAAAAGTTTTAGTATTTCTCTCTATTTATTTATTTTAACCGTCTTGCTCTGTCCCTTACCTTTAAATAAAGTTGTGTATTTCCTCACTTTACTCTTAGGAACCTTGATCACAGCCTGACTGTTTATCTTCTTCAGCGCAGAACCTCCAACTTTCCTCAGCGCAGTTCCTTTTACCGTAATCTTTTTCAGATTCTTACAGTTGTAGAACGCCTTACTTCCCAGAGTCTTGACACGTGATGGAAGAGTAATGCTCTTTAAACTGCTACATCCCGAAAAAGCTCCGTTACCAACTGAAGTTGTATTATTACTCAACGTCACACTCGTCAGCTTCTTACATCCGTAGAACAGTTCATCTTTAATAGAAGTAACTTTAGTCGGCAACTTCACCTTTTTCAGATTTGAGCAGCCACGGAATGCAGCTTTCCCGATTTCATTAACTTTATTACCGAATTTCACACTTGTAAGTGCTGAACAGTTATAGAATGCTCTGTCACCGATAGATGTAACATATTTGCCAATATTGACAGATTGAAGCTTTTTGTTTGATTTGAAAGCGTTCTTTGCGATGCTTGTTACCGTAAAGTTATAGGTGTTGAGTTTAACTGTGTCTGGAATCGTGAGTTTCGTTTTTTTATTGTTGATTGGTGCGATTACCTGGACTGTGCCGCCGTTTGAACCTGATGTCAGGACTTTGTATCTAAAACTGCCTGAGATATATTCCTGAGTTACAAATGGCACAGCATAACTACCGTTATCTTTGAAACCTATTCCATTGCTCTTTGCATATGCCTGAACTCTTGAGCCTTTGGACGCTGATAGTGTTACCGGGCACCCGTTGAATACTCCTGAGCCGAGATTTGCGTTACCGTTACGAACCATGACACTTCTGAGCATTGTACATTGATTGAATGCGTAGTTTCCTATAGATTGAATGGATGCTGGCAAGGTCATTGTCTGAAGTCGTATGCAGCCGTTGAATGCGTTGTCATCGATGTTTCTAACACCCTCTTGCATTGTTACGTTGAAGAGTCTACGGCAGCCAGCAAATGCGTTGGCTCCAATGGTTTGCATTGAGCCGGGAATGTTGATGTCCGTTAATAATATACAACCGTTAAAAGCATTTTGCCCAATTGATTTTAGCGAATTTGGCAGTGCAATTGTCTCTAGCTTTGGACAAGCAAAAAATGCCCCATCTTCAATGGCTACTAATTTGTCTGGCAAAATTACACTTTTTAAATGAGGATTTCCCTCTAAAACACTTAAAGATAAAGACTTAATAGCATTAGAAAACTTCATACTTTTAATCCCACCCATAGCAAATGCTCTTTCACCTACATATGTAACACTATCTGGTAACATGATATCTAAGCCATTATACTGATGACCGAGCGGTGTATATCTAAAAACACCCATAAAAGCTTCTTTGCCTATATATGTAACTCCATTAGGTATTATCAATTTATCAGATTTAACTGTTATAA
>OJJZ01000362.1_pt1 | contig 11438 bp, 9 predicted proteins | sample 1596481 | NCBI WGS metagenome assembly OJJZ01 (sample SAMEA4350110, study PRJEB24818) | metagenome | biome: human; feature: gut; material: faeces | place: Denmark | collected 2013-09 | reverse complement strand
CATACTCCATCCTTACATTTGTCTTATAATAAATATCACTGATATGTGCCTCTCCCATATGTCCGCAGCCAATCAGGGCTACCCCATATGTTTTATCCATTTGCAATCATTCCTCCGGCTTTATCTATTTCGGTTAATACCAGTTCCACTGATTTTACAGATTCTGCTAAAGTAGCAATCGACGGCTGCTCTGACGCTTTAAGCCGGTCCGTAAAGTATTTAAGCTCGTTGTAATAACCGCCAAGGGAAGAAACATTTCCTCCAATATCATTTTCACTTTCAAACTCTTTCTCAAGCTCCGGAACTATTCTTCCTCCTGTTTTTGGATAAACCACCAGTGAAGGACTGGCTGAAGAAGAAAATACAATCGTTGCCTCCTCAAATTTTATGCGGTAATACATTTCAAACGGGAATGCCTCCGGATAATCCCAGCAAGCCTCTATGGTCACCGGCAGATTTCCGTAATCATAGGATGCAAAGATCTGCTGTATCATTCCTTCCCCGTCTCTGGATACACTTGCCTGTACTTCCTTTGGATCACCCAGGAGATATCTTACATAATCCACATCGTGAATATGCATATCCATAGCTACCGTACCGCTGCATTCTGCTTTTTGCAGCCATCCTTCCCATGCCCAGGTTGGTGCCGGACTGACTCTTTTGAAAACAGCGGAACATACTTTTCCATATACATTTTTGGTTACGGCATCTTTCAGCCAGGCATACTCACTCCACAGACGGATACACTGTCCAACCATCACCGGGACCTTTGTCTCAGCCTCTGTTTTTAATAATAATTCCATTTCTTCTTTTTTCATACATACCGGCTTTTCAATAAACACAGCCCGTCCTTTTTTCATTGCAGCAACAGCAAATCCGGCATGCAGGTAGGTAGGCAGACAGATATCAACAGCATCCACATCTGCGTGCTCAATTAATTCCATTCCATCTTCGTATACCTTTGCCTGAAAAGCCTCTGCTGCTTTTGTTACATACTCCCTGCGTACATCTGCAACAGCCGTAACCGTTACCCCTTCTCCCACCAGTGCCTGATAACACGCTGCATGCATGCTTCCCATATATCCTGCTCCTATTAAACCAATTCTTAACATACCCTACTCCTTTCTAAAAATCCGCTCCATAGAAGCAGATGTATTAAAGATAATCTGATCACTGTACTGGCTGTACGGCGGCAGCATTTCCGCAGTACACCATCCATCATAACCTGCTGCCTCAAATGCTTCCATAACTGCCTTCCAGTCCACATCTCCCGCCAGCAGGTCCACAAATCCGCACAGACCTCCTGCTTCTCTTCTGTAGTCCTTAAAATGAACCTTTTTTATTCTGTTTCCAAGTATTCTAATCCAATGTTCGGGATAGCCGTTAAACACCACATTTCCTACATCAAAATAGGCGCCGACAAAGGGACTGTCTATCTGATCCAGAAATGTTTTCATCTCAAGAGGGGATACCAGGAATTTATTCCATACATTCTCAATCCCCACCTGTATCTCATATTCTTCCGCCGTTATTTTCAGTTTCTGAAATGCTGAAAGTGCCCTCTCATAAGCCGTATCGTAGGGGATTACTTCTCTTCCCTTAATAAAGTCCACCCCTACTGCTCCCGGAATAATTAAAACAGAATCAGCCCCAAGAATCTTAGCCGTGCGGATCTGGCAGACGGCTGTCTCATATGCCTTATTTCTCTCTTCTTCTGAATTGGAAGTAAAGGAATAATCCCAGTACAGCCCGCTGGCTACACTGTGAATCTGAATCCCACAGTCTTTTGCTTCTTTACGGATGAGAAGAAGCTCTTCTTCGGATGTATCCACCGCTACATCCCCGGTCAGGTCAAGTGCCAGCTCAATTCCCTGAAAACCTGCCTCCGATGCAATCCTGATACATTTTCGTACATCACTCTCCTGAAATGACCAAATACTTATTGATTTTTTCAAATTAAAATTCTCCTTTCCTGATTCAATATTTCCTGTTTACATCTACACAAAATCCATATATAATTCTTATAAACCTAATTATAAAACATTTTTAAAAATATACCTTACCATAAACGTCACTGTTTTTATACAATTGGCTCAGTCAATATAGAAAAGAGGGATTTGTTGGTACAATATAACAAATATGAACTAAAAACAGTAGTTTCTATTTCGGCGCTTATCAATATTTCATACTACAAACTTCCGAAAAACTTTTTATTTTCCGGGGAAAGCCATGATTTCTGGGAATTCATCTATGCGGACCAGGGAGAACTTGTGATCACAGCCGGTGAAAGGCGTTATTTACTGAAAGCAGGCGAACTCGCTTTTCACCAGCCCGGTGAATTTCATAAATTCCAGGAAACAGGGCACGGAGGCTCCAATGTCATTGTAGTATCCTTTGTGTGCGACAGCCCCTGTATGGAAACATTCCGGCATAAGATACTTTTTTTAAACCAGAATGAAAAACAGTGCCTGCACAACGTGGTAAAGGAATCGGAACTTTCTTATGAATCATTTGAGAAAGCGCCACCCAATATCAACATGAAAAAAAAGCCAAATGCCCCCTTTGGCAGTGACCAGCTACTAAAAACCAGCCTGGAACAACTCATCATCTGCATTCACAGACACGATGACAGCATTGGCATACGGGAGCGCTGTATCCGGTCAAATGAACTGCAAAACCATGCCGCTGCGGTAAAGCAGATCAGTACCTTACTGGAAACAAAATACGATCAGAAATTAACTTTAGACCAACTGGCTGAAACTGCCGGCATCAGCATCTCTCAGTTAAAAAGAATCTTCAAAGAACAGACGGGATATTCTGTCATCACCTATCTGACCAGAATACGGATCGGTGAGGCCAAAAGACTGATTCAGGAAAGTAATTATACGTTTACCCAGATTGCAGAAAAAACAGGATTTGACAATATCTATTATTTTTCCAGACGTTTTAAGGAAATTACCGGAATTACTCCTTCGGAATATGCACTGTCTTTAAAACACTGGTAGTAATCGGTACCCGATCATATGGAGTACCAGAAGAAAAGGAGGTTTCTATGAATCAAATTGGCGTTATGCTGGAATCGTTTCATACAGACATTTTATCATCTATTCAACTTGCCTCAGAATGCGGGGCGGATGGTGTCCAGTTTTACGGGGGCACCGGTGTAACTGACTGCGACCGGCTGAACCCAAAAGAAAAGCTGGCAATTAATAATCAACTGCGTAAATCCGGTTTAGCTGTCAGCGCCGTCTGCGCAGACCTGGGCGGACATGGATTTGCAAAAGAATCCGGCAATCCGGAACGCATTCAGAAGACCAGAAGAATTATGGAGTGGACAAAAGAACTGGACTGTTCCATAATTACCACACACTTAGGAGTGATACCAAATGAAAAAAACAGAACCTGGCACACACTTTCCGAAGCCTGTAAGCGCCTGAATGAATTTGGCGAAACTCTCCAGGTAAAGATTGCTCTTGAGACAGGGTCGGAAACCATTCAAACGTTAAACCGGTTTTTAACAGATATAAACTGTCCCTGCATCGCTGTAAACTATGATCCGGCAAACCTGGTAATGGTTACAGGCGATGATCCCTGCGCCGGTGTTCTGGCCATACAAGATAAAATTGTGCATGTACATGTAAAAGACGGCGTCATGCTGAAGCAGACAGATCCTGCATTTATTTATAATTATTTTGCAGAGGGGGGCATTGAAGACTTCCGGCTCAGCGATTACTTTCTGGAAACGCCTCTGGGAAAAGGTTCGGTTGACATACCAAAATGGATAAAAACATTAAAATGTGTTGCTTATAGTGGTTTTTACACCATAGAAAGAGAGACACATCTGGAGGATTGTTACTCAGAAATATCCGCCTGTGTCTCCCTTGTGAGATCTTTGCTGGAATGATTGTTCCATTTATTTTAATACTGCTTATTTATGATACTGCGCCATTACTTCTTTCACTACCTGTTCAATCAGTGCATGAATATCCGTTTTACTGCAATAGGCCTGTCCTACGGATCCGAACAGTTCCATTTTCTTACGGACTTCCATCTTCACTGCCTGAACTGCTGCAGGCACCAGGTCTATGATCCCTTTTTCCATATACTCAAAAGCCCGAAACTCTGCTTCTACTGCTGCAATATTAATATCCGTAAATATATTAACCTTGCTGATACCGCAGTTTATTGCTTTCTTAAAATCTTCATCCTTCAGTCCGGAACCACCATGCAGTACCAGAGGAACGTCAATGGTATGGGCAATTGTTTTAATACGGTCAAAATCCAGTTTTGGAGGCAGCTTATAGGCACCGTGTGCCGTTCCTACCGCAATTGCAAGAGCATCAACACCGGTTTTATCTACAAAGTCTTTTGCCTGTGCCGGATCTGTATAAAATTTACTTGGATCATCCATATGAGAGCTTCCTTCATGAGATCCCTCATTATCTCCCACATGTCCTAATTCCCCTTCAATCGTTGCACCATAAGAGTGGGCAATATCAGCCATCTCTCTTACTTTTTCTATGTTTTCCTCATAACTGTCCGTAGAACAGTCATACATAATCGAAGAAAATCCCAGCTCTAACGCTTTCAGGCAGGCATCTTTTGTCAGTCCATGATCAAAATGAATGACAACAGGCACTTTTGCCTTTTTAGCCATTGGAATTAAAAAATAAGACAACTCTTCCATCGGACCGTAAGGAAGCAGAACCTCTGCGGTCCCCATAATAACCGGAGATCCTGTCTCTTCCGCCGCTGCAATAATCCCCCTTGCCAACTCCAGCGTAACTGCATTGAACAAACCAACTGCATATTTGCCCTTTTTTGCCGGATACAATACATCATTTAAGTTTGCTAACATTTTACCCTCCCAATTCCTGATGTTTTACATCAATATTATAAAATCTTTTTATTAATTATAGATTAAAAACAACAGAAAGTCAAATAAAAAGTAATAAAACAAAGAAAAAACAGGATTGTTTTCACAATCCTGCTACCATCCATATTATTTAATTTCCTCTTTTTGCAAACCTGTTTACAATATACTGATTCGCTTCCAATTCCTGCCTGTCATCCAAAGGCTCCAATTCCACGTTTTCCCCATATCTGCGTTCCAGCGCCTTCGACAGAAGGTAGTCACAAAGCTGGGGGTTCTTCGGCAGCAGCGGGCCATGCAGGTAGGTTCCGATCACATTTTTGTAGATCACGCCTTCATATCCCGTCTCACCATTGTTCCCGGAACCATAAAGCACTTTTCCAAGAGGCTTGTTTTTATTAATAAATGTCCTGCCCCCGTGATTTTCAAATCCCACAATCGGCGTATCGAACAATTCACTTTTTATCACAATATTCTGGATCAGGCGGTCCTTTCCCTGCTCTGTATGCAGGTTTACCAGCCCAAGACCTTCTATGTTGCCTGTATCTGTCATATAATAATTGCCCAGAAGCTGATATCCGCCGCAGATTGCGATGACTACGCCGTTATCTTCCACGTAATTTTTAAAATCTCCCCGGATTGTTTTCAGCTTCTCACATACCAGCATCTGCTCCCGGTCGGAGCCTCCGCCCAGAAGGATAATATCCAGTTTGGAAAAATCAATCTCATCCTCAAGCTGGTATTCGATTGTCTCTGCTTCAATTCCACGCCATTCGCAGCGCTTCATCATGCATTGGATATTTCCCCTGTCACCGTAGAGATTCAACAAATCCGGATATAAATGTCCAATAATGATCTTCATGCTTTCCTCCGCCCTATCCCTGTTCCAGCTTCTTCAAAATATTGTGGGTACTGTAAAGAGCCGTATAATTTACCAGCACATACAGATTGCCTGTCCCGTTTTGGATGCGTTCCTGAATCGCTTTTTCTACATCCGGTTCCAGAACAGACGGGATATCCACGTATTTCAGCCTCAGCCTCATATCCTGGCAGCGGATTCCGCTGACAGTAATGGAATTGACATTTGCATCTTTAAACCGGTCAAAATCCACGTCCCAGAGCCAGGAGATATCAATGCCGTCCTGGTCATTGTCATTGATCAGTATAATTACATCTTTTTTCGTCTCATCTTCCATTACCGCTGAAATATTCTGGTTAAACCCTGCCGGGTTCTTCGCCAGGTTCAGCATGATATGGGTTCCTTCGATCTCAAATTGCTCCATACGGCCATTTTGAGGGTTGAACCTATATAGAACATCATTGAAGTGTTTTAAATCCATTCCTGAGGTTCTGGCGGCGGTATACGCGGCTAAAATATTATATATATTATAGAACCCTCTGTAGTTAGCCGTAATATGCCTGCCTTCCACGTCAAAAGCCAGCTTTCCGCCCGCGTAGATATTCGATGCATCAAAATCCGGATCCGGGCGTTTAAAGCCGCAGGAAGGACACTCATAATCCCCCAGCTGGCTGTAATGGTAAAAGTGGTATACCGCTTTTCCCCGCACTTTTTACAGAACCGGCCTTCCCTGATCTCATTGACGCTGGATTCTTCAAATACCTGTTCACTGATTCCATATGTGACGCAGGTATTGCCGCTTTCCATAGCCAGATAAGCCGACAGTGCATCGTCCGCATTTACAATAACGGTCATGTCCGGTGCCATACGCATGGCTCTATTCAGCAGGTTCATGGTAATATCAATTTCCCCATACCGGTCCAGCTGGTCCCGGAACAAATTAGTGAGCACCATATAATCCGGCTTAAAATGTGGTAGAATCCGCACAGTGGATGCTTCATCTATCTCGATACAGGCATAGTCAGCATCCAGATGCCCATTCATTCCGGCAGCCAGCACAAACGCCGAAACTACGCCATTTAACATATTTGAGCCCGTATGATTGCAGACTACTTTTTTCTTTTCTGACTCAATAGCAGAGCACAGCAGATTATTTGTTGTTGTTTTTCCATTGGTCCCACAGACAACAAATATTTTTTCTCTTACCTCACCTGCCAGCTCTGTCAAAATCTTAGGATCCAGCCTGAGGGCTATCTGCCCTGCCAGCGTAACCCCCTGTTTTCCGGTTAATCTGCATGCAAATCCAATAAACTTTGCACTCCAGACTGCAAGCAATCTGCGTATATTCATAATGTGCCTCCAATTACCTACAAGAGTAATACCGATTACTCGTCCTGTCCATCCTGTAAATCTTCTTCCGAACCGTTATCCATAGATTCCTGTTCTTCTTTTTCCTTCTCTTCCAGTGCACGCTCTACCAGACTGTCTATGGATAAATCAGCTGTCTCTTCCTCAAGTTCCAGATCATCCTCAACTGATGTTCCAGCATCGCCATCTAAAGATTCTTCTTCCAGCAACTCTTCTTCCAGAGATTTTAACATATCCTCTTCTGTCTGATTGGAACTTTCTCTTACTTTTGCAATGCTTGCAACCATAATGTCATTATCCACATCCATGTTGATCAGCTTCACTCCGGAAGTTACACGTCCCAGGACAGAAATGTCACCGCACATCATACGGATTACAATACCTTCAGTACTGATAATCATGATTTCATTTTCTTTATTAACTGCCTTAACACCGATAACATTACCCGTTTTTTCCATGATCTTATAGCACTTCACACCTTTACCGCCTCTGTTCTGTGCCGTAAATTCATTCATGTGGGTGAGCTTGCCCATTCCTTTTTCGGAAACAATCATCAGGTATTCACCCTGGGTATTCAGCTGCATTCCAATTACTTCATCCCCGTGGGACAGGCTCATGCCGATCACGCCCATGGAAGTTCTTCCGGTGCTTCTTACATCGGTTTCATGGAAACGGATACACTGACCGTATTTCGTAACGAGAATGATATCTTTTTCGTTATTGGTTGTCTTAACTTCAATCAGTTCATCCTCTTCACGAAGGCTGATTGCAGCAAGGCCTGTTTTTCTGACATTTGCATAATCCCGGATTGGCGTCTTCTTCACGATACCGTTCTTCGTTGCCATAAACAGATATCTGCCAGCCTTATATTCCTTGATTGGAATCATAGCCGTAATCTTCTCGCCCGGAGAGAGCTGCAGAAGGTTAATAATAGCCGTACCTCTTGCCGTCCTGCTGGATTCCGGAATTTCATACGCTTTCAGCCTGTATACTTTTCCGGTATTGGTAAAGAACATCAGATAGTGGTGGGTGGAAGTCATCAGCAGATCCTCGATGTAGTCATCATCAATGGTCTGCATTCCCTTAATTCCTTTTCCGCCTCTGTTCTGGCTCTTAAAGTTATCGATGGTCATACGTTTAATATACCCCAGTTTGGTCATTGCTATCACAACGTTTGACCTTGGAATCAGGTCTTCCATGGAGATATCAAATTCGTCAAATCCGATTGAAGTCCTTCTCTCATCCCCAAATTTATCCCGGATGACAATAATTTCCTCACGGATAACGCCAAGCAGGAGGTTTCTGTCCGCCAGAATAGATTTTAAGTAAGTGATCCGTTCCATCAATTCCTTAAATTCATTTTCCAGTTTTTCTCTTTCCAGACCTGTCAGAGCACGCAGTCTCATATCTACGATAGCCTGTGCCTGCACATCCGATAATCCAAACCGCTCAATTAAACCTTCTTTTGCAATCTGTGCATTTTTTGATGCACGGATAATCCGGATTACCTCATCAATATTGTCAAGGGCGATAAGCAATCCCTGTAAAATGTGCGCACGCTCTTCCGCCTTATTCAATTCATACTGGGTTCTTCTGGTAACAACTTCTTCCTGGTGCTGGATATAATAATGCAGCATCTGAAGGATGTTCATAACCTTTGGCTCATTATTTACAAGCGCCAGCATAATGACACCAAAAGTATCCTGAAGCTGAGTATGCTTGTATAACTGGTTCAGCAGCACATTGGCATTCACATCACGGCGAAGCTCAATGTTAATACGCATACCTTCCCTGTTTGATTCATCGGTAATATTGGTAATACCGTCTACTTTTTTATCTCTTACCAGATCCGCTATTTTCTCAATCAGTCTGGCTTTATTTACCATGTAAGGCAGTTCACTGACAATGATCCTGCTTTTTCCATTGGGCATAGTTTCAATATCGGTAACCGCACGTACACGGATCTTCCCCCGTCCGGTACGGTAAGCGGATTCAATTCCCTTCGTACCCAGAATCTGGGCACCGGTAGGAAAGTCAGGGCCTTTTACGATTTCCAGTATTTCATCAATTTCCGTATCCCGGCCCTCTTCAATGCGGTTGTCAATCATTTTGACTACTGCATTTACGATCTCTATCAGATTGTGAGGCGGGATATTGGTAGCCATACCAACAGCAATACCGGAAGTTCCGTTTACCAGAAGGTTGGGGTATCTTGCAGGAAGAACCGCAGGTTCTCTCTCTGTCTCGTCAAAGTTGGGTACAAAATCTACCGTGTTTTTATTGATATCAGCCAGCATTTCCATGGAAATCTTGCTGAGACGAGCTTCTGTATAACGCATGGCAGCCGCACCGTCACCATCCACAGAACCAAAGTTCCCGTGACCGTCTACCAGGGGATAGCGGGTTGACCATTCCTGTTCCATATTTACAAGAGCCCCATAGATAGAGCTGTCACCATGAGGGTGATACTTACCCATGGTATCACCGACAATACGCGCACATTTTCTATGCGGCTTGTCGGGACCATTATTTAATTCGATCATAGAATATAGAACTCTACGCTGAACAGGCTTTAACCCGTCTCTTACATCAGGAAGTGCCCGGGCAGCAATAACGCTCATGGCATAGTCGATGTAGGATTTCTCCATTGTTTTCTTTAGATCGACATCATGTACCTTATCAAAAATATTGTCTTCCAACGACTTTCTCCTCCTAAATGTCCAGATTTTCTACATATTTAGCATTTTCTTCAATGAATTCACGGCGCGGCTCTACCTGATCTCCCATTAAGGTTGTAAAGGTAAGATCCAGTTCTGAAGATGCTTCTTCATCCATCGTTACCCGCAGTAAAATTCTGCTCTCAGGGTCCATCGTTGTCTCCCAGAGCTGTTCCGCATCCATTTCTCCAAGACCTTTGTAACGCTGTATCTTATTACTCTGATCTCTTCCGACTTCCGTTAAAATTGTATTCAATTCTTCATCGCTGTAAGCATACCACACTTTTTTGTTTTTCTCCAGCTTATAAAGAGGCGGCTGTGCCAGATACACATGTCCCTCTTTAATTAAATCGGGCATAAAACGATACATAAAGGTCAATAATAACGTACTGATATGGGCGCCGTCCACGTCGGCATCCGTCATAATAATAATCTTATGGTATCTCAGTTTTGATATATCAAAGTCATCGTGGATACCTGTTCCAAACGCTGTAATCATTGCTTTAATCTCAGCATTTGCATAAATTTTATCCAGTCTTGCCTTTTCCACATTTAATATTTTTCCACGGAGGGGCAGTATCGCCTGGGTGCTTCTGCTTCTGGCTGTCTTAGCTGAACCACCCGCAGAATCTCCCTCAACGATGTAAATTTCACAGTTTTTCGGATCTTTATCCGAACAGTCAGCCAGCTTACCTGGAAGAGACATTCCGTCAAGCGCCGATTTTCTTCTTGTCAGATCTCTTGCCTTTCTTGCCGCGTCCCTGGCTCTTTGTGCCATAATTGATTTTTCCAGAATCATCTTCGCAATCTGAGGATGCTGTTCCAGATAAATCATAAGCTGTTCAGAAACAACATTATCAACGGCACCACGTGCCTCACTGTTGCCCAGTTTTTGTTTGGTCTGTCCTTCGAACTGAGGATCTCCAATTTTAATACTGATAATCGCCGTGATACCTTCTCTGATATCTTCCCCAACCAAAGACTCACTTTCTTTAATCAGCTTGTTGGTTCTGGCATAATCGTTAAATGTCTTGGTCAGAGCGCTTTTAAACCCGGTCAGATGGGTACCGCCTTCCGGCGTTGTAATGTTATTTACGAAACTGTATGCACCTTCCGTATACCCGTCATTATGCTGCATTGCAACTTCTACGTATACATCGTCTCTGGTACCTTCACAGTAAATAATATCCGGATAGAGCGGATTTTTCCCTTTGTTGAGGTAAGTAACAAACTCCTTAATACCGCCTTCGTAGTGGAATACTTTCTCCACCGGCTCTTCATTTCTCTCATCTCTTAAGATAATTTTGATATTCTTGGTGAGAAATGCCATTTCACGAAGCCTTTGTTTTAAAGTATTAAAATCATAAACTGTTTCTTCGAAGATTTCTTTATCCGGAAGGAAGGTAACCATGGTACCTGTTTTCTCCGGATCACATTCTCCGATCACTTTCAGTTTATAGACAACTTTTCCTCTTTCATAACGCTGTCTGTAGATCTTACCTTCGCTATAGATGGTTACTTCCAGGTTTTCCGACAAAGCATTCACGACAGACGCACCTACCCCGTGAAGACCACCGGATACTTTATAGCCGCCGCCGCCGAATTTACCGCCGGCATGAAG